>Ga0209611_10010545_pt1 | contig 13578 bp, 10 predicted proteins | sample S1TSphgellanicum_3_FD_187693 | JGI IMG/M metagenome (GOLD analysis project Ga0209611, IMG submission 187693) | Host-associated microbial communities from peat moss isolated from Minnesota, USA - S1T2_Fc - Sphagnum magellanicum MG (SPAdes) (version 2) | ecosystem: Host-associated > Plants > Peat... | reverse complement strand
ATTAACAGTTATGCGGTTCCATCCTAATTCTAATTCCGCCAGTCTGATACCTTTCCTCCCTAATTTTTGGACTGTTTGTGCCATAAATTTACGCTTTGCTCTTCCCTTTAATTGACGTGCAGTTTCCTTTAATAACTCTTTTAACGCCTCAGTTAATTCTATGAACACTTTAAACACCTCAAACACCTCAAAATCGCATAACTTGAATTTACTACAAAAAAGGGGGGTGGGGAAGGGTAAGCCGACGGCTTACCCTTCCCCACTCCTGCAGCGCTGGTTCACTGCGCCAGAGCGAAATACATATTTTCTTTATTTTTCATCAATGAATTTAGGAGCTTCAAAAGAAAGTGGCCGAAGAGCAGACCATTAAATTTCTTAGAGGGCAGATAGCAGCATAGCTGCCCTCTGCCTTTCTTCGGTGATCCAATGGTAGGCTGTGACCAAGAACGGGGTGTGGGGTGTAGGCTCAGATCTTGCACCTCTCCGTACAAACCCAGATAACGTAAAAAGATGGGCGATAAGGCTACCTGACTTTTCTGGGTTTTTATCGCTAAATCAAGGGTTGTAGTTTAATACTGAGGGATTAAACTACAACCAGATTTCCAGGTGCAAGATGTGAGCCTCTAACGGGTGCGGCGTAGACGCTCTTAGCGGCTTGTCGTCAGACATCGCTCCCGTGAAATATGAAAGAAACACATTTGACTCAAATCTCTAGAAGCCTTGCTATATATGGATTTCAAAATGTGTTTCTTGAAAGCGCCCCACGGGCGGCGCGCCACCCGTTATGAATGGAAGAAACACCTCCTTAAATACTCCCTATTCCCTGCTCCCTGCTCCCTGCTCCCTGCTCCCTCTTGTTTCTTGAGAGTAGGGGAGGGAGAGCTTATGAGTTTTTGCGAACTCTAAAGTGGAATTTGCCAATTTAATAGAGCGAGAAAATCCACCGGGAGTGGCATAATTAAACAAAAAAGGAAGTAGGCAGTATCCGAGCGGTGTCTTCAGTAGTGACTCTTTAAACTATGTCATATCAGCAACCAGAAACTATTGCCACTCTGTCAGAAGCTCTAAACACCCAAAATGCAGACTACTTAAAAAAGTTAGTACAACTTCTGCCAGTCAGCAAGACTCCAACCCGTAAAGCCGATCTGATCGCACTGATTGAGAGTTACTTACAGGGAGAGACTTTACAAACCTTATGGTCACAACTTGATCAACTTCAACAGGCGGTAGTATCAGAAGTTGTGCATTCTGACAACTCACGTTACCAATCAGAACAGTTTGTGGCGAAGTATGGACAATTACCAAACTGGGGAACAGGTCGAGGGAACTACGACTTCAAACCCTCCAAACTCAATTTATTCTTATATAGCAGCATCCTACCGGAAGATCTAAAAAAACGCCTGAAATCTTTTGTGCCAAAACCTATCGATGTCAAGCTCAACAGTTTAGAAACAATTCCTGATGTGGTGCAGTTGCAGACTTATCAGTATAACTACCAAGCGCAGCACTCCCAAGAAGTCACAGTAGAAATTCCTCTTGCCCAACGAGTCATGGAATTGGTAGCACCGCAAAATTTACTCGCGGTTTTGCGGCTCGTGCAAGCAGGCAAAGTTGCTGTGAGTGACAAAACCCGCCATCCCAGTGCGGCAACTCAGAAAGCGATCGCCACCGTTCTGCAAGGTGGAGACTATTACACCCAGGCGGACGAACCAAATGAACCCACTGCCCAAAAAATTGGGGATATGCAACCGTTTGCATGGTGTTTGTTTGTGCAAGCTGCGGGACTGGCTGAATTAGCTGGTAAGAAGCTGCAACTAACCAAAACTGGACAGAAAGCACTCTCCGCACCACCAGCCGATACGTTGCGGAGTATTTGGCACAAATGGCTGAAGACAAATTTAATTGACGAGTTTCGCCGGATTGATGAAATTAAAGGACAAACAGGGAAAGGTAGTCGCTCCATGACCGCTGTCAGTGGTCGCCGAGCCGCGATCGCTACTGCACTATCAGAATGTCCGATTGGGAAGTGGATGCATATCAATGAATTTTGCCGCTACATGCAGGCAAAACAGCACACCTTTGAAGTCACACGCGATCCTTGGACACTATATATCTGCGAATCCGGATACGGTAGCTTGGGCTATGACAGCTATCACAATTGGGAAATTCTCCAAGGACGCTATGCCCTGTGTTTCTTATTCGAGTATGCAGCAACCTTGGGACTGATTGATGTCGCCTACACACCGCCCTATGGCGCACGACCTGATTATGGCGATCTCTGGGGTACAGATGACCTAGAATTTCTTAGCCGCTACGATGGCTTACTGTATTTGCGGTTGAACTCCCTGGGAGCCTACTGTCTAAATCTGTCTCACAAGTATACCCTATCTCCTGTAGAGCGGCGCTCCATTCTCAAAGTCATGTCAAATCGGGAAGTCGCAGCAGTTGCAGAACTAACAGCAGGCGATCGCCTGCTGTTGGAACTTTACCTGGAGCAGGAGAGCGATCGTGTTTGGAAATTAGAACAAGAAAAACTCTTAGCCGCAGTTGAAGCCGGACACACACTAGCCGCATTTCGCGACTTTCTGATCGCCAAGAGTGACGACGAAATCCCTCCGATTGTTGAACAATTCCTCAGAGACTTACAAGAACGAACCCAAAGTTTAAAACCTCAAGGGATGGCAATGATCATTGAATGTCTCACTCCAGCGCTGGCGGCATTAATTGCGAATGATTCTCGGACAAAAAAGTTCTGTTTGTTAGCAGGCGATCGGCATTTGATGGTTCCGATCGAAGCCGAAACCAAATTCAGAAACGCCTTAAGAAAATTAGGCTACAGTTTTTCTAGTTGACAATTTTCCGAATTTTTGGTTGTTCATTAGGATATTCTTAAATCCAATGCGATCAAATCTACAATGCTATGGCAAAACACAAAGTTGCAACGCTGCATGAAAGAGTTTCGCTGATTGAAGTTGCTACACCCTTCCTGCTGGATACCCTGATGTCAAATCCACGTACAGCGCCATTGATTCTCACCCGCTTAGATGATCGCACTGCTATCGTTGCACCTGGTAAAATAGACGAATTATTGGAACGCCTCAAAAAGCTGGGGCAACTTCCCAAAGTCTTGTAGGAGGAAGTTATGGGTCTACGGTTTGAAAATTATTTCACCCACCTAACGACGCCTCTGGTTGCCGATATGGCAAGGTCTTGGGGTGTTGACAAAGGGCTTTCCCAACGTCAGTATGTTGTCGCTATTAGCTGTATACTCAACGATCCAACGCAAATTCAACGCTTAATTGCTGGATTAAAGCCTTACGAACGGTTAGCTTTAGAGATTGCTAAATCAGAGGGGGGTAAGATTTCTACCCGTATGCTGGCAATCATACTGCAATTGTTGGGAGTGGAAGATCCAGATTTTAAGACTCAATCTCATCACGACGATGCTTTTGCTCTAGCATTGATCCGCACGGGTGTCTTTATTCCCGACATCAAGAGCAATGAACGTTACTATAATCCAAACTACGAGATATTGATATCCGACGAGCGAATATTAGCACAGGTTGAACAAGCCCAATTACCTCACATCCCACTGGTGAAAACAACGACACCAGAAGCAGACAACTATCGTCGTCCTGCCAGTGTGATATTTTCAATTTTAGGTTTTATGCAAGCGATCGCTCTTTTGGGCGGGATCAAACTCACAAAATCGGGCAAACCGCAAGTTAACAGTCTCCGCAAGTTGATGAAAGCGCAACGCTGGGAGGAAAATGGCATCTTAATCGATGGCTTTTGGTTTCCACAACCGACTGTGGGTATGATCACGGCATTTGCCAATTCAGGAGTGCTGATCCCCAATTCTGATAAATCAATGTTAGTTTTAGCGAACCCGGTTGAAGCCTTTGCCAACCGTTCCTACTTGATTCAGATTGGTCAAATCCTATCAGGATTTATTGTCGCTAATGAATGGGCAGAATGGACACCAACTGGCTGGATTGATGTTGACAGATATATTGAAGCGCGTCGGATTTTACTAGAGGTGTTGAAGTTATTGCCGTCTGATAACCAAGATTGGTACAGTCTAGAGGATTTAGAACAGTTCTTGTTTGAGCGGATTAGCGATCGCTTCTCATTAATCGGATTTATTCATTCAGTGCGACAATTTCAAACGCCTGGCGTTAGTCAAATAGAAATCGAGCAACGTTGGCGCGAACAACGTCAGCAAGATTGGCAAAAACGCGAGAAACAATGGCTTCGTCAGGCTTTCGCAACATGGTTGTATTTATTAGGAATTGTCGAATTGGGTTTAACACGCTCCACAACAACCTCAGCGCCACTAACATCAAAGAATAAATCGTCTCCTTCAAATCAAACTGACGCTATTGTAAGTTTTCGGATCACGGAATTAGGGCGGGCACTGCTGCATCCAGAATTGGCTTCCCGCCCGATGGAGATTATTCCACAACCCGCTTGGATTGTGCAACCGAATTTTGAGATTTTGGTCTACCTCGATCAAATCGCACCGGCACAAATCATCTTTCTAGATCGCTATGCTGAACGCATCGATATTCAGCAGCACACAGTTCAGTATCGTCTGACTCGGGAATCGGTCTATCAAGGGCTAGAAAAGGGTTCATCGTTAGCAGAATTTATCGATTTGTTACGAACAGGTGCAAAAGTTGCGTTACCACAAAATGTCGAGATTGATATTAGCCAATGGGCTGGGTTGCGAGAACAAATTACCATTAGACGAGACACACAAATTTTAGAATTCCCCGATCCTCAAACAATGCAATCTGCAATGGCAAAAGGGCTGAATGGTAAAATACTGGGCGATCACTTTGTATTACTTGAACAAAATATGCCATTAATTGATTCTTGGATCGAGCAGCGAATATGTTATGATAAACTGCTAGCCAGTTGCTTAAGGATTAATGAAATTGGTGAAGTCAAGCAAACTCAGGCTGTCGCTGATCTACTACTAGAAACACAACTAAAGCGTTGGATGGAGCCACGAGATCAAGATTGGGCACTAACTCAGGCAAGTGTAAAGCTGGCAATTCAGGCGGGAAATAAAGTCAGCGACATTTTGGAATTCCTGGAAGTTAGACTAACTCATCCATTACCACCAGTGCTGAAAGTTGCATTAACCGCTTGGGCAGGTAGCGAACCAACTGTGGAGATGGCAGAGATTGTGGTCTTACGCTGCACGAATCCAGAAGTATTTCGAGCTATTGCCAAAAGTGAAAAACTGCGATCGCACTTTGTCGGAAAACTTGCGCCCGATTTATTGCTCGTGCAACGCTCTCAATTAAAGAAACTCAAACAAGACTTAGCTTGGCTGGGTATTAATCCGTTAGAGCAGTTGAAAATTTAAGCTGAAATTATGTCCTACTTTCCCGAAAATGCTCTCATCATCCAAAGCGATCGCTCTGTGCTTTTAGAAGTGCATTCACCGCGTGCAGATGAAGCTAGAGTTGCCATCGCACCGTTCACAGAACTGATCAAAAGTCCCGAACACATTCACACATATCGCATCAGTCCTCTCAGTATATGGAATGCACGAGCCGCCGGATTGACAATTGATGCGATGCTGAGTGCGCTGCACGACCATGCCAAATATCCCATGCCAGAAGCTGTGGCACAGGAAATTGCCGCTTTGGGACAGCGCTATGGACTGACGACAATTGATCGTGAAGGCGAATATTTACAACTCAAAACCGCCGATGTGCCGTTAGCAGAATTGTTGGTTCGTAACGAGCATGTATCTCCTTTGTTAGGGAAACGAATTTCACCCACTGTATTCCAAGTCAATCCAGCATATCGGGGTGTGCTCAAGCAAGGGTTATTATCTGCGGGATATCCAGCCGAAGATTTAGCAGGCTACATTAGTGGTGACGCCCTGGCAATAAAATTGCGGGAAACGACTCAGACAGGAGCATCTTTCGCATTGCGCGATTACCAGAAAGAAGCTGTAGAGGCATTTTATCAGGCAGGTGCAGTACGCGGTGGCAGTGGAGTGATTGTTTTGCCCTGTGGCGCGGGGAAAACGATGGTCGGATTAGCTGCGATCGCATCAGTGCAGGAAAATACGCTGATATTAACCAGCAATCTCACTTCCGTGCATCAATGGCAACGAGAGATTTTAGATAAAACCACACTACCTGAAGATGCAATTGCTGAATACAGTGGTGCAGTCAAAAATACCGCTCCGATTACCCTAGCTACTTACCAAATTTTATCTTACCGTACACATCGTGATGGAGAATTTCCCCACTTTGACTTATTTAATGCTCGCGCTTGGGGATTGATTATCTATGACGAAGTGCATTTACTACCTGCTCCCATTTTTCGGATCACTGCCGAATTGCAAGCCCGTCGCCGACTGGGTTTAACCGCAACACTTATTCGCGAAGACGGACGGGAAGGAGATGTATTTACCCTGATTGGACCCAAGCGTTACGATGTCCCTTGGCGTGAACTGGAAGGACGCGGGTTTATCGCCGCTGCCGAATGTACTGAAATTCGAGTTCCCCAAGATGCAGAACAGCAAATGGCTTATGCTGTTGCTCCTAAAAGGCTGCAATTTCGCATCGCTGCCGAAAATCCGCGTAAGTTTGCAGTGGTTAAAGACTTGTTACAGCAACAAATAGGACACCGCATTTTGGTCATCGGGGAATACATTGAGCAATTAGAGACAGTGGCCCAATTAACCAGATTACCCTTGATTACAGGCAAAACACCGCAACGAGAGCGCGATCGCCGCTATGAAGAATTTCGGGACGGCAAGATCCTGGGATTGATTCTATCGCGGGTGGGAAACTTCGCACTAGATTTACCGGATGCGGATGTGTTGATTCAAATTTCAGGCAAGTATGGTTCGCGTCAAGAAGAAGCACAGCGATTAGGGCGAGTTTTGCGTCCAAAATCTGATGGTCGCAGTGCCCAGTTTTTTTCCTTAGTCTCACTTCGCACTTGTGAGGAAGATTTTGCTCGACATCGTCAGTTGTTTCTCGCAGAACAAGGTTATAGCTATCATATTCAAGTTTTGGCTCAAATCTGAGTTGCTCTACCAAATTCGACCTCTTAGGGGTGTCGTTGCCCGCACTCAACTACCGATGGAGTGGATGCTCATTCCAGTTAAAAATTTCATAGTCTGCTCGTCTACAGCTACGCCAGGTAATTTTTCCTCGCAGTGTATTTAGCAAAGAGTGCTCAACCACATCTGCTAAATTTTCCCATGTCAAGTCTTCGTCCTGAAGCAGCACTTTCAGTTTCTGCAAAGCAACCAGTGCAGCACGTTCTTCATCTTTGTAGAAACACAAAGATATCTCAGTGCGTAGAAGATCTCGTTGCACAGCTATAACTGCCTGCCGTACAGTAATTGTGACTTGCTCAGAGAAATCTGTTCGTCCTCTATTCAATTGTCGTTGCCATCCGCGTTGACTGGTAGCGTATAATCCTGGCAAGCGGTTTAAGGCATAAGCAGTTACCTCTATTGGTTTAATATATTTGGCGATTTTAGAGGGTAAGTCGTGAATTTGTCGCTCTACCTCTTCTACTACTAGTATTTCCATCACATTTCGCGAACTGATCGCAAATTCATCTTCTTGTTTCATTAGATACATCCTTAATAGTTAAAGAAGGCAGCTATGCTGCTATGATGAATTCACGCATGGGATTTAGACCCAAGAGTGAATTCGGGCCACTCAATATTCTATTGAGTCGGGGACTCAGACCCTTGCACACGAGTGGTCGCATTCTTATGGTTCGGGCAACCCTTGAAGGAACTTATTCCTTCTGACTTGAAAGAGGGAGCAGGGAGCAGGGAGCAGGGGGAAAAACATTTTCATGCTTGGCGGTGAAACTTGTTTCATTGGGACTGCCCTCTGCCCTCAGCATAGCTGCCTTTCTGGTTGAAAATTCCATAGCAATCCGTTTAGGAGAGCGGAAAAAATATCAGTGTTTGCAACTTACCAGAGGGATTGAGAATTGACTGTACTACTGGATTCAAGGACACGTAACACTATCCGGATGATTTGCCAAAATTATCACTCAGTAAATAATGATTTGCAGTTTGAAAGCGACCCATATGCGGCGATCCGACGGTCGTGACGCCTAACAAGTATAGAACTTACGCACTATACAAATTAAACATCATGTGTGTTAACGGATAATGGTCGTTTCAGACTTGTAGGGGCGTACTGCAATACGCCCCTATGGTGGACAGCAACACTCTCATTCGTGGAAAAATCAAACCTTGAGTCGCTAAAAATCCCCGATTCATATCTGGCAATTTATGTCAATGCGTAAGTCCTATAGTATTAGGACTGATGCATTTTACAAATTGACCATCATATACGTAGCGTCTGCTGAATAGCTATAAAACCCTTGTATTTGAAGGGTTTCATGCTGTCATTGAAGAAAAAAGTGCAAGGGAATAGGGATATGAGGCTTAAAAACCTGCATTTCTAATTTTTTCTGAGATGAAAAATGGGAAAAAATAGGCATGAAACTGTTCCCCGTTCCCTACCCTCACCATAGAAGTTTTTCAGCAAACCCTACGTATCAAGCCTGTGAAAACGATTTCCTTGCACTGTCTCGTTCCCAGGCAGAAAGCTGCGACAGGCTGGAATTAATGTTGTTACTAGTGGTCTGTCAGTTTTGATTTTGTGCGTAGATAACTTTTGAAAGCTTTACTGGAAGATACCTACAAAATCTAGTTAAGTAAGTCGGCACGATAAAACCAATGTATGTTGAGTTTTGTAAAAACCATAGAGTGGTTTATTCATCAGCGCTTAGCAGATTTTACATTTCGTTATATAAGCTGATTTTTTAACGCCGACTTACTTACACACAATTTTCAGATTGACAGACCACTAGTGGTCTGTCAAAGTTATTTTGACGGATAGTGCAGGCATCTTGCTCACCTCTGGAAAAAAACGCGAGCTTTCCGGCTCGCACTACGTCTATTCGTCAATTAGTTCTTGACAGACTACTAGCTTTGACCAGCAACCTTTGGGCAAACTAACAATTTCAACAGGCTGAAAAACAGGGAATTCAATTTTGCGTAGTTCAGTGACTAGTGCCGCTGCCTTGGAATGACGCTCGCGGACGACGCTCGTCCCGACGCTCGAGTACTCGCTAACGCTTCGCTATCGCTAACGCTACGCTAAAGTAATTCCTATTTATCAAACATCATCAGGAAGTTCGTAATGTCTACTCGCGAAGTTATCGTCCCCAATGGCATGGAAATTCTCTATGAAAGATTTCATTATTGCCCTGGTGTTAAGGTTGGTAATACTTTGTATATCTCTGGACAGGTAGGCAGAGATGAAAATTTACAAATTGTTAAAGGCGTAGAAGCCCAGTTTGTTCAGGCTTTTGAAAACGTCAAAAAGGTGCTGGATGCAGCAGGGGCTAGCTTTGATGATGTGGTAGAAATGATGACTTACCATGTTACTGGTGCTGGCTTAGGGGAATTCCAAGCTGAAGCAACTACTTTTGATCAACCATTGCATATCATTCCATTTTTACAATTGTTTATGCAAGTAAAAGACCGATATTTTACTAATAACTATCCTACCTGGACTGGCATCGGCATTACTGGTTTATCTACACCAGGATTGATAGTTGAGATTAAGTGTACAGCTGTTTTGAACACCGATGAGAAGACCAGTGCCGGAATGAGAGTTTAAACATTCACACTATCCAAAAATTCGAGTACTGCCTTTGCGATTTCTTCTGGTATTTGGTTCATCATGCAAATAGTTCCATTTGGGAACTCGACAAATTGACCATGAGGAATAGCTTGAGAGAGAAAATATCTATCTTTTGCTAATGCTAAACCCAGTCGCTCAAATTCTTCCACATCATCAATTCCCCAGACAATGAGAGTTGGACATTTAATTAAACTAAATCTTTCTGCAGCCTCCATGCAGTAATTTCCCACAGCCCAAACTGCATACAAAGGATAGCCGAAGCATGTCAAATCATCTAAAACCCATCGATGATTTAACTCAGCAGAACCTACATACCTTGCACGAGCTAACCATCTTTCCATCAAGTGCGAACCATCTTCTTTAATGACGAAACCTTCATCAAATCTCTTCATTAAATCGACTTTTCCAGCTTCACCAAAGCCAGCCACATTACATAAAATTAATTTATTAACACGTTCTGGATAAGCAGCAGCTACTTCTCCAGAAACAAAAGCTCCCGTGTGGTTTCCCAGAATGTTTGCTTTTTCAATTCCTAGTTCATCAAATAACGCAATCACTGTTTTGGCGTAGTCTGCTACTGAATACAATCTTGATGGTTTATCAGAATCGCCAAATCCCATGAGATCCATAGCTATCACACGGTACTTTTGTGCCAAGATAGGCATTAATTCCCGATATTCGTCACTGCTACGGGGGTTTATATGCAGTAGTAAAAGTGCTTCTCCCTCACCACCAATTCTGTAATGGATTTGCCCATCTTCGGTATCTAAAAAAGCCCGCTTGATAGCTTTACTCATTTGAACCCCTCATCAATTTAGGAATGATCCCAGTAAATCTTAGTACATTCTTTCTTTATTTATCAAGAAAGGCAGAAGGCAGAGGGCAGTCCCAATGAAACAAGTTTCACCGGGACTGCCTTCTTCAAGGTGATTTGGCAATAGCCATACCAGCATGATATCGAGTATTTTACATTACAGAAAGGGCTTGTTAGCGATCGCTTGCTCGATTAACTGCGTGGCGAGTTACCTGGAGAGGTAAAGCGCGAAATGAGTCTACGATGTTAGCTTTCGTGTTAACTGCAGCTTTTTATACTGTTACTTCCACTTTTGGAGTGCTAAGTTTACAATGTGACGGTATGTTTAAAATTTCCCGCGCCTGTGCTGGCGTTGCCACCTCTCGACCAAGTATACGCGCCATCTTCACAACCATTTCTACTAACTCACCGTTGTGCGGCTTACCAAAGCGAGTATAAGGGGAATCACCGAGTCCGATGCCAACATGTCCTCCTAGTGTAATTGCCCACGATGCCAAAGGCATGACATCTCCATTCCAACACATCACTAACCACTGAGCACCTTTGGGAATAGAATCTATCGCCGCCTGCAAGTTAGGGAGTGTTGGTAGAATACCACTCGGCATAATTTCTCCGGTGAAAACAAACTCCCAGAATGTATTCTGTGAGAGTAGTCCCATTTCCTGAAAACAGCGTGCCGTGCGAATTTGTCCTATATCCCAGCAAGCACAACTAACGAAGATGTTGTGCTCGTTCAATATCTTCAGAACTTCCTGAATGTGAGCGCGGGAATTGCTATAAACTTGGTCGTATGTCTCAAACTGTTTTACTTGCGGGTTCCAAAAGTCTACGTTCAAAGAGCCAAATTCTAGAGGAACCATGTCCACTCCCAAAGCGGGATTAGCTTTAGCTGCCAAAACATGTCGGACGCGATCCTCAATACTTCCTTGTGTTGCTACGTAGCCAAGGGTGGGATCGACAATCAAATCCGTTTTTTCTCGAATTCCCTGAATCACTTCAAGATACAGTTCTACCTTGTTAACCCACTTGCCACTATTTGGATGGCGCCCATGCCAGTGAAAAATAGAGGCTCCCGCTTCCCAAGCACGCACCGCTTCCCGAATAATCTCCTGTGGAGTGTATGGAAAATTTGGATTATCCTTGCGATAGTCCATATCATTACAGCGACATTCAATGATGATCGGTAATTCGCCGTTCATAGTCTGCCTCCTGAAATAAGTTTTTTTATCCGCTTTCGGTGCTACCTGTCAGAAAATTTCCATAACTCTTGCTGGTAGAACCGATGAACAGTTTGTCATACTTTATATATAAGTGCGATCGCTTATCTGCCCGTTGTTTTTTTTGTTTTTGTTAAGTGTCCATTTTAGCACACTAGTGCGTTAGCGATCCAGCAGATTGAAACATCTATAGCAGTTCTCAGTTGTGTCAAATACACCCCATTGTAAGGGCGCAAGGCATTGCGCCCTTACAATGGGGTGTATCCATTCGAGAATCGCTATATTTGCGCGTCAGAATGAGGGAGATAGTAATCATCCAAGTGTAAAACATGAGTTCAAGCACCTACAAAAAACTAGTTGCAAAACAGTTTGCTCAAAACTTCAAATCAGCTATTGAAATCGTCGAACTTCCTATTCCCAAACCTGCACCAGATGAAGTTATAATTCGTAACAAATTTGCTGGGATCAACGCTGGGTTTGACACCTTAATTTGCCGAGGTGATGTTCCATACATTAACTTAACTCTCCCCTTTGACTTGGGTGTGGAAGCAGTGGGAGAAGTCGTAGCCGTTGGAGAGAATGTCACAGATTTCCAAGTTGGTGATGCTGTCGTTACTACCGTGCGTGGGGGAGGGTATCGTGAGTATCAGGCGGTCAATGCCAACCTAGCATTCAAAGTCCGTGAAGCTACGCCAGAGATATTAACCTTGATGCCTACTGGTGTATCAGCTTTGGTTGCCTTAGAACAAGTCGGGGAAATGAAAAGCCAAGAAGTTGTTTTGGTAACAGCCGCTGCGGGTGGAACTGGTCATATAGCGGTGCAGTTGGCAAAGTTAGCCGATAATCATGTCATTGGGACTTGTGGATCGGATAGGAAGGGACAGTTGCTGAGAGAGTTGGGATGCGATCGCATCATTAACTACCGCACACAAGACCTCAATCAAGTTCTTCAGGAAGAATATCCCAATGGCGTTCACCTAGTTTTTGAATGTGTAGGTAGACAGGTGTTTGATATCTGCGTGGATAACTTGGCAGTTCGGGGACGTTTAGTGGTGGTGGGTTTCGTTTCCGAATATGGCAATAATGTTGAACAGGTGACACAACCGCGAATTTATCAAAAGCTATTTTGGAAAGCAGCTTCAGTGCGGGGGTTTCTCATGCCACTCTATAAAGAACATATGGTAGAAGCACGCGATCGCCTACTCAACCTCTTCTACTCAGACAAGCTCAAAGTTGCCGTTGACCCAGCCAAGTTTAATGGAATAGAATCCATTCCTGCTGCTGTGGAATACTTGCTTAGTGGTAAGAATTGCGGCAAAGTAGTCGTTAGTTATTAGTCATTAGTTCTTACGGGGGGTTGCGATGGCACAAGGGTTAGAAAATACTTTGAAAATAGCACATCAGGCATTTGAGTATTTCACGTATGGTCTAGAAACAGGTGAATGGAACCCGTTTCTAGATATGCTGACGGAAGACTTTAGCTTCTGGTTTCCCGTCGGAAAATTCCACGGGTTGAATGAGGGAAAAGACCAAGCTAGAGCTTTTTTCCCGTACGTTTCTGAAGTCTTCGCCCCTGGACTAACCCTCACCTTAGACCGCGTTACCAGCAATGAAACAACAGTTGTTTTTGAGTTCCGTGATGAGGGACTGATGTGGGGAGAACCTTACAAAAACCGGATCGCAGTTTCCTTTGATGTGCGAGGTGACAAAATTTGTGGTTACCGGGAGTACCTTGGCAGCGATGGCAAATCTAACTAATCACCAGCAATGGTAAAGGAGTCAGGAGTCAGTAGTTTTGTAGGGTGTGAAGCCGAGAGTACGGCAC
>Ga0209611_10010544_pt1 | contig 13579 bp, 9 predicted proteins | sample S1TSphgellanicum_3_FD_187693 | JGI IMG/M metagenome (GOLD analysis project Ga0209611, IMG submission 187693) | Host-associated microbial communities from peat moss isolated from Minnesota, USA - S1T2_Fc - Sphagnum magellanicum MG (SPAdes) (version 2) | ecosystem: Host-associated > Plants > Peat... | reverse complement strand
TTTTCCTTTTGTAATTTTAGTGTTAAGTCTTGTTCATTTGATATTTTTACATGTGAATGGAAGAAGAAATTCTTTAGGAGTTACTTCTATTAATGATAAGGTTGAATTTCATTGGTTTTATTTATTGAAAGATATGGTATCTTTTTTATTTTTAATACTTTTTTTTGTTCTTATGTTATTGTTGATGCCTTTTGTTTTTATAGACTCAGAAAATTTTTTGTTTGTTGATATTATAAAAACACCTGAGCATATTAAGCCGGAGTGGTATTTCTTGTTTGCTTATTGTATTTTACGTAGGGTTCCTAATAAATTAGGGGGTGTTATTGGTTTAGTTATAAGGATTATTGTTTTAATGCTTCTTCCTTTGATAACTAAGAAATTTTTTAAGTTTAATGATTTAATTAGTTCTTATGTAGTAGTTTTCCATTTTGTTATCTTTTTTATATTGACTTGATTAGGGGGTTGTGTAGTTGAGTGGCCTTATAGAAGGTTAGGTGGTATAGTAAGTGTATTGTATTTTGTGTTATTTTTTTTTTAATTAAATAATTATTATTTTGAAAATAATATTTTTATTAATTTATGTTTTTTGGTGTTGTTATTGTAGGTTTAGTTTTGATAATAGGTGTGTTGTGAGGCGACTATATGAAAATGTTAATTTATTTAGAGATTATTAGGTTAGTGGTTCTTACTGTCTTTATGTTTGGCTTAAAGTTGGATTTTTTTTCTTTAAATTTTTTTTTTGGTTGTTTAATTTTTTTAGTATGTGAATCTAGTATAGGGTTTTTATTATTTATTTTTTATATTAGGATAGAAAGTGAAGTGGTGAAAAAGTTGAGGCTAGTTCAGTTTTAGCATTTTTAATTTTATGTAATTTAGAGGTTTTTGGTGTTTTACTTATGGTGGTTTTGTTAATTAATTCTTTATTTTTAGATGAAGAGTATTGGGCTTTAATTAAAATTTCTGAGATTAATTTTTGAATAAGTTTTTTAATTCTATTTTTGTTTTTAATAATAATAATAATCGAGACTACTATAAAAACTAGCTTAAATATTTTATTTGTTATTTTATTGTTAATTATATTGCTCAGTGATTTTGTTTCATTTTTTTTATTATATGAAATAGTTTTTATTATAATTATGTTTGCTATTGTTTTGTTAGGATATAGCTATGAACGTTTAATAGCCGCATTTTTGATAATATTTTATTCTTTTTTGTTTTCTAGCCCTATTTTAATAATGTTAGTATTATTTGATCATTCTTTTTTAATTAAAGAATGATTATATTATTCTGTTTTAATGAATTATTTTTTTGTGGGTTCTTTTATGGTTAAGTTTCCGATTTTTGGTTTTCATTATTGGTTGCCTGTTGCTCATGTAGAAGCATCAACTATTGGGTCTATAGTATTAGCAGGCGTTTTGTTGAAATTAGGGTCTATTGGGTTATTGTACGTTATCATATATATGAATTTCATGATTAAATTTCATTACATAGTTTTAGCTGTGCTATTATTAATATTAATAATTGTAGTTTTAAGAGATTTAAAAATAATAATTGCATATTCTTCTGTAGCACATATGAGGATGGTATTTTATATTATAATATTAGGTTTTAGAGTTGGAAAAAAGGGGGCTATTTATATAATATTATATCATGGTTTTATTTCTCCTTTAATATTTTGGGTTGTAGGAATGTTAGCTTGATGAAAAACTCGTTCTTTGTTAGTGGTAAAAATAATTTCTTTTTCTTATGTGTTTATTTTAGTTTTGTTTTTACTTTGTATTATAAATATGGGGTTTCCTCCTTTCATAGGGTTTTTAAGAGAGATTTTAATACTTAAGGCTACTGTCTTGTATAATTTGTCAATAAGGTTATTAGTAATAGGTGTGTTGTTTAGTTGTTATTATAATATTTATTTATTTTGGTGTTTTAATGGTTTTATAGGAATAGTATTTAAATTAAATTTTTTTAGAATTGATTTATTTTTGTTTATGTTGTTGGTTAGGTTTTTGAATTTATATTAAGAAAGTAAATTATACGACATATTGTGGTTATGTAGAAATTTTAATAGTGGTTATGTTTATTACTAGAATTTTTTTAATAATTATTTTGTTAGCTTTATTATTTTTTTTTGTTTTAAACAGGAGTGTTTTTATTTTAAATATGAAATTATTTAATAATAGATTTTTAGCAGATTTAGAAATTTTGTTTAATGTATGGAGGGTTTTTTTTCTAATTATAGTTTTGATAATTAGAATAACAGTTTTATTGTTTTCTTTTTCTTATATAAGAGGAACAAGAGTTGCTAATTTTATTATTTTATATTTAAGTTTTATTATTAGTATATTATGATTAATTTTAAATAATAGGTTTTACTGAATAATGTTTGGTTGGGATGGTTTAGGAGTAGTTTCTTTTTTGTTAATTGTTTTTTATATAAACTATGAAAGAATTAATAATGGTTTGTTTACAGTTTTTCAGAATCGTATTGGGGATTTATTTTTTGTTGTATTTATATTGGGAAGATTTTCTATGGTATTGTGGAGTACGGTAGTTTTGAAATGAGGTTTATTTTTTTTGGTTTTAGGAGCTTGTGTAAAAAGAGCTCAGTTTCCTTTTAATTCTTGATTATTGGCTGCTATAAGAGCTCCAACACCTATTTCGTCTTTAGTTCATTCTTCTACTTTAGTTGTTGCTGGGGTTTATATTTTGTTACAGTTTAGCTATTGTTTATTAGATGTTTTAATTTATTTAAAATATATTAGATTTCTTAGTTTATTGTTAAGAAGAATCGGGCTGATTAATGAAAGAGATATAAAAAAACTTATTGCCTATTCTACTATAAATCATGTATCTTTGATAATATATTTAATTAGTTTTAAATTATTTAAAGTAGCTTATTTTCATTTAAACATTCATGCAATGTTTAAATCTTTGATATTTATATGTTTTGGTTTTTTAATATTATCTTCTTTTCATGGGCAGGATAAGCGTTTAATTTCTTTAATAAGATTAAATCCTGTTGTTAAAATAATTTACTATTTTTCTTGTTTGTGTCTAGCAGGGCTACCATTTTTAAGAGGGTTTTTTTCTAAAGATCTAATCATTGAAAAAATTATAATAGCTAGTTTTGAACTAATTTTTTTATTAAGACTTTTTTTGTTTTTGGGAATTAGAATTTATTATAGGGTTAAATTAATAAAATTATGGAATGTTAATTTTTCTTATAGGTTAATTGAAAAAAGGACTTTAGGGATATGGAGAATTTTTTTTATGAGGGTTTTAATAATTTGTACTATTAATATTTACTTAAGACTTGTTTTTAGAGTTACATTAGAATTTATTTCTTTTAAAATATTTATTTACATAATTATAATAATTTTTTTATTTTTAAGTTTATTGACTAATTTAAATTATAAAATTATGATGTATGAGAAAATTCAGAATCTTAAAGAAGTATGGAATTTTGATTTATATAGTTTAGAAAAGTTTATGTATTGAAATAGAAGTATACTAATAGAATTAATAATTTATTTAGGAACTATAAAATTATTTCTTATAATTAATTGATGGGTAATAATTGGTTTTATTGTTATTTTTTAGGATAATGAAAGCTTTAAAAGTGTAGCTTTGAAGAAGCTAAGAATTTTTTTATATTTTTTGAGGTGTCTTGCATGTATTATTTTCGTTAATAAGGTTTAGATCAGGATTTTACTGTAGATTTTCAAAATCTAAGATTATTCTGTAAAATTAAGCTAATAAAGCTGTGGGATTCATACTCCTAATATTTTTTTATATTTTTATATAAAGTAAAAGTAATTAAATAAAAAATATAAATAGTTTTATTTTATTTTGATTAATAGCGTGCCAGCAATTGCGGTTAGACGAATAAAGTTTATATATAAGTTTATAAAATTGATAAGTTTGAATTTAAGGTTAAATTTTCTTTTTTTGTTATTTATAAAAAATAAGATAATGGGATTAGATACCCCAGTAATATAATTAATGAGTATATTAAAAATAAATTTATTGGCGGTTTAAATATAATAAAGAAACTTGTGAATTAAATTAATGTCGCATTTGTAGTAGTATTAAAATTTTTTAGTTTTGTATGTTCGATGAAAATTTATAATTTTTGTTTATTCAGATACACATAAACTATATTTTAAGTTTTATGAGTTGCATGATTTCTACTAATGATTTTTTGAAGATGAATTTATTAGTAAATATATATTTATTGAATAATTTTTTAAAAGTACATATCGCCCGTCAGCTTTAATTTAAAGTAAGTCGTAACATAGTGTATTTATTGGAAAATAAATATAATGATATTTTGAGGGATATATTCTTTACAAGATGCTTTAAGTGTTACTATAGAGCAGATTATTTATTTTCATGATTATTTAATAATAGTGATGTTAATTATTATGTGTGTTGTAGGTTATTTTTTAGGTTTTGTTTTAGTATCAAAGACGTATTCTTCTAGGATTGTGGCAGATCATTTAGTTGAAAGTGTTTGAACTATTTTACCAATTGTTGTTCTTATTTTTTTAGTTTATCCTTCTATTTATTTACTTTATTTAATTGATGAAAGAAGAGTTGAATTTTTATGTACATTAAAAGTAATTGGGCATCAATGATACTGAAGGTATAAAATAGATGGATTATTAAATTTAGAAATTGATTCTTATATAGATAGTGAAAGAGCTGTTCGTTTAATAGATGTAGATAATCGTGTAGTTGTTCCAGCGCAAGAGCACATTCGTGCTTTAATTACTTCTAGGGATGTTCTTCATTCTTGGGCGTTGCCTTCTTTAGGAGTAAAAATGGATGCTATTCCAGGTCGCTTAAATCAGTTTGTTTTTATAGTTATGTTGAATTCTGTTATTCATGGTCAGTGTAGTGAAATTTGTGGTGTAAATCATTCTTTTATACCTATTGTTATAGAAGCTGTTAGTTTAAGTGATTTATTATGTTAATTAAGCTTATTAGAGTTTTAGCCTTTTAAGCTAAAGAGTTTTTAATAATGGTTAGTGTATTTCATGTATTAAGTTTAAGATTATGACCTATTTTAATAAGATTAGCTGTATTAATTAGTTTTATTAGTTTATATCTTTCAATAAAAGTCGGGTTTAATGTTTTATTATTGATTGCAATTTTAGTGATTTTAAATTGGTTTAAAGATGTATCTCGTGAGAGAGATTTATTAGTTGAGCATAGGTTTTTAAATAATATTTTTTTTAAAACAGGGATGATTTTGTTTATTACTTCAGAGGTTATGTTTTTTGTGTCTTTTTTTTGATGTTATTTTGATTTTGTTTTAGTAGTCGATAGAGAACTAGGTAGAGTCTGACCCCCTAAGGGAATTCAAAGAATTAACCCTTTCAGGATTCCTTTACTAAATACTTTAATTTTGCTTTCTTCAGGTGTTTTGATTACTTGAAGTCATTTTTCTATTTTGAATAATGATTGGTATTATTCCGTTGTTACTCTTTTTTTCACTCTATTATTAGGAATTTATTTTTTATGTATTCAGTTTCAAGAATATATTGATGCTACTTATACTTTCATAAGAAGAGGATACGGGAGAATTTTTTTTTTAGCTACTGGTTTTCATGGGTTTCATGTTTTGTTGGGATGTATATTGATTTTTGGTAGACTTTATCGTATGGTAAGATTAAGGTGTGATTCATTATCCCATTATAATTTTGAATTTTCAGCTTGGTATTGGCATTTTGTTGATGTTGTTTGATTATTTCTATTTATTTTTATTTATTGATGGGGTTATTAATGTGAGTAATATTAATATATTTTTTTATTTCTATTTTAGTTCCTATAATCATAGGATTAGTAAGATTTTTAGTTAGTTCTAAAATTATGAGAGCTGATAGCTTTGAGTGTGGTTTTGATTCTTTTAATGTTAGTGTTTTTCCTGTATCATTGCGATTTTTTATTTTTTGTATTATTTTTTTAATTTTGGATTTAGAGTTAATTATTATGTCTGTCACTCCAATAGTAATGTGATCAAGCGGATTTGTGATTAATATTGTGATCTTTTTATTTTTAGTTACTTTAAGAATACTAATAGAATGGTTATATGGCAGACTCAGATGAGTAGAATAAACTGGGGGTGAGACCCCCTAACGAGATTAAAAAATAATTTTGACCAAAGCGAAAGCTTTGGATCGATTCACCCCCAGTTTAAATGAAATTTTTGTTTTCATTTTATAGTATAATGTGATGTACCCCCTGAATAAACCGTGTTTCATACACCTAATATATTTTACCCCTCCCCCCAAGGTCTATATTGGAGGATTAATATTATTTATTATGTCATTAATCTTCGTTTGATCAGACTTTTTATAATATTTCTAGTTGATTTTTAATTTTAGGATCTTTATTTTATTATAAAAATGTTAGTTATTTTATTTATATTTTTATTTTTTGCTTATACTCTTTACTTAGGGGGACTTTGTTATAATTATAATATAGTTTTTTTTAAAAAAAAAAATATAAAATAAAATTTTAAAAATAATTATAATCTTATTTATTCCAATTCTAAAAAATTTAATTATACGATTGTGTAAATGAAATTTACTGTATTTATTTATAATTTTTGAAATATTTTATAACTGATGTAGCCTTGTTATTTAGAATATATGTTTAGTATAATTATAATATAGTTTTTTTTCTTGTTTAATCTTAATATTACATTTTTTTTTTATTAATTATTTTTTCATGATATTTAATTATTATTACTTTTAAAAAGAATTTTAATTATATTAATTCTTTCTTTAAAACATTTTAATAAAATATATTACATTTTATTATAATATTATTATTTTATTTTATTTCTTATTTTTAATATTATTAATTTAGTATAATTTTTTCTTCATTTATATTTTAATATAATTATCCTCGTTTTAATTTTATTAATTTTAATTGATAATAAAATCACCCGTTAGAGTTATTTTTTTCTTATGTAATAAATTGGCTTTAATGACTAGTTTCAATTAGTTTTTAATTATGTTATTTTTATTTGGTAATCTTTTATTTATTGGCGTTGAGGATCTAGTGGCCGCTAGTAGAGGGTATTCCGCGAGGTTTATCACATAGGGGGTGTCCATTTAGTCTTCCTAGACCCAAGAAAAAAAGATGGAGTTGTCTATCTCAGATACCTAGCTAGATTATTGGTAACAATTGCAACCACAACAGTTAGTCGTGAGTTTTACTTAAAGAACTCGTTATTGCTAAGAAGGTTTTGCATGATGGCATCTTGTTATTAAAATATAATTATTATGTAATATTTTAATTCATTTATTAATTAAAAGCCTTGCGTAAATATTATTAAATTGTAATTATTAAATAATTTTAATATTATTTATGAATGTTTTATTTATAAATTTTTATTATTTTTAATATTATATATTTTAATTGAATTTTAATTTCATGAAATTATAATGGTTAGATTATTTACAAAGTTAGCATTTCTAATTTATTTTAATTTAATTAATTATTTTAATATATGAATATTAGTTTTTCATCCTAAACTTTTTTTCTCATTAATTTTATTTATTGAAATGTTTTATTCATGTTAATATTTTTATTAAGTAACGCAAAAATATCATTAATTTTTAGTTCTAAATATTTTTAATAATATTAATTGAAGTTAATATTATTAAATTTTTGTAAAGGGGGGGGACTATTCAAATTAATATTTTTGGTTTTAAAAGTCTTGTTTTTATTAGTAATTAGTGCTTTTCTTTTTTTTTTTAAAAATTATGGTTTTTGAAAAATTTTACAATTTTTATTTTAAAAAACTGAAATAAGAAAAAATTTTTATAAATGAATTTTTTTTGGGGATAAATTTTTTATAATAAAATTTTTGGAAGTGATTTTTATTTATTTGTGGATATGTCTATGATAATAAAGGATTTTTTAATTCTAAATTTAATTGTAAAATTTGTTAAATTTTCTGGCTTAAAAGTTAATAGGGTTATCATTAATTTTTTCTTTACAAATAAGGGGTGATAAGAAGAATTTTTTCTAATTTCTAATTAGAGTTTTATTTCTTTTTAGAATTGAAATCAGTTGATTGTTACTCAATAAGTTTATTCTAAATTTTATTTAGGTATTTTTTTATTATATTTTTAATGTTATCTGTTTCTAACGTTTTTTTAATTTGGCTTATAATAGAGTTAATATTTTTGTTTTTTTTATTGGTAATTATTTTAACAGAAGTTAAAAGAATTGGGTTGATTATTTATTTTTTTTTTCAAAGTCTTATGTCTTTATGATTATTTATATTATTGGTTATAGGGGGGGATATATTAATTTTTATTTTGTTATTGGCAAAATTAGGTTTGTTTCCTTTTTTTTATTGAATAGTTGTTGTTACTTTGAAAGTTGGATTTTTGGGAAATTTTTTTGTTTTGAGATTACAGAAATTTAGTGTGTTTTGAATAATATGATTACTTTTAAAAGTTAGGGCTGTTTTTGTTTATTTTATAATGTACTTAAGGGTTTTTTTTGTTATTATAAGTTTGTTGATAATTTCTGATCTGTGATTATTATTAGTTTATTCTTCAATTTCTAACACTGCTATAATTGTTTTGAGAATTTATGGTTCTTGGTTTTTTAGGTCTGTTTTTTTGTATTTATGTGTAGTGTTTTTTATTGTTCTTTTAGTGAAGTATTCTTATTCTTATTTAGAAATGCTTTTAATTGTTATGTTATTTTTGGTTATTCCTCCTTTTTTGCTTTTTTTAATAAAACTTTATATTGTTTTAAGTATAGGGTTTTTTTTAAAAATAGCTTTTTTTTTAGTTGTTTTTGATGTTTTGGTTTTGTTTTATTATTTTAGTTTAATTTTTATAAAATTTATGTTATTAGATTTAAGGTTTTTTATTTATGTTATAAATATAGTTTTATTAATTTTTATTTTAATTTTGAGTAATTGTGTTGCGATGATTATTTTCTACAAATCATAAAGATATTGGAACTTTGTATTTTATTATTGGTGTTTGATCGGGATTTTTAGGTGCGAGAATTAGTTTGATTATTCGAACTGAGTTAGGGATGGTTGGCAGAATTATTATAGATGAGCAGATTTATAATTCTATGGTTACTGCTCATGCTTTTTTAATAATTTTTTTTTTTGTTATACCTGTAGCTGTAGGTGGTTTTGGAAATTGACTTTTACCTTTAATAATAAATGTAATAGATATAGCATTTCCTCGTTTAAATAATTTGAGGTTTTGGTTAGTACCAGTGGCATTGTTATTTATAAGAATAAGGATATTAATTGGTTTGGGGGCAGGTACTGGATGGACAGTTTATCCGCCTTTGTCTAATTCTGTATATCATTTTGGGGGTTCTGTAGATTTAGCTATTTTTAGGTTGCATGTAGCGGGTGTATCTTCTATTTTAGGGGGTATTAATTTTATTACTACTTGTCTTAAAGGAAAAATTAGTTATGTTTTAAGTTTAGAATTTCTGAATCTTTTTGTTTGAGCTATAATTGTTACTAGATTTTTATTAGTTTTGAGTCTTCCTGTTTTAGCTGGTGGTATTACCATACTTTTATTAGATCGTAATTTTGGGGCTTCTTTTTTTGATCCTAGGGGAGGGGGTAACCCAATTTTGTATCAACATTTATTTTGATTTTTTGGGCATCCTGAAGTTTATATTTTGATTGTACCTGGTTTTGGAATAATTTCTCAAATCGTGATTAGGATTTCGAAAAAAGGGGAAATTTTTGGTTATTTAGGAATAGTTTATGCTATAATTTCTATTGGGTTATTAGGTTTTATTGTGTGAGCTCATCATATGTTTACTGTAGGTATGGATGTTGACACTCGTGCTTATTTTACTGCTGCTACGATAGCAATTGCTGTCCCAACTGGTATTAAGATTTTTAGTTGAATTGGTACTTTATTTGGGGGTATTTATACTTTTGATTATTTGATTTTGTGGGTTTTAGGGTTTATTTTTTTGTTTACGATAGGTGGTTTAACTGGTATTATTTTGTCTAATTCTAGTTTAGATATTGTACTCCATGATACATATTATGTTGTTGCTCATTTTCATTATGCTTTGAGAATAGGAGCTGTTTTTAGTCTGTTAGCTGGATTTTTTTATTGGTTTCCTTTGTTTTCTGGTGTTTCGATAAATTCTAATTTTTTGTTAGTTCAGTTTTTAATTTTATTTGTTGGTGTAAATATAACTTTTTTTCCTCAGCATTTTTTAGGCTTGTCTGGTATACCTCGTCGTTATTCTGATTATTCTGATAGGATGTTATTCTGAAATATTGTTTCTTCTTTAGGAGCATTTATTTCTTTTTTTGGAGGTGTGATAATTTTATTTATTGTTTGAGAGGCTTTAGTTAGTAAGCGTTCAATTGTGACTGTTTTAGTTGGGTATTGGGATGTAGAATGAAGTTATGAATATCCTTTAAGTTTTCATGCTTCTAATGAAACAGCTAAAATTTATTTATAGTTTAAAAGTATTTAATACGTTTGATTTCCAATCAATTATAATTAAATTAAATATAAAAGCTTTAAGTGTACAATTGCAAATTGTAAGATGTTTTATTATAAAGTTTTATTTTACTTTTTGTATAAAGGATAAAATTAGAAAATAAAATATTTAATTATTTTTTTTTTAGATAAAATTTTTTGTGAAAAATACTAAAGTAAGAAAATTAATTGATAATGATAAATTTGGTTTTATTATATCTTTTGTTAGTTTTTGTTTTTAATTGATATTTGTTTTAAATTCTATTATTAAATTTTTATATTATTAAGATGAGTTAAATCATTAATTTGGTATGGTTGTTAAAATAATTGGGTGTTAGTTTTACTGTTTATTAAAAACATAGTTTGTATTTTTACAAGTGGTTTCTGCTCAATGAATTTAAATAGCTGCAGTAATCTGACTGTACTAAGGTAGCATAATCATTAGTTTCTTAATAAGAAACTGGAATGAAGGAATGTAAAAATTATTGAATTTTTAGCAGTTTTGTTAATTTTTAATTAAAGTGAAAATACTTTTTTTATAATATTAGACGATAAGACCCTATAAATTTTTAATTTTGTTTTATTTGGGGTAAATTTTTCTAGTAGAAAATTGTTTGTTTTAATTACTTTAGGGTTAACAGGGTAATAGCAGAATTTAGATCTTATTAATTTTGTTGTTTACTACCTCGATGTTGGATCATTATAATAATAAAGTAGTCTTTATTAATTTTAGTCTGTTAGACTATATAAATTTTACGTGATCTGAGTTTAGACCGATGTGAATTAGGTTAGATTTTATCTTTATTGATAATGGTGTAGTACGAAAGGAAAATTATTTTTATTATTAATAGTATGATGTCAGAATAATGAGATAAATTTAGACTTTATTAATTTTATTAATTTTATTTTGGATTTCTTTTTTAATATTTAATTTTTCTTATTTGTTTAGTGTTTTATTTTTAGCTTTTTTAGTGTTATTAATGATGTTAGTAATTTTTTCTTCTATAATTTATATTAAATTTTTAATTATTTTAATTTATATTAGGGGAGTTGTTATTTTTATATTGTATATTTCATGTATGTGTTGGTACAAAAGAGATGTTTTTAGAAAAAGCTTTTTATTTTTTAGAATTTTTTTTTTATATCTATATGATTTTGGAAGCTATGTTAAATTAACTGATGTAGGAGAACATTTATGGATGTTTTTGTTTTTTAGTTTTTTGTTTAATAGTTTAGTTGTTGGTTATTCTATTAGTTTGTTTAAAATTTCTGGTTCTTTACGTTTTTAGGTTTAATAAGTTTATCTTAATGGTTTGCAGTCATTAGATTTTAAATCATAGTATTAAGGTTACGATCCTTATTGGTGTATGGTTAAGTAAGTAGATTATTCGATTTTTTGGTAATCGAGATTTTTTAATAAGGATAAAGCAAATTTTGTGTCGGTTTGTCGTATCGAAGAGTCTTCCTTAATGGTGAGAATTTTAGTTATGATAGTTATATTAGTTTGAATAAATTGAGTAAGAAGATTAGTTCATAATAATACTTACGATTTTATTTTTTAGTTTAATTATATTAATGTTGTTATTTATGAATTTTAGTATGAATTCAAATAAAATCAGCATAAATTTTGTTTTGACAATCTTTATGGAAATTAAAAGTATTTCATATATTTTGGTTAAAATTATGATGGCAGTGGTTATTTTTTTATTTTTAAATTATAATAGTTATATCTATTATAGGGTGGGGTTAACTATAAATTATGGGTATGTTTTTATTTATTCTTTTTCTATAGTTTTTTTATTGTGAATTTTATGAATGGTAAATGATATTGTAAGAATACTTAGACATTTTCTTCCTTTAGGGATTGATGGTTTATTAAAAGTTTTTATTCCAGTCTTAGAATTAATTGGGGTATTGATTCGACCTATGACTTTAGCTATTCGATTAGCTACTAATATTAGTTGTGGGCATGTGGTTTTGTTAATATTTAGGTTTTTTGCTTTTAATATTGCTAATTATTTGGTTTTTTCTATTAGGGTTTTATTATTTGGCCTTTATTTTATTGAATTTTTAGTTTGTGCTATTCAAGCATATGTTTTTTGGAGGTTGATTTATATTTATATAATAGAAATAGAAATTTAGATAGTTAAAATATAATGTTTGCTTTGTAAGCTTAAGTTTTCTAAGTAGCTGATTAGCGGTTTATTTACATTAAATAGGTTTTATAGTTTATTGTGCCAGAAAGTGGGTTACATTGATGTTGTAATAATTAAAATTTTAGTATGGCAGATTTATGTGTTGAATTTAAGTTTCGATTATATAACTGAAAATAAAGTTTTTAGAATTAAGATTTTGGGGGTCTTAGGATAATTTTTAATTCGTTTGTTTTTTGAATTATTGATTGTAATTGTTATGGTTTTTTTAAGAGTTTGTTTTTTAACTTTGTTTGAACGTAAGGTGTTAGGCTACGTGCAAAATCGTAAAGGACCAACTAAAGTTTTATTTGCTGGGTTATTACAACCTGTTGTTGATGGTGGAAAACTAATTTTAAAAAGAATGCTTATTGAAAAGTTTTATTATTTTTTTATTCCTTTTTTTTCTATTATTATTATAGCTTTCCTTAGAGTCAGAATATGATTTTACAGGGTGAGTGTATTGTTAAATAATAGTATTTTTTTTATTTTGATAATAAGGTCAATTGTTGTTTATGTTTTGTTTATTTTAGGGTGAGGAAGTGAAAACGTTTATGGGGTTTTGGGTGGTTTACGTAGCTCATCTCAAATGGTGGCTTATGAAATTATTATATTTTTTGTCATAATTCTGGTTGTTATTTATTACAAAAGTTGAAATTTGTTAGATTATTCTTTTTCTATATGGTATATAAGAGATTTGTTTATTGTTTGGCTTTTAATTTTATTAGTTGAAACTAATCGTAGTCCTTATGATTTTGCTGAAGGTGAGAGTGAGTTAGTTTCAGGCTATAATATTGAGTATATAGGAGTTTTATTTGCATATATGTTTATTGCTGAATATGGTATATTAATTTTCTTTAGTTGAGTAACTAG
>Ga0209611_10010542_pt1 | contig 13581 bp, 13 predicted proteins | sample S1TSphgellanicum_3_FD_187693 | JGI IMG/M metagenome (GOLD analysis project Ga0209611, IMG submission 187693) | Host-associated microbial communities from peat moss isolated from Minnesota, USA - S1T2_Fc - Sphagnum magellanicum MG (SPAdes) (version 2) | ecosystem: Host-associated > Plants > Peat... | reverse complement strand
TGGTTCTGGTCTGTTTCTCAATATGAAATAAAATTCAGGTTTGGGTTCCAATACCGGCTTTGCAAATCAGACCCAGTTATGGTTTGGGATATTGGGTCTTGGTTCCAGTTCCGAATCTAGTATCAGGTCCAATGAAAAACCTAGTTCCAGTTCTAGAACTAGGTCTGGGTTCCACTTTTCATCCCAGAACTCGGTCCAGTTTTAAACTTTCCAAAAATCAGACCTGGTTCCAATTTCCAGGTAATCAGAACCACGTTCTAACCCGACAAACTGGGTAACCACCCAACACTAAAGTAAATCCACCTTTGGCCCGTATCCAATTGTTTTTTTTGAAGGTGGTGAGTATCACATTGCCAGGTCCTTGCATTTTAGCCAGTATAGCCATCTGATTGTAGAATAAAATTTAGGTGTATAGCCTTAAAGCTATACTTAATTTGTCTACTAGGCTCATTCAATGTTTTTGAATTTGATAACAATTTATCCCTCATACTTAAGAGCTGCTCCACTGTGATAGCCTCACCACCAGCATTTCTTTTCAAAAAGTTGAAAAAGAAAGAAAAAAGCAGGGATGGGAGCCCATCAACAAGAAATGCAAGGCAAATAAAAGCACCAACACACAACCCAGTAAAGAACATAACAATGAAGACACCACTAATACACAAGTAAAATAGAAGACTCTAAACTAGAAAACACTGCTTGTGAGAGACAGAAGGGTCCTGCACTCTGAGGTAAGGACATCAATGTTGATTTTGCAAAGGGAGTGTGTGACACGTTGTCTTGGACATACTCTCATATTACTTAAAATCAAATGTTTTTTACATGCAACTTGTAAAAAAGTTGACCCTAACAATTTTGATGTGACCACACAACTTCTAGACCTTCTTCATTTTCTCCATGCTCGTAATTTGACTGTATAACAAGGTTTTTTTATTTGATCATCTTCTAACACTTGTGTATAGCCAAATCCTTTATGTGATCCACACATGAATTATAACTTATCACACACATCACATGGGCCATACATGGCAAAGCATTTTGTATGTTGTCATATGTTGATCCTTATGTCATAATAACTTTAATGTGTTGTCTTTCTATGACAAAATTGTTATAAAAAAGGACGTTCATTGTTGCTTGTTAGTGGATATATTTGTTAATGTTGAATAATGCAAGAGGATGGAAGGTTGTGATAGTAATGTTTTTTTTTTTTTCAATTTTCTCATGTTTCACCAAAAGTGGTGATCAAGCAAAAAAAAAAGAAGGTTTAACCAAAATCTGTCTACAAGAAAAATACAGAAGAAGAAAATCTAGGAAATCCTATTACATGTTGGTGAACCATTAGGACCTATTAGTCAAATATGAATTTCAAAAGAAGGAAGTTAGAAATCTCTCAAAATCTTGCAAAAATCTTAACAATTTCATAACTTTTTTCTTTGAAATTTGATTGTTTTTCTAGAAATTTTCCAAAACCTTCCTTTGACCATGTTGCTTGAGATTTTTTTAGCAAAATGGTGAGTATTGTGCATTGACTACCATTTTATTTATTTATTTATTTTCATTTAAAAAAAAGAAAATTCATTTTGACACATACAAATAATTATTGTGAAAAAATTGGCCCTAATAATTTCCTTGAATTTGAAACATATAAATAATCACCAATTTTTTACAAAAGGTTTTGGCAAGTTGCTAAAATATATTTATTTTTTTTACTTTCATATTTAGTCTATAGCCAAACTTGGTTAAGTCATCTTTTACATGATCACCAATTTGGTTATAACACAATATTGAAAGAAAAAAAACATTGCTACCTACATCAATGACATTATGTGAAATAATAAAAGGGTTCAAAATCCCAAAAGGAATGGATATGGAAGATAAAGGAACCTTCAATTTGCATGTTAATTTTGTTACCTTCATTTTCCACATCAAAGTAAATTGTTGGCATCCTTGTATGGATTATTTAACATACATATTTATATTGGTTTAAATATTAAAGTTTAAAGTCCTTGCCAGTAATTAAGTTAACCCAAATGGGCTTGTTTTCTTGTTGTCTATAAAGTTGTGGTAAAATAAAATAGTGTAAAGAAGGGGATGACAAATCCTTGTGTTGTGAGATATCTCATCTTAACCATGTGGAAATTTCAACATGAGTGAGTAGGAAAGCATTTCAACATGTTGGGACCATTGTGCCAAGTAGAAATCAAAGCACCCCCTTGCATGAAGTTAAGCTTAAACTTGGTGCATGAACGACCAAAGAATTAAAAATGAAACAACTACCTAGTTACATGACCATTGAGAGCTACCCAACCAATCAAGACTTTATAACCAATCATGTTGTTTTTTTGTCACATGATTTTCCTTCCTGACAAGGTTGTAGATTACTAGGTTTTCCCTTTTTACCAATAACATAATAGAAATTTCTACAACTTTCTACAACCATGACAATAATAGTTCCCAATATTTGATCTTCTAATGCTTAAAAAATGCACTGGAAATGGAAACTTTTGCAAGGAACAATACTTCTAGTTAAATAAGATATTGAATAGATGTCACAAATATTTTCAAAATCATTGATTTACATTATTAATGTAATGTTTTATGTGATTGTTACTCAAATTACAAAAAAATTATTTGGGTGAATTTACCAATAGTAAAATGCATAGTTAATCTTTCATTCCAAGCATTGTTGAATTTCTTGAATGCTTCCTTTTAGTGTTAACCATTTTTAATTATTGTTGAGCCATGTCCTTTAAACAAGGCTACATATTCAATTGTGCATGCAACACTTTACCACTAGAAGTAGATTGAGGGTAACATACAAAGCTTGGTTACCCAATTCCTTAAACTCAACTACCCCTATTAGTAGAGTTCATGTTTAGACCTCATTAGTTGTGTTTTTCTTTTTTTAGCTTGTTGTTGGTTGTTGGAAACCCATTCTTGATTTTTTTTGAAAACTTAGTGTTGGAGAGAACTTCAAAATTGTTGCCAAAACGATGGCTGAGTACAATGCCTCATAGTTTCACCCTCATAGTCTGAAGTGTGTCCTGAGCTTCAACGATAAGCAAGCCCAGGCCGTTTGCGCGCTCTACAGCCTGTTAGGAAAAACGAAGGTAGAACAACATTTGGCAATTGTTGACCATTTTTTCAAAACACCTAACCTGAAGTCTGAGAAAAGCCAGAAGGCACAAAGTGATAATGATGACAAGTTCAACACGCTGCTTGAATGTGCTCAAAAGAAGATCGAAGCACAAATTGCACAGTCGCAACAGATCTTTGAGCAGGTCACCAACAACTTTCTGGAACGTATCACAGCATCCTAACAGTTAGCCCCTACTACCAGTGATGACAATGAGGTTACAAAACAGCTTGTTAAGGAGGTGATGGAAGAGTCAGGGGGAAAGTGGGTGGACGTTGTGAAGAAGATGGGCAAACAGATGGACAACTTTGTCAACTAAGATGAGGCTAGGGAACACTCCACACGCTCTTGCAGTGCATGTATTATACAATTTGACGAAATAAAAGGTGAGACAGCACAACAACTGTTAGATAAAGTCAATAGTCAGGTTCTAGAAGGATAGATGAAACTAGCCATCAAGGCTGTGGCAACAGTGCGCCAGCCTTTCAGCAAAAGAGTTGAGACCAAGCCTGGGACTATACACACACGAACTATACTTGTTACTTTTGCTACAGCTGAGGACAGAAAAGTTGTCTGTCAAAACCGTGTAGCCCTGAAAGGTACCCACTAGGGCCTGGAAGAAGATTTGACCAAACAGCAGCAAGAGCAAAAGAGGGCATCATGGCATCTATTTGAGAAGGCCAAAACGGAAAAGAAAAAAGCTTACTGGCGTGGCGCAGACCTTTACATCAATGACACAAAGTCACAGCCCAGCATTAGGGGTGCTAGGACCAGAGAGCATTACGAGTCTCCATGTGGAACATCCATGGGGGGACAAACACGAAGCTAAGTACTAGTTCACATATACAGAGATTGTTTGATGACTCAGATGTTGTTGCACTGACTGAAACACACTTGTTCCCTGATGAAACACCATTGCATATGCCTGGTTTTTAGTGTTTACACAATCCACGCCTTATACTTGACATGAGCTCAGTCAAAGCAACAGTGAAACATAGTGGTGGTGTTGTAGTATTTGTGAATGACTCATGGTCAGACTGTGTATCCCTATGGAAATAGAGCACAGATGGCACCAGGTTGTGGCTGCAATTCTAGCGCTCGGGGGCTACACTATTGTTTTTGGCTATAGTGTATGCTCCACCCAAAAGGTCCCCATATGCTGATGAAGGCTTCTTTGATAACATTGCTGCAGTGGTTGGCATGATTCAAGATTTTGGGGGCAGTATTTTACTGACTGGTGATTTCAATGCAAGGACCAATGCAGTTGACGACTATGTTGATTGTCATTACTTTGTTGACCACATGCCTGGCACGCTACCATTGGGGAATGACTTCCCAGAGGTTTTGCCTGAGCGACATAACTCGGACAAGGGGGGGTTAAAAGGCTGGCATAATGAGTTTTTAGATCTTTGCCGCTCCTCGGGATTGCTCATTCTCAATGGCAGGATCGCAGGTGATGAATCAGGGGAGTGCATTTGCTTTGCCAATGGCGGCTCCAGCCTTGTGGATTATATGGTCGCATCACCTGCTTTGTTTGATTGTGCCACATCACTTGTTGTACATAAATGCCCTCTATTTTGTGGAAAAAGGTGTGATCCTGACCACAAGCCATTGTCATTCAACTTGCAGTTACCTTGGCAACATGTGGCATCAACAATTTCAGAATCACATGTAGACATTCGTCGTTTCAAACATGATGCTAACAAGTGCACATAATATTGTTAGCACCTACAACAACAGATTGCCCAATGCACAACACAAATGAGTGACATAGACAATGTTGACATGGTTGTGCAGTTGTTGCATGACTACATTTGTAACGTCGCTGCAGCTGTGCATGGCTGCCTTATGGCACGCACCAGTACAACACAACATCGTCATCAACCATGGTTTGATATTGAATGTCGTAGCAAGCACAAGGAAGTATCTGCATATGTAAAGCTTCATCCTGACAGCCATCTAGCACGTGAACGAAAGAAGCAACTTAAACAACTATTGCGTCGTAAGAAACGCACGTACAAGAAGTTGCAAGGCCGACAGTTGTGTGCACTAGCAAAGACAGATCCAGCCAGCTTTTGGAGGTAATACTCCAAGAGCAAGGAACGATCTATGGCTATCAACAAAGCAGACTTGGTTGCTAGTTTCTAGAAGCTGTTGGAAGGACAATGCCCCAGTAATACAGCTGGGGAACATGGTAGCTTTATACATCAAGTGGTCTCGAGCTTGTCACACCCTTTTGCAAGTGATGATTGCAACACACTAAACTGTAACATAACCTTAGATGAGATTACGCAAGTGATGAAGAGACTCAAACGTAACAAGTCTGTTAGCTTAGATGACATCAAAGTAGCGTTTTTGTTAGATGCTGGTGATATGTTGCATGTACCACTGCAGATTGTGTTCAACAAGTTATTGTAACAAGGTTATTCAGCAAGCTTGTTTACTGGAGTCATTCATGCATTGCACAAAGGTGGTGATGCCTTGCAATTTGAAAACTACAGGGGAATCACAATGGGTCTTATACTAGCTAAGGTGTTTGCCATGATTCTAGAGGCACGGTTGAGCAGTTGGGCAGAAGAGAGGGGCCTATGTGCTAGGGGACAAGCTAGTTTTACGAAAGACTTCCGCACCACGGATAACCTATACATTTTGCGAACGCTCATTGAACAAAGCACTCACAAACGTAAAAAGTTGTATTGTTGTTTTGTGGACTTTTGCAAAGCTTTTGATACAGTGCCTCATGATCTGCTATGGCAGGTGCTAGCTAAGATGGGAATTGTGGGTCGCTTCATGCAGTGTCTACAGAATATGTACAGCTAGGACAACGTCAAAGTTATGCATCCAACAGAAAGGCTATAAGCTCAGTTCTCATGTGGCATTGGGGTCAAACAAGGCTGTCCACTGAGCCCACTGTTTTTTGGACTCTACCTTGATGGACTTGAGAAGCATCTAGATGCACTTGATGGCGATAGCCCGTCACAACTGGCAGACATAATAGTCAAATTACTGTTATATGCAGATGATTTGGCATTGATGTCAAAGACCCCACAAGGGTTGCAGAAACAAATAGATGTTTTGTCTAAGTTCTGTGTTGAATGACAATTGGTCATCAATGTGAGCAAGACCAAGGTGGTGGTGTTTGAGAAATGCCGTAGTGCAGCACCAAAGTTCACATACAGAGGGACAACCATTGAGCGGGTTCAATCATTCAGATACCTGGGCTTAGAGTTACATAGTACAAGAGGCATGGTAGTAGCCATAAACAAATTGACTGTTGTTGGGAAGAAGGCACTATTTGCATTACGTTGCAGATGCAATGATTTGAGCATAATAGATCTAGAAGTAATGTGCTAGTTGTTCGACTCATTGGTACGCCCAGTACTGAGCTATGCATGCGAGGTGTGGATAGGTTGTACATGGGTGAAAGGGTTGCAACAAGCAGAACAAGTACATAGAATGTTCCTGAGAGGAATATTAAGGCTCAATAAAACAACAAGCACTTTTGTTGTGTTGGGGGAGTTTGGAAGGTATCCATTGGAGTATTTCTGGTGGCAACAAACTCTCAAGTACTATGATAGACTACGGGAGTCCACACCAGATTGTCTGTTGTACTATGCCTACCAGACCTAGCTCCAGATGCTCAGTGTGTTCAATGATAACCAACAGTGTTAGCTTCGAAACGTGCAGTTGTGGCTTGACGACCAAGGGGTTGGGGTTCTCTATACTAATGTCATGTGTGCTGTAGCAAGTGCACAGGCTTCTTATCTAGAATCCATTTATGGTGAACAGCTAGAGCCAGAAATAACAGATTACGTACATACCAGCTGATGAACACGAGCTATACAACAGAATTTGGGTATTCATATGCACATCAGAGTTATTTGCAAGCGATCACAAATGTTCAACTTAAGCAATCTTCGTCAAGGTTCAGATGTTCAAACCATCGTTTGGAGGTAGAGTGTGGCAGGCATGCAAAGCCTGAGAGTGTACCGAGGAGAGATAGGGTTTGTCGCCTATGTCCCCTAGGAGCTGTTAAGGATGAAGACCACCTGTTGTTAGTGTGCCCAACTCACCATGACATTCGGTGCAAGTTTGGTCAACAACTAGGGAAACAGTTGACACCGTGCAGCTTACTGCCTGAATTGATGCATTTGGCTAATCAAAAAGCGGTAGCTTTGTACTTAGTTTCTTGCCTAGACAACAAGAGTGTTTTGCTCAAACCAACTAGGTAATAGTCGTCAAATGGATCTCTCTGGTCCGGGTATTGACGTTAAATTATAAAGAAAGAAAGAAGACCTGGTTCTCAATATTTTTAAATATAAATTATAATTTGATTCTCAAGGTACTTGGTTTTCACTCACTTTAGAAAAATTGGTTTTCAAAACTGATTTTCACAAACTCAATTCTCAATTAAAAAAATAATCCTACCTACTAGACTTTTTGGTAAAGTGACCTTGCTTTGACCGATTTGGTGCCGGTCTTTCATCCTCGAACTCTCTTTTAAGTTTTAAGTTCACTATTGTAAGTAACATTTTTAAAAAAAATGGGAGTAAAATGTTGAAACTTAAGATTTAATCCACGTGGTTTGAAAACATTTATAGCTGTAGTACAACAAACATCGCCAGTGGACAGTACTAGTTTGTAGAAAGCGATTAACAAAAGACAAACAGGATGAAATTTAGAGTTTAAGGTCCCATTGAATTCTATTTAAGTCCATTGTATTTTTTTCACGAGATTTTAAAAATCTCATCCTGTTTATGATTTTATGATGATTATTTCTTTACTTTATGGAAAACTCTATTACCTATTAAGTTGAGAATTGGACCTAGGTTCAGCCCATATGGGAACTTGAGTCTCAATTTTTGAAATGAGAAACTTATACCCTGTCTCATGGTGGGGTTTTGGTGGTTTCAAAGTGAAGTTGGGTACTTGAGAGTTTGGGAGGGTCATGGTCATTAATTTGTTTTTGGCGAATTTTTGCATTGTGGCAATCATAAAAAACCACATGCAAATGCTACAAAGGTCTTTTTGGGATTTCTTTTGCAATTTTTGCCATATTTCCAGGGGAAATTGTTAAAAGTTGCCAGGTTTAGATATTACATTGATAAAAGCTATCAATACAAAACAAGATTTTGAAAAAAATCCTACGAGCCATCTAAGATAGAAATTTTGATGTTGGGTGACTTTCAAAATTTTAGGGGTTTTTTCTTTTGGATTGGGTCAATCTCAATAATTTAAAAGAAAACCTTGAACTTGAAAGCCATCCCCAATACCCACCTAATTCACATACCCACATAGCAAGGTGTTTCATGTTGAAACAAAATTAATAATTTTAGAAAATTATGGAAATTAAGGTTTGTCACATCAAATTTTAATGTATTGAAATTGGGTTTAATTTTTTGGAATTAAAAAATGTTTTTTCTGAGATTGCTAGATTTCTATATTTAGTTTTGAGTGTGCACAAAGAATTTTAGAAGGATGATTAAATCTTTATGTTTCATATCTCGCTTGTAACGAGAATTACTGAAATCTTTCTAGGGATGATTGCCATTTTTTTTACATCTTTCTATGAGTGATAGCCATTAGGCCGCATAAGTCATTTCCTTGAAGAAGCACTTGTCACATGGGGTGTGGAACTTGGACATTGACAGAATGCATTAAAGGTATCCATATAGTGAGGAGCACAGCACGGAAGCCCAAATTTGGTTATAAAGGGGGTGAGCCTAAAAAGCAAGCTGCAAAAAAAGTACATTACCATTAAGAGGGTGAAACTCAGAAAACCATCAATTTTTGTGGTCATCTGACTTCATCCCGTCTTCACCCCTCTTTCCTTTCTCCTAAGCGCCTCCAGTGTTGTTACATATATTTTCGTTGCTCCTACATTAAATTACTAAATTTCAACATTTCGTACCCAGATTTAATGCAATTTCATTACTTTGTGGATACCACTGATTTGAAGTTGAAAGAGGGGTTCGGGGGTGAAAGGAGGTCCAAAGACAGGGTGAAGACAGGGTGACTTTATGGATATCTTTATGGGCTCATGTTTTTCCAACTTTTTCGTTTGTTTTGTAAGAATTAAGTTTTAGGCAAACCTGTTACACATGTACCGGAATAGAATGCACAAAACACTCGACCTGGGTTTTTTTTTGGTCACTTCACTTCACCCAAACTCCAAATTCACTAATTTCCAAGTGCCGAGAAACTACATGCACTTCCCTCCCACTTCAGCAACTTCATTAATGTGCATGGGAACAGTCAGGCTCTACTAAAATACGGCCACTTTGAACTAGCACCCACCAACCCACACAATGAAGGATGGATGGTAAGTGATAAGGAAAACAGTTTTCTGTTGGGTTCCAGTTCCCTTGCTAACCACGGTGGTTAGCTCAGTTGCTTTTTTTCTCCACTGCCTATCTACTAACAACCCACAAGCAGGTTGTTAGTAGGGTTGTAGTCAAAACGGCCCTTCATTAACTGATGTATAAACTATAAACCACATACTTGCCCAGTAATAGGTTGTTAGTAGGTAGGTAGTAAAAACGGCCCTTCCTTACCAATGTATAAACTATACTCCACCTACTTGCCTCGTAGTTTACCTGTTTTGATACCTATGTACCTAAATGTGAAACCTATTTCCTAGAGAAGTGGTTACCAAGGTGAAACCAAATATTAACTCAGTTGAGGTTCATCCACAAACTGAGTAATATCGGGCATCCAGTGGATGGTGTGGTCGTGGGTGCGGGTTCACTGTGGCCCCCCAATCAGAGAGCTGGACAGTGGGGTTTCTCTGTCTAGAAAAAGAGACTGAATTTTGTGCATTGTTGTGCATTTTTTCTTTTCGATAAGCTATTTCGTGTGTTTGATGTTTCTATTGTTATGGCATTAGCAAGCAAAGGCATTTGCCGCCGCTGCGTTGTTGTGTTCAAAATTTTGGTGGTGCTTTCGGGAGTTGTTATGCGAGTATCAGAGCCTTGGAAGTCTCTTCCTTTGCTTTAACTACGGAATTTGTTGTGTGTGTGTGTGTGTGTTCTTTTTGTTGTTGCATGGGCTACGGGCTTTAGAGCTTGAAGTGTTTTGGATCAGCATTTAATAGAGTCTAGCAACCACCTCTTTCCTCCTCCTTAACCATTAACATTTAAGAGCGATCCTTCACTTGCTAGGTCTCAATATGAACTTGCTGTAGAGTTGTGAAGCTTGATAGAAATCGAGCTTTGCGTTTGGATGTGGATGGAAACAGTGGTGTGTGCTGTGGTCCTGAGCTGAGAGTGCAAGGGCAACTATTCCTAGATAAAGGTCTCTTTCGTTTTGGTTGAAGGTGGCAGGCTGATGTACACGTGGTGAGAATTACGAAGGACTATGGTCGACAGTCTACCCTGAAATCCGTGTGGATCATCCATCAAGCACAAATTATCTATTGTTCTTCAAGTTTCAACATAGAAGCTGAAAAGCTTGTTGATCATGGCAGACGTAATTGTCATTGATGTTGTCCAAGAAGTTTCGAGAATCCTTACAGCTAGCGATGTCGTGGTGGAAGAGTTTAACATTACTTATGAGAGTCCGTTTAGGTACAAGATCATTTTGGAAATGAGATATCATCAATGCAAAGCTGATTCTAGCGAAGGCCGGCTTGATGAACCGCAAGTTGATGGAGATGTTGAACGCAAGTGGAGTCTTTCGCGACGGGATAATCTGAAGGAATTGGTGTCTATAGTCCTCGAGAGCAGTAATGTGAAAGCCATTTATGTGAAAGCCCTCGACGTGAAAGCCATTGATGCGCTTAGCGTTCACCGACCAGATACCCATGATGTTTTTGAACAGGTTTTGCAAGGTCTCTACACCAATCATACCATAGTGAGTGCTACGTTTCATCTAATATCTCCTCCAAACACGATTGATGTGTTGGACAAATCTGTGGCTATGCTTTGTCATAATAGAGGCCTCAAACGTTTCAGTCTCCATCTATTCGGAGGAGGTACAACGAAGCATTCTGGTTTTGGCAACGCACTCAAGATGAATCACACCCTTCAACATCTTCTATTAGACAGCTCCAATTCTATGGAATTAGATTTGGAGGAACTTGTCCAACCATTGATTATGGACGAAAATGGGCACCAAGCCAACTCGACACTCACCGCTCTTAGTGTTGTGGGACGTTCTCGTATGAGCTCAGCTGGTGCTACCTTTGCAAGGATGCTTCAGAAAAATTCTTCCATAAAGTATCTTGATTTCACAATGTCTTTAACAAGTGAATCAGATGCGCAAGAATTGATACGATCACTTGTAGAAAACCATTCCCTTGAAACCTTAGTCCTCAATTGGTGTGATGGTGTAAAGGGCTCTGTGTTTCCTACCATTATGGATGTTCTATTGGTCAATTTCACCTTGAAATATATAGGATTGCATGGAACTCCTTTGCATGCTAAGGGCAAGCATTTGGCCATCAAGGAACAACTACGAAGAAATGCGATGTCCAAGGAGTTACATCTCAAGGAGCTGGAGATGGCCAAGCCAACATCTGCAAGAGTAATTTTTTGCGGCTCTCCATATGCCGGTACGTCTAAAATCTCTCTTGGTTGAACTAGAGGACATCAATGTGTTTGTGTTTGAAACTTTGTCGTTGCCTGAATCATGTTGTCACATGGAAATTATAATTTATGACTGATTCATAGTAGAATCTTTTTTTTGCATCTTTTGTTCATGACACATGAATGCACCTGTTTATTGTGGAATTATGTAGGCAAAACAACCTTGCGAAAGGCGGTGGTCCGTTCCATTGAACACAGAAGCACAATTAACAATTGCATTCTCAATCCATGCAAAGACTTCATGATGAAGCAGATTGATGGGGGTCAATGGCTAATCCAAGGAGGCAAACAACTTACACACCGCACACGTGGAATTGAGGTACATAGCTTGGAAAATAGTGAAGGGATTAGATGGTCTATTTGGGACATGGGGGGTCAGGAAGAGTTCCATGGGTTCCATTATTTCATGCTTCCTGATCTAAGCGACACAGGTAACCCATCCTTGTTCCTTCTAGTTTGTAGTCCGTATGTATTGAGAGATGAGGGATTCCCTTCAAAGGAGAAGGTTAAACTACCCATAGAGCTTCGGAAAGAGTTGGAGTATTGGCTTCGATTCATTGCTTCCAAGAGTCGAAGAACAATTTCCTGCAAACCAAAGGTGATCGTGGTCTTGACTCATTCCGACAAAGTTGATGGGCTTGTTGCTCGAGCACAGGAGAGTGTCACAAGTTTGAAAGAGCAATTTGCAGAATTGCTAGACGTGTGGTCAGAACCAATTGCCTTTGCGGGCTTTTCTACTCAATCAGCTAGCAATGTGGCTAGTGTTATTGAAGACAACATTGTAACTCTTCTCAAAGCATTGCCACCCGTGTATAAGGTGTGCAGTGATGTGAGATTAGCCTTGAAGGGTTGGATGGTGAGAAATCCAAAAAGTCCGATGATGAATTCGAAAACCTTTTCAGACCTGTGCCAGCAAACGTCTTTGCCAGGGTTGGTCAAAGCAATTGCTGAAGAAAGTATGATAGAAGCAAAGCGAAAAGCAGTGGCAACAAGCATGCACAATTCGGGAGATGTCGTCTACTTTGAAGATCTTGACTTTCTAATTGTGGATCTGGATTGGTTTTGCCATCGAGTGATGGGTGACCTGATCAAGCTAAGTGACGATCGCAGTAAACTGGCCACCGCAACAAACCCAGATGGTTTCACATCAAGGGCATACTTGGAAAACATTTTGGTTGATTCACTGAAATCTTCTCGTGAGCTTGGTTATGGTGGATGTGCCTTGCATGTCACAGCACAAAATTTGGTGCACCTTATGTTGAGGTTAGAGTTGTGTTTTGAAGACACAACCAGGTCTCATGGTGTTGGCAACTTGTTCATCCCAACAATTTTGGACGTTGGTCAAGCAACAACCTCATGGAATTGGTCACCAAACAATCAGAACATGAACTCCACCTACTTTGGAAGGAGGCTCCAATGTGATGACCCAATTTGCACCTTCATACCGCAAGGTTTTTTTTGTCGACTGCAGGTACTTTTGTTACCATTCCTAGTCAATTGCATTGGAGAAACTTTGTGGCCAAACTAGTTGGGAGTGAAAACTTATATCCCAAGTACATCTAGAAGATTGATGCAAGACTGTATATCCTGCATTATGGAAGCTGTCCATTTCAAGTTAATTTGATCCTACTTCATGTGATTTGGCATTTGATTTTGAGATTGTTATTCCTACAGGTAGTTTTGCACAACAACTTCTTGAAGGCAGATAAGGAAATGAGAGCAGTGTACAAACCCAAAAGAGATTTCATTTATGTAATGCTCAATGGAGTGGAAATTGTAATGGATTACAATGCAAATGTGGGCACCCACATCGATGTGTTGGTATGCTCACATGAGAAGAGTTTTGATGAAGCTCTCGATATT
>Ga0209611_10010539_pt1 | contig 13582 bp, 11 predicted proteins | sample S1TSphgellanicum_3_FD_187693 | JGI IMG/M metagenome (GOLD analysis project Ga0209611, IMG submission 187693) | Host-associated microbial communities from peat moss isolated from Minnesota, USA - S1T2_Fc - Sphagnum magellanicum MG (SPAdes) (version 2) | ecosystem: Host-associated > Plants > Peat... | reverse complement strand
GGTCGGAAACTCGAGGCTCGGCTGGTAGAGCGGCATGTCCACGGGCATGTAGACGCGCTCCGTGACCTGCACGGCCGCCTGCACGTACGGGTCGGGCGGATCGTACGCGGTCTCGAGGAACGGCTTAATGCCCGCGGGGGCGGCGCCGCCCGGGCGCGGCGCGGCGGCGGATCCCGTCACCGTGAGCGCGAGCGCGGGGCTCTGCTCCCCCGCCCACTCGAGCGACGGCACGGTCAACTTGCCGCCATGCTTGGGCGCGAGCGTGAGATGGATCTGCACCGTCGAGGACATGCTGCCGTTGATGATCTGGACGCTGGTGCTGCGGCTCGTCGCGAGCACGTCGAAATCCTGTTCCAGCGGCGTGAAGTCCGGCTGCTCGCCGGTCTGTCCGTCGCGCTCGAGGGTGAGCTCGACGTTGTCGCCGGCCGGCACCTCGCTGTTGTCGAGCGAGGCGCGCACGGCAGCGTAGAGCGACCCCGGTGACGCGAGGCAGAGCAGCAGCGCGGCGGCACCCGCGCGGAGCCAGCCACTCACGGCGTATCGCTCCTCTGTTTTTCCATGTGTTCGATCATGAACTTGCGGCGCAGCAAGCCGGCCGGATCGTCGGGGATCCAGCGCAGCCATTGATCGAGCGCCATGGCCTGCTCGGTCTCCGGCTTGGGCTTCGCGTCGGCGGCGCCGGCCTGCAGCGCGGAAGTCGCATCCGCGGCGCCCGGGGGGTGTCCCGTCTTGCCCGCGGCGGCATTCGCGGCGGCCCGCCGCTCGGCGTCACGCTGCAAATCGGCGGCGACCCGGGCATCGGCTTCGGCCTTGGCGGCCGAGTCCTTCGGCGGTTCGCCGGCGGCGCCGGCGCTGCCGTTCTGCGGCGACTGGCCGTTCGGTCGCGACTGCGACGCGTCCTGGGGCGTCTGCCCGTTTTGACCGTTCTGCCCTGCGTGAGCGGCGTCCTGATTCTGGGCCTGCTGTCCTTGGCCGCTCTGCGAATGCGTGCCGGGTGCGTCCTTGCCCGACTGGGAACGGTCCTGTTGATCCTTGCTCTGCGACCCCGGGTTGTTGGCGTCCTTCGGCGGCGACTGGTTCGCAGCGTCCTTCGGCGGATTCTGTCCCTGCCCATTCTGTCCTTGGGAATTCTGTCCTGACCCATTCTGGCCATCGCCGGACTTACCCGAGTCCTTGTTGCCGGCTCGGTTCTGGTGCTGCGGGTCGCCGCCCTGGGATTTGAGCTGCTGGGCGACGAGGTCCCGATTGTGCTGGGCGTCCTTGTGCAGACGCGAGTCCGGCGGCGCCTGCTTGAGCGCCGCGTCATAGGCCTCGAGCGCCTCGTTCAGCTGGTTCGCGCGCGCGAGCGCATTGCCGCGATTGTAGGCCGATTCCGGATCTGACAGGCTCGCCAACCGTTTGGCCGCCGCCGCATAATCGTGTGCCTCGATCTCGGCATAGCCGCGATGCCGCGGGTCCGCAAACAACGGTGCCGCCGCGGCGGGCTTGCCGGACTCGAGCAGCTTCTCGGCGCGTTGATCGGGCCGCGACCAGAGATCGTCCCACGTGAAGGCCCGCGCGGTCTGTCCCGCACTCGCGCCGACGCAGAGGAGGATGGCGACAAGCCTGCGAAAATCTGTCAGCTTCGGCATCACAGCTAGCGTCGGCATCACAGCCAGCCTCGCCGCGCGATCAGCACGCCCATCAGCAGGAGCACCGGCAACAGCCAGACGCCCTCGTTGCGCCAGACATCGACGTCGGAAGCGGCAGACGCCGCGTCCGTGTCGAGGGGATTCGCATGTTGCGTCTGCAGGGCCGCGACCAAGGCCGGCATCTGCTCGAGCGACCAATAGCGGCCGCCGCCCGCGGCGGCGAGCGCCTGCAGCCTGTCGACCGGCAGATGCGCGAGCACACTGCGGCCTTGCGAGTCCTGCACGAAGCCGCCGGCGGCATTCAACTGCGGCGCGCCGGCCACGGTGCCGACGCCGACGACCTGTACGCGTGCCCCCAATGCCCGCAGCGTCTTGGCGGCGGCATTCCCGGCATCGGGATCGTCGAATCCGTCCGAGAACACGATGACCGAGGCGTTGCGGCTCAGCGCCTGGCGCAGCAGCCGGCCCGCGCCCTCCAGCGCCGGCGCAATCTCGTCCCCGGCCTCGGGCATGATCGCCGGACTCAAGGGTTGCAGCAGCGAGCGGATCGTCGCCACGTCCGAGGTCAGCGGTACGACCGTGTGCGCCTCGCCGGCGAACACGATCAGACCCACGCGCGCATCCTGGGCGGCGCTCAACAGGTCGTCGATGGCGTAGCGCGCGCGCGTGATGCGATCGGGCGCGACGTCGCCGACCGACATCGACGGCGACAAGTCGAGAATCACGACCCAGTCATCGGGCGCCCGGTAGCCCGCGCTTTGCACGCGCTGCCAGGCCGGGCCCGCGAGCGCGAGCGCGGCGAGGGTCCAGCCGATCCCGATCAGGACCCACGGCGAGCTGCGCCGCTCGGCCGCCCCGAGGCGCAGCGCCGGCAAGAGCTCGGCATCGACGACGCTCGCCCACCCGCCGCTACGACGGTCCCGCCGCAGCGACCAGAGCGCCCAGCCGAGCAGCGGCGGCACCGTGAGCAGCCAGCCCGGATACAGGAAATGGAATGCACCGAGACTCATCGCCACGCGCGCGCTCCGAGCACGGCCGCCGGCAGGCTCAAGACCAGGGCGGCGCCGAGCGGATACAGAAACCACTCGTCCGTCGGCCGCAGCCACAGGTCGCGCCCCGCGACGGGTTCGAGCTGATCGATCTGTTCGTAGACCGCCTCCAGCGCATTGGCATCGGTGGCGCGGAAATAGCGGCCGCCCGTGATCTTCGCGATCTCCTTGAGCGTGCCCTCGTCGAGATCGTTGTTGCCGGCCATGCCGAAAAAGCCGGGCTGGGCGGCGGCGCCGACGCCGATCGTGTAGATGCGCAGGCCCGTCTCGGCGGCGAAGCGGGCGGCCTGCAGCGGCTGGATCGCGCCTGCATTGCTCTGCCCGTCGGTGAGCAGGATCATGACGGTGTGGTCGGCGGAGTGGCGCTCGGCGGCGCGCCGCTGTGCATCGTCCGCGGTTCCGGACTGCGCGGGTCCGGCCACGTCGGCGGCGCGCTCCGCGCGCAGCCGCTTGATCGCCATGCCGATGGCATCGCCGATGGCCGTCTCACGCCCCGCGACGCCGACCACGGCCTCGTCGAGAAAGCGGTGCACGGTATCGAGATCCGGGGTCAGCGGCGCCTGCACGTAGGGCTGGGTGCCGAACAGGATCAAACCGACCTGATCGCCGTGCCGTCCGGCGATGAACTGGCCCGCGACCTGCTGCACGACCTGCAGACGGCTCTCGTTGTTGGCCATGTCGGGCGTCGCCATCGAGCCGGACACGTCGACGGCGAGGATGATGCGCCGACCCGCCGTCGGCGCGGGCAGCGGATCGCCGAGCCACTGCGGGCGCATCGCCGCGAGCAGCAGCAACAGCCAGAGCGCCGCGAACATCCATCCACCGAAGGATTTGCGCGGCGGCGCCGCGACGGCCCCGCCCTCGAACAGCGCGGCCGCAAACGGCAGGAACAGCGCGGCACCCCCGGGCGCCGCGGCGCGGCGCAGGCGGTAATGCAGATACGGCAACGGCAACGAGGCCGCCATCCACGGCCACGCAAAATGAATCATGCCTTGGCCTCGCGCACGAAGCTCTCGGCGGCGCGCAACCACAGCGTCCGCGGGTTCGACGACGCGCCTGCCGCGGCGTCAGGCGCGAGCGCCGGCGCACCATAGCTCGCGGCGAGCAGTGCCCGACCGCTCGGCCCTTGGATGCCGGCGGCACCGCGGCGCGCGAGGAACTCGAGCCAGGCGGCACCGCTCAAGCGCGCCACGCGCTCGGACCCGTAGACGGCCAGCGCATAGCGCCGCAGCAGATTCTGCACGTCGCGCGCACAGGTCCCCAGGTCCTGATCGCGCTGCCGGATGCGCGCGAGCTCGGCGAGCGCCGCCCGGCGCAGCCGCCGCTTCGGATGGCGCCAATAGGCGAGCGCCGCGCCGGCCCCCACGAGCAGCAGCGCCGCGAGAATCCACCAGCCCGGCGCGGGTGGCCACCAGCCCGGCGGGGCCGGCGCATGTTCAGGCGCGAGCTGCGCGAGCCAATCGGTGTTCATGCGGCAGCGGGGGCATCTCGCAGCGCGGGCTGCAGCGATTCTAGGACGGGGCGCGACGTGCTCAAGACGGAAAGCTCGGTGCGCAGCCGCTCCGCCACGCGGCGCAGGCGCGCGTCGCGCTCCTGCCAGACGGCGAGCCAGCGGCTGCGGATCGTGGCGCCATCGAGCGGCCACAACCGCCCCGGCAACCCGGCCCGAAAACGGCCCACGGGCAGACCCTGGCGTTCGAGTTCGTCGGTAATCCAGAACCAGCGAATTTCGCTGTGCGCGACCAGCGCGGACCACAGGTCTTCGGCCGTCGACCCGGCGGCGCAAAAATCGCTGAGCGCCAGCACCAAGCTGCCGGGGTGCACGAGCGGCACGAGCTGCTGCAAGGCCGCGGCGCACGCCTCGGGCAGGGGCGCGGCGGGCGCGGTCGGCTGCAGCTCGAGCAGCGCGTTCAAGATCGGCAGCACGCCGGCTTCGCGCGCCCGCGGCCGCAGGCAGCGCGTCTCGCGCCCGTTGGCGATGACCGCGCCGATGCGGTCGCCGTTCGCGGCCGCGACCCAGGCGAGCAGCGCGGCGGCGCGCACGGCAACCGCGGATTTCAACTGTGCGCGGCTGCCGAAGAACATGCCGGGCTGCAGGTCGACGAGCAGCCAGACGGGACGTTCGCGTTCCTCGCGAAACAGCTTCGTGTGAAGGCGGCCGCGCCGCGCCGTCACGCGCCAATCGATGCTGCGGCTGTCGTCGCCGGGCACGTAGGGACGCACCTCTTCGAACTCGAGCCCGCGGCCGCGGTTCGCGCCGTGCCGGCTGCCGAGCAGGCGCGCGCGCGAGGGTCCCGCGGCGTGCAGGTCTAGCGACCGCGCGCCGCCGCGCAGCGCCAGGAGTTCCGCAAGATCCGGCAGTTTCACGGCGCCGGCACCCGCCGCAGGAGCTCCGCGATGCAGGTCGCCGGCGTGATCCCGCGCGCCTGCGCGCCGTAGTCGATGAGCAGCCGATGCCGCAGCGCGTCCGGCGCGATGGCCTGCACGTCCTCGGGGCTCACGAAATCGCGGCCGTCGAGCCAGGCGAGCGCGCGCGCGCCGCGCTCCATCGCGATCGCCGCGCGCGGGCTCACGCCCCAGCGCAGCCATTCCCGCAGCTGCGCGCTGTAGGGCTCGGGCCGGCGCGTGGCATCGACCAGGGCGGCGATGTATTCGGCGACCGGATCGGCGAGCGTGAGCCCGAGCACTTCGCGACGCGCCGTGAAGATCTGTTCCTGTGCGAGGCGCTGTGGCGGCGGCGGCAGCTCGCGCTGCAGGATCGCCTCGTTGCGCGCGAGCGCCATGATCTTGAGCGTCGTCGCGCGGTCCGGATAGTCGACGACCACGTGCAGCATGAAGCGGTCGATTTGCGCCTCGGGCAGCGGGTAGGTCCCCTCCTGTTCGATCGGATTCTGGGTGGCCATGACGAAGAACAGGTGCGGCAGCGGATAGGTCGCCTGACCGACGCTGATCTGGCGTTCCGCCATGGCCTCGAGCAGCGCGGACTGGACCTTGGCCGGCGCCCGGTTGATCTCGTCGGCGAGGATCAGATTATGGAAAAGAGGCCCGCGCTGGAAGCGAAACGCGCCCTCCTCGGGCCGGTAGATTTCCGATCCCGTGAGGTCGGCGGGCAGCATGTCGGGCGTGAACTGGACGCGCTGGACGTCGCCCTCGACCGCATGGGCGAGTGCCTTGATCGCACGGGTCTTGGCGAGTCCCGGAGGACCTTCCACCAGCAGGTGGCCGTCGGCGAGCAGCGCCACGAGCAGACGCTCGACGAGCAGCGACTGACCGATGATTTGACTTGCCAGGTACTCGCGCAGAGCGACAAACGCCGCATGCGCACCGAGTTTATTGATCGCAACCGCCATCCAACCCTCCGGTCATGCCGCATCGAGGCCATCGTCATCGACGCGCACTATGCCAGCCCCGGGGCAGAAATTGCAGTTCTCGCGCGCTCGACTCCCGTCACGGTTCGGGTGCCACCGCGCGATGAATTTCGACTGCGGCCGGGTCGACGAAGTTCCCCGCCGCTGCGCTACACTACGCGCCGTGCAAAGATCGATGCCGACTGATTCGCTGCGACTCCGGGTGGCGCTCGCATGGCTGTGCTGCTGCGGCGGGGCCGGCGTCGCGCTCGCCGACACGGTGATCGTGACGGCGGATCACCTGATCGACGTCCGGACGGGCCGTGTGCTCGACCATCCCGTCGTGACGATCACCGACGGGCGCATCGCGGCCGTGACGAGCGGCGCCGCAGCGACGTCCGGCGCGGCGGATGCCGCGGCCGATCCGGCCGGCGCGCGTCGGGTCGCGCTGCCCGGTATCACGCTGCTGCCGGGCCTGATCGACATGCATACCCACATCACCAGCGACCCGCGCTACAACGGGTATCGAAGCCTCGAATTCACCGACAATTTCTGGACCGTCGTCGGCGTCGCGAACGCCAAGAAGACGCTCGAAGCGGGCTTCACGACGATCCGCAACGTGGGTTCCGACAATTACGACGACGTCGCGATCAAACAGGGCATCGAGGCGGGTTTCGTGCCGGGTCCGCGCATCGTCCCGGCGACCTACGCGATCGGCGCGACGGGCGGCCATTGTGATTCGACCGAGTTTCCGCCCTCGATCACGGTGCCCTCGCCGAACATCGCGAACGGTCCGGAGGAGCTGCGCGCCATGGTGCGGAAGCTGCGCAAATACGGCGCCGAGGTCATCAAGTTCTGCGGCACGGGCGGCGTGTTCTCGAAGACCGACAGCGCCTCGGGCCAGCAATACGATCTTGCCGAGATGCAGGCCATCGTCAACGAGGCGCACATGCTCGGCCTCAAGGTCGCCGTGCATGCGCACGGCACGAGCGGCATCAAGGACGCCATTCGCGCCGGAGTCGACACGATCGAACATGCGAGCCTTGCCGACGCCGAGGCCTTCCAGCTCGCGAAACAGCACGGCACCTGGTTCGACATGGACATCTACGACGACGATTACATCCTGGCCGAAGGAGCCCGGAACGGCACCTTCGCCGAGTCGCTCGACAAGGAGCGCAAGCTCGGCCTGAAGCAGCGCCAGACCTTCAAAGCCGCGGTCCAGGCCGGCGTCAAGATGATTTTCGGCACCGATGCGGGCGTTTATCCGAACGGGGACAATGCCCGACAGTTCGCGACCATGGTCGCCTGGGGCATGACGCCGCTGCAGGCGATCCAGGCCGCCACGGTGAACGCCGGCGAGGCCCTCGGGCGCTCGGCCGACTTGGGCGCGATCGAGGTCGGGCGCTACGGCGATGTGATCGGCGTCGCCGGCGACCCGCTCGCCGACGTCACGCGCCTGCAATCCGTGGCCTTCGTCATGAAGGGCGGCGAGGTCTACAAGCAGCCGGCGCCGTAGCCGCGCGGCTCAGGTCTCGAGGTCGTGCTGAATCGCGACCAGCGTCGCGGGCGATGTCGACTTCAGGATCGCGAACCAGATGCCGCCGACCAGCAGATAGCCCAAGAACAGGTACGGCAGCAGGTTGTACGGGAAGGCCGGCACGGGATAGAGGCTGCCGAAGATCACGACCAGCATGAGCACCGCGCCGATCGCGCCCGTGAGCACGTGCCGCAGCCGCATCTCGCCGCTGCGCTTCAGATCGAGCGGCGCGACGATGCAGAGCGCGAAATACACGGCCACGAAGCCGAAACTCGCGAACGTGCCGGCATAGCCGAAGGCATCGAGGAACCCGCACGGCAGCAGGCAGACGCAGAAAAGGGCGAGCAGCGTACCGCACAGCACGATGGCCCGATGCGGGGTCTTGTGGCGGCCGTGCACGAAACCCATCGAGCGGTGCAGGAACCGGTACTTGCCCATCGAATACAGCAGCCGCGAGGCCGCGTTGATGCTCGCGAGCGCACAGGCGAACACGCTGGTCATGGCGGCGAAATACACCACGAGGGTCGACCTGCCGAGTCCCGCCTTGGCCGCGACGTCGCCGAACGGCGCCGTGCTCTTGCCGAGCGCGGCCGGGTCGTCGCCGATGCCGAAGACCATGCAATAGGCGAGGCCGGTGAAGAACACGCCGGCGAACGCGGCGCAGCCCATGACCGCGATCGGGATGTTGCGGCGGGGATTCGCCGACTCCTTCGCAAGCGTCGCGGCGCTCTCGAAGCCGACGAAGCTGAAGATCACGAAGGGCAGTCCCGAGAACACGGTGCCGTAATTGAAATGGCGGACATCGAGCTGCTGCGGGTCGACGAAGCCGCCCTTGAAGCGGATCACGAGGGCCGTGATCACGAGGATGATGCCGATCGACACCGCCTCGAGAAGGAGTCCGGCGCGCGAGGACACCTTGACGTCGCGATACGCCGCATAGGTCACCAGGGCGACGAAGCACAGGAGGCACGCCACGAGCGGCGGCGGTGCGACCCGGATGCCGAGGGCGCCCAGAAAATCGGCGAGAAAGATCGGAAACGCGAGCGTCGTCGAGACGGCCGTGAACAGGTACGCGCTGACCATCGACCAGCCCGCGAGCGCTCCCGTGAACGGCCCGAAGGTGCGCCCGATGTACACGAAATAGGAGCCCGCCTGCGGATGGCGCGAGGCCAGCACGCCGACGCTCGCCGCGACGATGACGACCCCGATCGTGCCCATGAAGTACGCGAGCCAGCAGCCCAATCCCGCGAGTCCCGCGACGACCGAGACGTTGAGCGCGGGAGTCAGCGTGGGCGCGACCGCGGCCAGGGACTGCCCCACCATCTCGAGCAAATTCAGCGCGCCCGTCCGTAGCTGTGCCGGGAGTTTCTCGTTGACCGTGGCTGCACCCATGCTCGTTCCTCATGCTCCCTTAGTTGCCCGTTCCGCGCGTATTCGTAACACGCTTAGGATCCCGGAGTGCGGGATTTTTTCCGCGGTTGAGCGGCCGCGCGCATGCCGGGAAAGGCGGGAACCGACGCCGCGGCGCTTTGTCAAACTTGAGTGTTCGGGGGCCGCAAACCCGCCCTGTCGGGGCCATCGAGGGTTGCGGGGAACTGCCTTGAACGATATAAGAATCGCATGAATGCCGTAATGTCCGATGAGGTCTACCAGGATCAGATACTGCCGCACGTGTCACGCACGTTCGCGCTGACGATCCCGCAGCTGCCGGCGTCCCTACGCACGGCGGTCACCAACGCGTATTTGCTGTGCCGGATCGCCGACACCATCGAGGACGAACCGGCACTGTCCGCGACCGAGACGCTCGCCTACATGCAGCGCTTCAAGACGCTCGTGTACGGGGGCGGCGAACCCGACCGCCTGGCCGCGGAACTCACGCCGCGCTTCACCGACGAGACCCTGCCGACCGAACGGGATCTGGTCGCCAACATGGCCCGCGTGCTGCGCCTGACCCAGGGCTTCGACCCGACACAACGCGCGGCCATCCAGCGCTGCGTCGATCTCATGTGCTACGGCATGCCGCGCTTCCAGCAGACCGCGAGCCTGCGCGGTCTTGCGCACTCGAGCGATCTCGACGAGTACTGCTATTACGTCGCCGGGGTCGTCGGTGAAATGCTGACGGAGCTGTTCTGTGCGCACAGCAGCGCGATCGCGCGGCACCGCACGGCGATGCGCGAACTCGCACCCTCGTTCGCGCAAGGGCTGCAGATGACGAACATTTTGAAGGACGTCTGGGAGGACCGCGCCCGCGGCGCCTGCTGGCTGCCCCAGGAGGTGTTCAGCCGCCATGGCATCGACCTCGCCACGCTCGCCCCCACGCCGCATGACCCGCGCTGCGCGGCGGCCTTGTGCGAACTCGTCGGCGTCGCGCATGCCCACCTGCGCAACGCGCTCGCCTACACCCTGCTGATCCCGCGCTCCGAGCCCGGCATCCGGCGGTTTCTGCTGTGGGCGATCGGGCTCGCGATCCTGACCCTGCGCAACATCGCCGCGCGCCCGGCCTACGCGTCGGGCGCCGAGGTCAAGGTCACGCGCCGCACGGTCGCACTGACCCGCCTCGCGACCGGCGTTGCGTTGCGCAGCAATACGCTGCTGCGGGCGCTGTTCGACGCGGCGGCTCGCGGGGTGCCGCTCGCGTCGCTGCCGCCGCCGCGGCGCGCCGCCTGGACGCAGCCCGCGGGCGAGCGCGATGCCGATTCCATGCTCGAGGGGCATACGCCGGCCCAGAGTTCGGCGCGATGAGTTCGACGTCGCGGACGGTACCGGCCACGGGCCGGGTCGAGGCGCGAGCGGACGTTCGCGCCCACAAGCTCACCAAGCTCGACTACAAGACGCTGCTCGACCGCAGCGTCGCGCTCGCGCGCGATGCGCTGCTCGAGCGCCAGAACGAATTCGGCTATCTCGTGTTCGAGCTCGAGGCCGACTGCACGATCCCCGCGGAGTACATCATGATGATGCACTTCCAGGACGAGATCGACGTCGCGCTCGAGAAGAAGCTCGCGACCTACATCCGCGCGCAGCAGGCGGCCCACGGCGGCTGGCCGCTCTATCACGGCGGCGCGTTCAACCTGAGCTGTTCGGTCAAGGCCTATTACGCGTTGAAGCTCGTCGGCGACGCCGTGGATGCGCCGCATATGGCGCGGGCGCGGGCCGCGATCCTGGAACACGGCGGCGCGGCGCGCGCGAACGTGTTCACGCGCATCGCGCTCGCGCTGTTCGGCCAGCTTCCATGGCGCGGCGTGCCCTACATTCCGGTCGAGATCATGCTGCTGCCGAAGTGGTTCCCGTTCCACCTGGACAAGGTCGCGTACTGGTCGCGCACGGTCATGGTGCCGCTGTTCATTCTCTGCACGCTCAAACCGCTGGCGAAGAATCCGCGCGCCGTGCACATCCCGGAGTTGTTCCAGGTGCCGGCCAGCGAGGAGCCGCATTATTTTCGCGGCGACGGCGGTTGGCTCAACGTCGCGTTCCGCGCGCTCGATCGTGCCGGGCGCCTGATCGACCCGTTGATTCCGCGGCGCATGCGCGCCCGCGCCACGGCGCTCGCGCTCGACTGGACGCTCGAGCGGCTGAACGGCGAGGACGGCTTGGGCGCGATCTTTCCCGCCATGGTCAATGCGCTCGAGGCCATGACGATCTTGGGTTTCGCCCCCGACGATCCACGCCGCGTGACCGCGAAGCGTGCGCTCGAAAAACTGCTCGTCGCGCAGGGCGCGAGCGCCTACTGTCAACCGTGCGTCTCCCCGGTCTGGGACACGGCCCTGGCCTGCCTCGCACTGCAGGAAACCGACGACGTCAAAGCGCAGGACGCATCGCTGAAGGCGCTCGACTGGCTGCGCTCGAAGCAGCTACTCGATGAGCCCGGCGACTGGCGCGTGAGCCGCCCCGATCTCGCCGGCGGCGGTTGGGCGTTCCAATTCGCGAACCCGCACTATCCGGATCTCGACGATACCGCCGTGGTCGCCTGGGCGATGCACCAATCCCCGCACGCCGCGCGCTACGAGCACAGCATTGCGCGCGCGCTCGACTGGCTCGTCGGGATGCAGAGCGTGAACGGCGGCTTCGCGGCCTTCGACGTCGACAACACGTTTTATTACCTCAATCACATTCCGTTCGCCGACCACGGCGCCCTGCTCGATCCGCCCACGAGCGACGTGACGGCGCGCGTCGTGACGCTGCTCGCGCGCGTGGGCAGGCCGAAGGACCGGCTCGCACTCGAGCGCGCCATCGCCTATTTGCGCCGTGAACAGGAGCCGGACGGCGCCTGGTTCGGCCGCTGGGGCACGAATTACATCTACGGCACCTGGTCAGCGCTCGTCGCACTCACGCAGGCGGGCTTGAGCCCCGAGGATCCCAGCGTGCGGCGCGGCGCCGACTGGCTGACCGGGCGCCAGAACGCGGACGGGGGCTGGGGCGAAGGCAACGAGACCTATTACCCGGGGCAAACGCGCGCGCGCATGGCAAGCACGCCCTACCAGACCGCGTGGGCCCTGCTCGGCCTGATGGCCGCGGGCCGCGCCGCCACGGACAGCGTGCGCAACGGCATCGATTACCTGATCAGAACGCAAGCCACGGACGGACTGTGGAGCGACCCTTCGTTCACGGCGCCCGGTTTTCCGCGGGTGTTCTATCTGCGCTATCACGGCTACTGCGCCTATTTCCCGCTCTGGGCCCTGGCGGCTTACCGGGCAGCGACGCGGCCGGGATCGACGCATTGACCCCGGCTCGGACGGCGACCGGAGCGCCGCCGGGCTTGGAGACCGCCGGCATACCCGTCGCGGGGATCGTCACGGCGCTCGCCGCCGAGGCCGGCGCCTTCGAGCTGCGCGCCGGCCGGCCGGAGACGCTCGCCACGCTGCGCGACGGCACCCTGCTGACCGTGTGCGGTATCGGACCGTCCGCCGCCGCACAGGCGGCTGAAGCGCTCGTGCGGGCCGGCGCCGCGGCGCTCGCGAGCTGGGGCCTCGCCGGCGGTCTCGATCCTGCGCTGCCGCCCGGCACGATTTTCTTGCCGAGCGAGATCCTGTCCGATCGCGGCGTGCGTTTCCCCACCTCGCATGGCTGGCGGGATCGGTTCGGCACCGCGGCCGCGCACTACCGGCCCGTCACCGTGGGCACGCTGCTGACGCGCCCGGTCGCGATCGCGGCGATCGAGGACAAGCGCGCGGCGTTTCGCGCCACGGGGGCCGCCGCCGTCGACATGGAGAGCGCGGCCATCGCCGGCGTCGCGGCCGGCCACGGTCTGCCGTTCATCGCGGTGCGCGTGATCGTCGACACGGCCGGCGACGCGCTGCCGCGCGCGGTGCTGGCGGCGAGCCGTTCGGGACAGGTCGAGATCGGCCGCCTGCTGCTCGGAATCGCGCGCCGCCCGGGCGAACTGCCCGCCCTGCTCAGGCTCGCCTCCCGCTACCGGCTCGCGATGCGCTCGCTCGTGCTGCTCGCCGACGTGCGCGGCTTGGGACCGCTCGCGTTCGCGAGCAACTCGGCCGCCGCAACCCTATGAAAGCGCTGGTGACGGGCGCGACCGGCTTCGTCGGCGCGGCCGTCGCGCGCGCCCTGTTGAACGACGGCTGGCAGGTGCGCGCGCTGGCGCGCGCCGGCTCCGACCGGCGCAATCTCGCGGGACTCGACCTCGACATCGCGCTCGGGGACTTGAAACTCCCGGACACGCTGCGGGCCGCCGTCGCGGGATGCGACGCGGTGTTCCACGTCGCCGCCGACTATCGGCTCGGTGCGCGCGCGCCGCGGGAGCTCTACGCGAACAACGTCGACGGGACCCGGAACCTGCTGCACGCGGCCGCCACCGCGGGTGTCCCCCGCATGGTCTACACCAGCAGCGTGGCGACGATCGGCATCCCCCCGGGTGGCGCACCCGGCGACGAGCAGACGCCGGTCACGCTCGCGGACATGATCGGTCACTACAAGCGCTCGAAATACCTCGCCGAGGCGCTCGTACGCGACTCGGCGCCACCGGGGCTCGCGGTCGTCATCGTGAATCCCTCGACGCCCGTCGGACCG
>Ga0209611_10010538_pt1 | contig 13586 bp, 14 predicted proteins | sample S1TSphgellanicum_3_FD_187693 | JGI IMG/M metagenome (GOLD analysis project Ga0209611, IMG submission 187693) | Host-associated microbial communities from peat moss isolated from Minnesota, USA - S1T2_Fc - Sphagnum magellanicum MG (SPAdes) (version 2) | ecosystem: Host-associated > Plants > Peat... | reverse complement strand
AGCATGACAATTTGTTGTTGTGGGCGCCAGTACACTTAGACCTTTTAGGTTGCATCAATTATGGAACCTTAAACCTAGGGGGTGGGATATTGTTCAGAAAAACAACATGGGAAATGGCTAATATCAGCAAAGGTTGCAAATAGTCTAGATCCATGGATCTGCTTCACAAATCTTATTGGTGATCATGCTGGACTTGTGGTCATTCAAGGCCTATCAGTCACCATGTCAAACATGTTGAAGATGGCAGCTAGCTTTCACACATTGTCGAAGCAGCTGAATGTGGAAGCGTTGTTGGAGCAAGGCCACCAAATGGATTTGGCTCTGCATTCAAAGCAATTGGTTGAAACCTTCCAGCAAGTACACACACCCTTTTCCTTCTATACAAAAAATTGCCACCCTGGACCAACTTGTGTTGTCTTTCCATCCTACTATCCTATGTGAGGTACAAGATAAATGATGGAAGATTCTTCCAGATCGAATTTGTGAAAATGGGGTTTATATGTTGGTCATTAGAATGTCAACACATCCATATATTATGTGATCTAAACAAAGTTTTTTTAAAATTCCAATTTGGTGAAGTAGGTGGGTCGGCAACCATCCAAAAAAAGGCTTAACCAAATTTGGCTACATGTTAGGGAAGAAAATAAAAAAGTTTAACAATCTTGCTACATGTCGGCAACATGCTAGAACCTATTGGTTAAATATGGCGACATGGGCCCATTTTTTCCTCATAATGTGGCAACAATGGCCCATTTTTTCCAAAAAAACCTTGTATACCATTTGCAACCCCTTTTTTTCTTATCACAAAGATTTGAAATTTTGCCAAAAAATAATTATTCAATCTAAACCACCCAAGCAACCCAACTTAAGTGTATAATCAAATGTGCACATATAGCTCTAGTTTTTATTATGTGTGATCTAGAGTAAGTGAATTAGTGTCACACCTTTGGGTCCTTCCTTTGGGCAATCATCATTCACTTCCAAGGTGATTTTTGCAGGGTGGAGGAAAAGCACAAATGTTTGACCACACTAACATGAGCCCCTATGAATTGTCACCACACAAATGAGATTTTATCCTATGTGATGGCATCAAACTAAGGTTAATTTCATTGTAGGCAAACAAGACATGCTCCAAGGGTGTATGTTGGGGGTCTACCCTCAATGACTAAAGAACAATCAGTTGCTACATTTTTCAACCAAGCAATGGCTGTTGTTGGAGCCAATACTACTCGTCCAAGTACTATTAAATGTCATTGGATCACATTTGCAAGACACATCTTACTCTTGATCCACGTGGCTGATGTGACTGCTAGATGTAAGATTATTCTAGCCATGTATGTGTTGTTCAGGTTGTTCTCATTGACCTTTGCAAAATTATTCAACATATGACTATTGGGCAAATGATTGGTAGTCACCTACACATTTATTGTGGTGGTTCATCAAGGGTTTAGATCTATGTGAACATGGTAAAGGTTCAGCATACATGCTAGAGTTTTGATGTGTCTCATTGATGACATGTTCGTGATCAAAACTAAAGGTATAAGATGTGAAAAAGGTAATAATTGATGAACTATTTGGCATTCGGCTTGAACATGAAGGTTCTTCACAGCCACTTGCAAATTACATGCATGGAATCATCCAATAATCAGACTTTTTTAAGAACCACCGTAGATAGATCATGCATTTTTTTTCTAATAAATGGAGTTGGTATAGGAAAAGGTGTTGATGGAATGTATTGTTGGATGCTACTGCAATTGGCCTCCTCTTTGGGAGGTTAATGTTGTTGCATGATGGTGTAGCACAATGGTATGGGACAAATTATTTGTGCTGTGAAAGGTTTTACATGCATGCAGGGCCTTGTCTGGCAAGCTTCTAATCTTGAACCGTGTATGGGTTTTATGTGGAGATGATATTAGCAAACACATGCAATGGTCAGTTAGAAGACTTGAAATAGGGGCACTGGTGGGTGGTTGCTGTGTTTGGAGTATCTAAATTTTCTATCTCTAAAGCATGTGGCATTATACTTATCGATATTACAATTTCAAACTATATGATGTGGATTGACATGTGATGGAAAATGTGGAAAAGATGTTGAGATGACCTACTTTACAACCATCAAACTTTGTGGTGTTATTGTCATTTGGGCTTACCTTGTCCATTTGCAATTGCTTCATTTAAGCAGATGTGTTGGATAGATGAGACTACCCCATGTTGTAGGGGAATTTCTATACATTTTGGAACTAGATTTGAACATGACATGAAACTACTTGACATGTCTTTCAACAAGTCACTCCTTCACCTTGATCCTTGATGCAATTTCAACATATTGGGTAGGACAACTTTAGGTTCATGTAGTCATTATCATATATTAGAAAGTTACACCACAAAATTTGTCAAAGTTAGACTCTAGTTTGGAATTGTTACCAAAAATAGTATAATTTTTAAAAAATTGATTTCAATTTTTATATTGTTTTATATCTCTTTTGAAGACTTGCAATTCTTTTTTTATATCTCTCCTCATGTGCTTTCGAATCTTGAAATATTACTATACTTATGCAAAGTCTCATTCTCCTCCTTTCTTTGAAATAAATCATCATTGTGTTGAGGTTTTTTTTTCAATTTTTTAATTGAAGTTCAAGATTTGGGTTTTTTTTTGAAGCATGCATTGATGATGTGTGAACAGAATGTTTGGTGATTTATATTGGAGAAAAAAGATGCAGCAAATTGATCCCTAGTTGTGCAATTTCATGTATTGATTTTATCTATTCTCCAAAGGTACCACAAGGTTAAAAATATACAACTCCATGACATGTTTTCTTTTTTGCGATCATTTTGTGGTGCAACTCATTGAGCCAACCTTTAAGTTGTCAATCTTCTTTCCATGATTTGTTGAATTCACTTAGAATAAATTTTAAGTTGCTATGATGAATTTCATATGAATTTATATTCTCGTTATAAATATTTTTATATAAGTTAACCATTTAACATATATTTAATAAATTATACTTTTATATTTTATTTTGATAATTTCAGATTGAATTGATGGTTGAAACATTTAACAAATTCTTACCCAACGAGATAGTAATAAAAATTATATTTCCTAAAATTATCTATCATGTAGCTTTGATAAATGGAAGATATCATACTTGGGGGGAAAAAACAAACTCAATGAAATATTCATTATGAGAATGTTCAACAAATCATGGAAAAGAATTATAAATAACACAATTGATGGTCGACATTCTGCCTAACAAATAAAGAATGCAAAAATATAAATGGAACAAAATGACATGTAGTGAAATTTGCACAATTTTATTTTTGAAAAAAAAATTCAAGTAGTAAATCTAATGAACATTGAAAATTCAAAATTAAACCTAACATGTTATTCAAAAAGACCAAATTGATTACAATAAAATTACTATCTCCACAAAATCATTTAAGCATTATCATTGGTTGTTGTAGTTCATTTTGTTGGCATTACATACCCACCAATAGAAGTAATCAAAAGTTGTAAATTTTTATATGTTGTAAATTTGTAGTAACTTTATGGCTTACATGGTTGAAATCTAATCACGTTGGATATAGGTGTAGAACAATAAATACACATGCATTAAATGTATTATTGCCAGATGACAACATATTGGATTTTATAATGAGATCAATGTTCAAGTCAACAAATATATAATTAACAAATGCAAAACACTATACCAACATCACCAACTTACATAAACAAATGAGCAAATGCAAAAAAAATCAAACAAAAAAATGATGTTGAACAAGTGATGGAAACATATGGTTTAATAGATTATGATGGGATAAACATAAATCAACATGAACATATGAAAAACACATTACACAATTTATGTAATCATCAATATATATCTTTTAATCATCGATCCAAAATGATGAATGAATACAACAATCCAACTTTATTATCATGTATGTTTTCTAACTTATTCCCTTTTGGAATCAGTATTCTTGAAATGCCAAATAGACCAATCAAAGTGTCATTACAAATGCATATAAAACACCTCAAGAATTTAGATGACACACAATATAATTTTTCAAAACATCATTTGTTCTCATTTTTTGTTTTCAATATCATACAACAAAGACAAATATGTCTCAAAGTTATATTAGCCATGTCTAGATCATCCAACATGAATGAAAAAGAACTTTTAAATAAATTACAATCAACAAATTTTGATGAAATTATTAAAAATCCACAAGACACAAATGGCAACACACATGTCAGTAGTTTATCACAACATTTAAAAGTGTTTAACAAGTATGTTATGACTTCTAGAAATAATCGCACAACACAAAGAGATCAAATATTTAATATGATAAATTACATGGGAACACCAAGTTTTTTTTTACTTAGAATCTTGCATTTATCCATCATCCTTTAATCAATGTCTAAATTGGACAAGACATAAATCTTGACGTGTTTCATGATAATAACATGTCAAATAAAAATGAAATATGTAAACAAGCAACCATAAAACCTAAAGTTTAGACAACTTTTGTACACACTATTGTTATTATTATTTCAAATACATGATACAAGTAAAAAATACAAAATAACTTATTAATGAAAATACAAGAGTGTTTGGTCAAATTAAAGCTTATTATGGTTGTTACGAAACAACAAAAAATGATAGCTTACATATACGCACACTTTTGTGGCTCAACAATTCCCCATACCCCAACACATTGATTCAAACATTACGTGATGATGAAAGCTTTCAAGAAAACATTATCAATTATTTGAACATCATAACATGCGATGTTGACAAATATGAATTATCCAATCCAATAACACAAAATAATAATAACAAATATGATGATCACATACACCCATGCACTACAAGACCCCCTAATACTAAAGAAAAATATTTCCATGAATTTTTTGACAAATAAGTATGTAAATTAATGAATGTGTGTGATCATCATATATGTAATCATTAGAAAAAAAGTTTCAATTTGTGACTATAGTTTGTAGTTAAAATTAAGTTACAACCAACATGTACAACTAAAATTCCATTAATTGCATAAGTCAAGTTGCATGCAACATCTAGTCACAAATGATGATTTAACATGATGTCATCACATTCCACATGGATGTTGTATATGGTCAACATATTCACCTTCATCCATTGACCCTTCATATAAAGTTTGCAACTATTGACCATTATTTACAACTATGTTATAACCCATTACAAAGTACCATGTGGCAACATAATAATTAGATTTTTAAATTACATGTTGGATTTCCATCATCTATTTTGGATGGTGTTAGATCATGCCACGTGTCACAATAAAAAAAATTCACGTGGCATGTTAATTAAATTTTGGCCAAAATACATTTTAATCAATATTTAGATAGGTATGTATGTAGACAAGTAATTAGGTAGGAAAGAAGGTAGGTAGGACTAGGTAGATGGGTAGGTAAGTATGTGGGCTAAAAAGTAAATATGTAAATGCTTTAATTTTATTTTAGGTTTACCCTTCAGGGTTAAACCTCTTTCATTTGCTCATCCCAAATTGCACATTTTGTAATATAAAAATGGAAGCAAAACACCTTCCTTATATATTTTTACAAGATGGAAATGGAAGACAAAACATATGGGATAATTTTTTTAGTTGCAACCTAGTTTGTGATTAAATTGAAACTAAGTTGCAATTAAAAAGTTTATCCGATATCCTTTGTCTTCTTTTTCAAGTTTGTAAATTATATATCTAATAAGTAATTTACTAACTAACTAAAACTAATTGATCTACCAAACATAAAATAATTGCTTACCCATTTACCAACCTACCTATTATTTATTACCACCTACTAATTAGGTAGTAACTAGTAGTAGCATAAAAAAATTTAATTATACATAAACTACTAAATTATTAAATAATAATAAAATCATTTAAATAATATATGTAATAAATAATTTAACTAAAATAATCAGCATATTATTACTCATAATAATAATAATAATAATGTTACTGGACTTAACTTGTAATTAGTAGTAACTATTATTTATATAAAATATAATTGGTAGTTCTGCATGCTTAACTATTTGCTTATCAATTTGCCTAGCATACATAGTCACAATATATGCAAATTTTATATTGAATATGCCACATATATATATACTCTTAATATATTTTTAAAACACCTTAATATATCAAAGGTATATGTACATCACATAGAAGTAACCAAGTTGCGATTATTTTTGTAATTAATTGGACATAGAGGCCCCTTCTTGGATGAAAAGCCTAAAACTTTAGTCATCATATAAGGATGTAAAAATTAATAATCATAAATTCATTACACCATAGTTGCAAGAAAAATAATAGATTGAAATGGATGGTGATTAGTTGTAAAATTCCATAACATAGTTACAAATGACATTTAATTGCATATAGTTGCAAATTGAATGGTTGTATAATACAAGATTTCTTTTATTGAATCCTACATGTTACAAAACGAATGTTGATGCTTCAAAAACACTTTATAGGTACAATTTTCCTCAAATTTTAATCAATAAAACTCATTTTGACAATGACACTAGACTATTGCACATTAAAAAAATAGACAAGTAGTTAAATAATGCAAATTCATGGATATTATCAACATCCAAATGTATTCATGATCTAAAATTTATGATAGTTTATAGTAAAGATAATAAATCATTGATTTATTACATCACAAAAACATCGATCTAAACTACACACATGTATTCCCTTTTACAAATTGCAATTCAAAAAATTGAAGTTCAATTGATAATAACATAAACTCGTATGGTTTGATCAACAAAAGTCATCGTTTACTAATATGATGTTTAAATACAATTGGAGGCCAACAAGAAATATCGACTTCAAAAGCAAATAGTTATTTATTAAATTTTACTAGATCACATCATTGATTATGATTTCACATATAGACCATGGTATAGTTTATCAACACGGGTAAATGAACAAGAAAACAAAGATATGAACCAAAATAAAAACAATAATCTCATAAATGAAAATTTTGAAACATTTACAATTGACAAAAAAAAATTTTAATTCAGAATATATCACACATAAATTTCAAACCAATTATCAACAAATACCTAATTTTTTTGAATTTTTTTTCCATATGAATTTTCTAGCAAAAAAATTAAAATCAAGAATATTCATAGTTATTGATTTCATTAGGATCACCCTCAATACAAAACACATAATATATATGAATATAAAATACCTAAAATACTAATCATTCAAAGCTATACAATACCATCATTAAAAAATGATCCAAAAATTATGTTCGAACAACTTTTATTATTTTTTCTTCATGGTGAACTTTGTTCGATATCAAAAAGGATGTTCCTATGTCATGGAAAGCACAACATTGAAATAATCATTTTTGAAAATTTCCAACTTTATAAAACAAACAATTAAAAACATCAAAATTTTACATGAATGCAAAGATTCAAGAGATGCAAATAAATTACTTAGAATTTCAATAAATATGAATTTCATGATAATGAAAATGATGAATAAATAACAAATCGTTTTTATTTAGAAAAAGTTGAAAATAAGATATATGAAGAAATTGACAAAATTACAATACAATGTAATACTAAACAACAAGAACAAAAATTTGAACAACTAGAAATGGAATACTTATTATGTAACACAAATAGTAAAGAATATATAATTGAAATAACAAGGAAAATTGAATCAATGGAAAAATTTTAAAATATTAAAAAAACGAAATAAATGACATGAATATGATAACTAATGAACCTCAAAATAATATAAAAGAATGGAGCCATATATTAAATAAAATCATATACTTAATATGTCAACACCAGATATTATGCATCTACATATAAACAAGAATCACACACATGTAAATCACAATCCACAACAACCTAAACTTCGACAAGTACCCATAGTTGAAATAAATGAGTCAAATAATTCATATACAATAATAGACAATATAAAATCAATTTATGAATATACTTATTCACCAATGTCCATTAAAAGACTAATAAATTAAATATATAAATTAAATAAATTACAAGTTTATGCATTTGAAAAGTTCACACAAATGAATTCCACAAAACAAATATTACAACATGTAGGAGGTGTTATAAGAACAAGAAAAACATAAGTCATCAAAGCCATCCAAGATTTTTTTATGAAATGAATGATGAACAAAAAATTCACATTGTGGCATTCATTGCAAATGCAACATTGTTAGTGGGTGGAACAATTATACATTCATTATTGGGCTTGTCCATTGACAAACATGCCATTGTTAATAATCAAATGCAATAGTTGATATTTGGTCAACTATTGAATTCATAATTATTGATGAAATTTCAATGGTTAGTTGTAACATGTTTGCTACAATACATTTGAAATTGCAAAAATCAAAATCCAATATATTATCATTTGGTGAGATGAACATAATGTTCATGGGCGATTTTTTACAATTTCCACCTATCACTGATACACCATTATTGTATTCAACAAATATCCAACCAACCTTTGCATTCATAAAACAAACTTTTAAAAAATTATTGGTAAAATTTTATGGCAAAATTATGTTCATCCTAATAGCATAATATTGATAGAACAAATGTGACAAAGCAAAGACATCTTTTACACATCATTTCTAAAAAATCTTAGAACAAGAAAATTTCTAAATCAAACTTTGAATTACTCAAAACACAATTTTTTCCTAATTTAAAAATAAATATATTTGAAGATCCATGGAGGATGGCAACCTTCATAGTTCCTTGAAATGAATTACGCAACGCCATCAACCATCAAATGATAAAAATAAATTCAAATTCATTAAAACAAAAATGTTATACAATTTTAGCTATTGATATTTATTTTTTAAATCCAATATGTAATGACATCTAATACATCATAAAGCAAGCCATGCCAACAAATAAAAATCTATATTTTGGACCATTCTTAAATATTTATAGAGGAATGAAAGTCATAATCACTCAAAACATATATCCAAAAACAATAATTCTTAAAGGGACAATTGGTTACGTCCAAAGTATTTTACTCACAAAATCACATTGGATTCAACATGATAATTTAATGCACCCACCCATTAACGTTCTTATTAATTTTAATGAATTCATACAAAAATATGAAATGTTACAAAACATAAACCTCAAAGGTCTACCTGAGAATGTCATACCAATAGCACCGATAATTAGAAATTTCCAATATCATCATTCCATACAAGGATCAAACACTTCTAAAACTTTTAATATTAGTCGTTATCAATTACCACTTGCGTCATACTTTTGTTTGACTAATTTCAAAACTCAAGGACAAGCATTTGAAGATTTGGTGATAGACCTTCGTTAACCACTTGACAATATGCAACCAATATGCACAACATATATCTAACATTATTATGTTTACGTTCTTTAAATGGGCTCGTGATTTTACAAGAAATCATAATCCAAGACATACACAAGGCTAATTTTTAAAAAGGGTCATTACATACGACAACAATACCCATTGTGATGTCAAACATTGAAAAAACCGTTACTCCCAAATGCCTTAAGGAAAAGAAACAAATGCAACATGAAATGTGTAAAACAAAAAATGACAACCCTATTGAAATAATGATGATTTAAACAACGCCATGAATAGTGATGATGTCATACATTCTTGGCATGAAAAATTTCAATTAACAAACAAAGATGAAAACATACTTAATTCAAATGGATGTTAAACGACCAACATTTGGGAATGACTATGCAAATATTACATAAAGACAAATTACAATATCTAAGATATGAACAACACACTTACACAATCATGGGAACAATAGAAAAAATTGTAAGAAAATCCTTTCAACATGTTTTCATCAACAATAATCATTGGATTTTAATCAAAATAAACACTTTTGCGCTTGATTCACATTGTACAATATATTATTCAAAAATACTATTAACAAAAATATTGCTCAATGACATCATACAATTATTTTTTTAATGAACAAATGTTGAAAATTTGTTATTAAAACATGCAAATGTCATGCAACAAATAGATAGTTCATCATGTGGTCTTTTTACAATATCATATGCAACAAATATAACATTTGGAATTGATAGAAAAAAATCAAAATATATTTTATCACAAATGCGATTACATTTTGGAAACAATATAAATAACAATATTATTTATCCTTTTCCAAAATACCCAAACCAACAACAACAACAATGTTAAATCTAAAAAGAAACACATTGGCCACACTACTAAAGTTGCCTATACATGATTAAATTTGTTTTCAAGATTTCTAAAAACCATGAACAAGTATCATAACTATTTTTTAAAGTTTAACATGATGTTCAAAATTGGCATGATAAGCCATGTGGGTTTGGTGACCTAGCTATATTTATCGCCAAATAACTAGAACTATGTAGAGGCTTTGAAAACTTTAGATTCCTTTGTGCATGTGATTATTTTTAAATGCATCATTCACTAATTCACCATATTCAACTATTACAATTTTAGATTTAATGGCCTATTCAAATTATAATTATAATTGAAATCCATCATTGCATTATGAAAACCTTCGACAAATTATTGAACGTAAAAAATATATTAATGGAACAATATGACATATAGTGAAATTTAGAAATTTTATCTTTTGAAAAGATATCCAATTGAAGAAATTTTTAATTCAATAATTTTTTAAGAGGTCTTAAATGGGAATGTATGTTTGCTTGTTGTAAATGAAATGAATGTTTTGGTCCAAGAGTGATTTTAAGATGTATTAGGCACCATCAAATTTTGCAACCAAAAATACATTACTATTAGGTAAAATGTTAAGTGTTAGTTTTAGTGGTAGATGTGTTCAATGAGCCTAAACTCAAAATATAGTTTGTTATTATGTGTTATGTTTTTGTTAATTATGTTATGATTAAACATTCACCAACTCAATTGTATTTCAAAATGTACCACCCAATTCTATAATGAAATTTTGTTTATTTTCAACTTTTGTAATCAAATTGCTTTCAAACTTTCTAGTTACAATTGTATATTCACATGGTTGCACATGATTATAACATATTCATTTGTATAATCCAATGTTTGGTTTTAGGGATGAAATATTTTGACTTTAACTCAACTATAATCTATTTTATTTCAACTAGTGTTGACCACATTTGAGTTGACCCCTCAACTTTAATGGTAAAGATGTAGACATTTGTAACACATGGATGCATACATTTTGGTTATGTGGCATCATCCAATTCAACAAGTTTAAAAATATTTTTGGACAAGAAACCATTTCATTTTCCATGATTTGATGACATGGCAAAAAATGATCCATTAAGTTGTCTTAATCTAGACAATTTGATGTTATAACACAAGGATAAATGATATGACACATAAGCAATTGAATTTTATCCACCCATGCCACATCAACTAATTGTAGTTGAGAACATGTTCAATTATATAGTATAACCAACTTCATCTCTTCTTGAAAAATTAAAATCACAGTTTTTAGTTTATGATGCAACTGATGTTCTGTAATATAAATTTGGAACATATTTCGAATTAAGAAGGTGCCAAGTATATTTTGATGCCAAGGTTTGGACTATGATCAAATGTTTGATGCTTATGAAATGATTGATTTTTCCGTATAGATTTCAAAAAGGACAAGTTCAACACTTCCTAATTTTGACAAGCTGATTCCTTAGTAGGTAAAGAATTAATGACTTTTGTAGGAACATCCATCTTATCATGAAAACTTTTACCTTTGTTTTTTAAAATCCCCACAAGTGCATGAGGAATTTTATGTTGGCAGAAATGAACTTGGGTTGTGGGTGGGAGTATGGAACGACCAAATTTGGCACCTAATCATTAGTGAATGCAACCCAATATGCAGGAACCAACAACATCTTAACTGTTGCATTCATAGAACCACCACAAATGTAGCAATAACATCAAGCTCATCATCATCACCAACAAAGGATCCTGCAACAAAGCTCAAGTCAGATAATGAAAACTTTTAATAAATCAACAATGCCTTTGCAAACCCACCACCATGTTCCTCCCCCAATCCTACATGTGAGTCATAGTTTGACAAGGAAGCCTCCTTCCCCTGGACTTTCAAGTTTTTCTTAGTATGGCCATCCTCCTCCTTTAATAGACCAAGTCATGCAACCACACCTGAGCAATGCTACCCATCATCTTGTCCACCTAGGAACTGAGGAGGAATTTCGGTCCCACACTAAGGTGAAGAATGAGCTTGAGTTTTTTCATAATGAAAATGGTCATTTACAAAATCATCTTGCTCTTGCTCGTCTTCTAGCAAGAATAAACCCTAGCCACAAGCCACCACACTAGTACAAAGTTCCTAACAACCTATTGGGTGGAGTTTCATAACAACATCAAGCTACATCATCAATCATGAACAAATATCCTTCATGACAAATTGAAGAGCATGAGCATGTTGTAACACATAAATTCTCCTAAATGGATTTGACTTAGACTGAAGTGTTTCCAATGACAAGAGAATCTACATCTATTCATGCTACAATAGTAACAAGTTCACAATTAAGGGTGGATTAGCTAATTCATCCCTCCAATCCATTTCCTTCTAGCATCTAAGATACACTAGTAGAAATTTGCCAAAATGTAACCACTTTGTTTGTATCTACATGCGACTTGTAATTGTTTGCGACTAAATTTGGGAGTATTTTCAACTATAAGATCAAATTTCAACTATTTTGGCCACTCTTACAACTATGATGCAACTATTGAAAACTTCATCCTATTAGTTGGATGGCTTTTAGGTTTGTTTTTATTCATGAATATATTGATATGTTCGATTAGTTGCAATAGCCACCAAATTAGTCACATCCTAAAGGTATTCAACAATTACATAGGGGTGTATTTTGATGTATGTATTAAAATTATATTTATGATATATTACACATATCATAAATATATATTTTGTGTGTATATTAATTATGTGTATGTATGTATATTGTTCATATAATGAATCTAAAAATTAATATTTGAACATTGAAATTTATTATTCAAATATGCAACTTAATATTTCAGTTATGAAATGTATACATATTTGAGTTTAAAATTTGATATTTTAGCTTAAGAAATATTTATGTGAATTTGAATTTTTTATTTGCATTCTAATTCTTTCTTTTGTTAAAAATCATTATTTGAGTCTAAAAATTGTTATTCTAATTTTAAAACATTTTATTTGAATCAAAAAATCAATATTAGAACTCTGAACATTGTTATTCAAATATGCAAACTCATATTTCAATTTTCAAAATATTATTTGAACCTAAAATTTGTTATTCCAATTTCGAAACATTTTATTTGAATCTAAAAATCAATATTTGAATTTGAAGTTTTAAATATGAATTCTTAAAAAGTTTAGTTTTAATAAAAAGATATATGTTTGAGTATAAAATTATATTTCTATGTTAAAATCGATGTTTCAATTTTGAAAATTACTACTAGAATTTATTTTTTCATTATAAAATTAAAAAAATTTGAATCTATTTTTTTTAATTCTAAAA
>Ga0209611_10010537_pt1 | contig 13586 bp, 7 predicted proteins | sample S1TSphgellanicum_3_FD_187693 | JGI IMG/M metagenome (GOLD analysis project Ga0209611, IMG submission 187693) | Host-associated microbial communities from peat moss isolated from Minnesota, USA - S1T2_Fc - Sphagnum magellanicum MG (SPAdes) (version 2) | ecosystem: Host-associated > Plants > Peat... | reverse complement strand
TTCACGCTGTGGATATAAGTGGATAAGTGTAGGGCACAGGATGCAGTAAAGGCATCCACCACAAGGTGTTCAACTTTTGTGGTAATATTAGAATTTGTGATTCTTTTGTTAGAAGCTTCAAATTTTCATTACCCAAGATCTGTTTTAAGATGATGTACACCTTAAGGGCATTAAATCTTGAAGGTGATTTCTTGGTGCCTACACATTGCCATTCATGCTGAAGATAGTGTGTTTTTTTCCAATTTTTTGATGTTGCTCAAGTGAAAATCATCCATAAGAATATTTAGCCAAATTTGGCAATATTCAAAATATGCAAATAGAAAAATCTAAACAATACCCTACCATGCTGTGAGTAGGAGTGATGATTTTTTGTGAATTTGAAATTTCATGTTTTAAAAAAAAGGAATTTGTGACAGAATATTCTTTTTTCAAAATGTTTTTCACAACATGGCAAAAATTCACCAAAAGTCACTCATGGGTGAAGGGCATGGCTTGAAGGGGAGTGTCATTAGATGATTGATATTTGCACCCGTGTTTGTATTGGATTGAAAGTGTTCTTTTGGATTTTTTCTACAGTCTCATCAATATTTTTCACTAGGCATGGTTTGATATTTACACCCTTGTTTGTTTTGGATTAAGTGTTGTTTTAAATTTTGTTTGCAATCTCATCCACATATTCACAAGGCATGGTTTGGGTGGTCTTCAATATTTCTAGGATTGCTCATCATTGCTTATGGTTACATTTGAGCCATCATTTTTTTTATTGGTGAAATTTTGTCAATTAATGACATGGAAAAAGGGCCAATGACCAGCCTAGCTTACATTTAAAAAGAAACAACCTTTGATTTCGCCAAGATCTTAGGATTTTGGATTAAGATTAGCCAAGTAGTGGATGTGAAGGGGCAACAACTCGTCAATTGTTGTTCCTTGTTGCTTTGCATGATCACTCACATTTGATGAAGCTCCCATACCCTTCCAACATCACATGATGAAGCTTGACACCTTGTAACCACATCTCCACCCACCTACAATTTTTCATGGCTCACATTGCATCAAAGCTCTTTGTTTATGTCATTGTCTCTCTCTTACACTTGTAAAGTTTGGGTTGTGGCCTTTAAATATTTTCTTTTAGAATTAATGGTTGTTGTTGAAGTTCGTTTATAGTTCAACTTGTTGAAGTTTCTTTTTAGCTTAGCTTGGTGGTGATGACCTTGAGTTGTGCAAGAGAGGTCCATTGGTAGCTATAGCTACCAACATGATGGAAGAGCAATCTCCAAATGGTTTCACGCAACAATCAACTTTCAATGTTGTGTCTAAATAGTCTTCACTTTTTGTAAGTCTCAAGCTCATTTCTTTATTTATTTATACTTTGGAGCTTCTTATAAGTTCACAGCTATAGTTTCTTGACCGTGTTTCAATTTGTAGATGCTTCTTTCTTCCATTTTTGCAAGTTCGTCAAATTTGCTTTTATTTTTCGCAAGTCTATTGAAATTGTTTCTTTTTTCTACTTTTTTTCAATTTTGCAAGTTTGTCAAAGCTACTTGTTTCTTTTACTCTTGTTCAGTTCTTGCAAATCTATTTAGTTCAACTTTTAATTTAATCATGCCATGGTGCTTCTACAGTTGCCAAGTGGATTTAGGTACAAGTTTTTTTCTTTGCTAATGTCCTTAGTGTCATTGAGGTTCAACCTTCAAGTGAAGGTGGTGGTGGTGTTGTTGTTTGTAGTGCATTTAAGTGCACTACACTTGAAGTTGATGTTGATGCAAAAAATGTTGTAGCAATATGTGGTGATGTCTCTAACACTAACCCCATGGAGGAAAAAAAATAGGTGAAGGAATGGGAAATTAACCAAGTTCTTTAAAATCTTTGGGTAGCAAAACTTCCATGGGCAAAAGTTGTGTTTGGGGCAAATGAGAAACTGAACATGGTTAGGTGTCATGTTTGTTCACAAATTAAAAACAAAGAAAAGCTCTTGGTTCCCAAATTTAATAACCTCCAAAAGCATGTTGGGAGGCACAAATGTAAGGTTGCAAAAACAAATTGCAACATGAGGCAATATTACATGTATGCTGAATCACAACATGCAAAGAATGAGCAGCTCTTTTATAGTAGGGGAAAAAACATAATAGTTGGCATGGTTGTTGTGGGGGATGTGGTTGGGGAGAAAAAAATGCAGTTTATACAATTTGTTGCAATTTTTTGGCTCTTGAAACAAGGTTGTTCTATGACTAACTTTGAAGCGATGAATTGTTGTTTGAGTTTTTGAAAGTGACACACATTCCAAAAAAACACTAGAACAATAATGCTAGCTAAGAGATTGCAAAATTTATGCATAACATTGTTCTCACTTCAATTAAAGTGGTTATTCATGCAACCATGTATTTTGCTGTTAGTTGTGATGAAGTGACAATGACCGATAATTAGTCATGGGTTAGCATTCATGCATACCTTGTGGAAGGCTTCAAACGCATACCCATATTGTTGAATTTGAAAAGGTTGGTTGGTGGTGGCACCACTGATTACTTGACCAATGTGATACTAAAATCATTGATATGGTTAATGGGGGCTTGACCATGGAGGAAATCAACAACAAGCCGATTTTTTTTGGTTTTGATGGGGTTGTTGTGTTTATAGGTGCTCATAGTGGTGTAACAACACAAATCACTAAAAAGGTAGCCCTTTTCATACTTGTTGTCCATTATGTTGCACATAGGACAAACCTAGTTATGTAAACATTTTCCATGCAACCCTTAGTGCATAAGCTTGAAGGTCTCTTGCAAGCCACATACACCTATTTTTCCTCTTCACCCAATAGGCATTTGGAACAATGCAAGCTTGCATAGTTGCTAGAAATAAAAGGGAACAAATTGTTGTGCAACATGAAAATTAGGTGGATATTTATGTTGTCTCATGGCAAGAGGGTGCTTGCAAAGTACAAATTCCTAGTGGTAAAAATGAATGATGACCTTGCAACGATTGAAACTACAAGACCCACTCTTGAATTTTTATTTGATGTTGAGGTTGTCTTGGGCTTTATGTGCATCATGCCCATGTTGGAAGTTGTTTATGATGACCTAATTAATTTTTCCTAAAGTCATGATACATTTGTGTGTGACTTTTTGGGGGCAATGAAGATGTGTTGTACAAATTTGCATACATTCTACTATGATCTAGAGAAGAAATACACTGACATGTAGTTTAAGGGTTTTGCAAATCTAGTCAACTGTAGCATTGATGGGCTACTCATAGCTTGGTGGATTGATGCAACCACCAACATTGAATATGCTATTTTTTACTTCCAAGGTTGGCAGTACCAAATCCATTCCAAGTGCCCTTCATCATGGTTTTTTGTTATGTGCACTTGTGATGCTTGGGTTGCTACCACAAAAAGAATGAAAGAACAGTGTTCAGTTGCAACTACTAGCCTCATTGAAGAATTGGCTCGAAAATTTCCCAACCATGAGTTCATGAATGCTACTAGGATTATATATCCTCAGTATTGGCTAAACTCTGAAGTAGAAAATATGTTCCCTACCCATCTAGCCTTGTTGAAGGCACAATATTATTTTGAAAAAGAAGCTGATGTTGAAGGTTTCAAAGTATTAGCCTTATTCAATGAACAAAAACTTGACATAGGAACTTCCTTTTTCAAGGTCACTATGTAGTCAAATTGCAAACATGTTTTTGAAGCTCCTATGAACTGCAATCCTTTGACCAAGTTGTGGTCCAATTTAACTTCTAGCGTTGTGCTACAACATTGACTGTTGAAATACTTCAAATTGGTGAAAATTTCTATAGTGATGGTATTGGGAGGCATGGAAGGCAAGTGATGCTTCTCAACTTTGTCCTTCATGAAATCGAAACTTAGGAATTAGCTCATAATTCATCTTGATTTGGTTGTCAAAATGTTTGCCCAACATCAATACTCCATATTCACACTTTCCCATTTGGAGATGCTATCAAGGAGTGCAAGATAGGAAACATAGGTATGTAATGGATGCAGAGATGATTCTATAGGTTTCAGTGTTGTAATACATTAGGTGTTTTTGCACATTGTTTTGAGTTCAAGTTGCAACTTGCATGTAGGCATTAAACAACAATGAAGACAAATTTTGTATTATAGCTACATTTTTACTAACTAATGTGATGTGTTATTTGGATGGCCAAATGTAAACCTAAACCTACATGTTCTTTAAGTTCCTTCAAATGTTGGCTTGTTTTTGATTTGTGTTGTTTTGATATGCACATTACTTTCTATTTTGTTGATTATTTTTTTGAGCTAATGTGGGAGTGCAAGGAAGGTTTTAACATGTGTTACTCTTGCAAAATTGACTTGGGTTGCAATGAGCATGATCCAAGAGGATTGGGGTTTGATTCCTCCCTAGGCCTTCAAAATTTGAAGTAAAAATTCTTAATAATTGCTTTTTGGTAGTACAAAGTTTTGCACATGTACAAGTTTTTTGTAAATTGTTGTTGTTGGTACCTAGATGTTGAAAGGATTGCCAAATTTTTCATATTAATGTTGAAATGCTCGCCATTGCACATATGTAGATCCTGAAAGGCTCACAAGTTGTCTGACACCTAAAAACACATTGTAGCCAATTTGTCATTCTTCAAAAAAAATTGTATCACAATTGTTAGCTATGTAGAATTTTCCTTGGATGCCACATTTCAACATTTAATTATTTTAGGGTGCTAAATGTTTATACAAAAAATCCAAATTGGTTGCCAAGTCTACCTCCAAGGGCCAATGTGTGTAGCCAACTTGGATACCTTGAACAAATGGAAAAAAAACACTGGTTTGAACATAGCACAACTTCATCCTTAAAAGTTAAGCATGGAGAATCTAGTATTTTGTTTTGCAATTTTGTGATGTAGCTAGTGATCATTTACAAGAAAATTCAGCCAAATTTTGTTATAAACCATAATTATAAGTTTAATATATATTCATATATTCTATATGCATGACTACCTACTCAAAACCTATCATACACATCTGGCAATTCGCAATTTTTTTCTCTCAAAATCTTGCAAATTTTGGGCCATTGTTTTTTTTGTTAAAAATGAAATTAAAGCACATGTTCAAATCAGATTTTTCAAGTCAAATAATTGCAAAAAGTTGCCTTGAAAAAACTACTCTAATGAAAATGGAGGTCATACATTGACAAGTTATATTATTTAGAATGGAAGCCCTACATTAATAATTGGATAGAACTATTTATGAATTTTGTGTATGGGAAGGGTAGGTCAATAAAATTGTTCATGTATATGTGGCATGCAAATTGTGGGCAATAGCTTCAATTCGCATGCCCTAGGTCAATTGAACACCATGTTGACCTACTTTCCCAAACACAAAAAACTTGAAGTAATTCTCAGCTACCGGTTTGTTGATCCCTTAGCTTAGAGCCAACCTTGTCCCTACTTTACATATGTATAAGATTCTTTGGAGAGGCTAGGAGTAAGGCTCTATGTTCCTAAGGTACTTGCAAATACAAAAGAAAATTTAAGTTAAGTTTTGAAGTAAATAAGATGTTTATTGATTTGATATCACGCAGATTCAGTTTGCACAATTGTAGAAGATGACAACCAACATTTTTTCTTTCTTGGCAAATTTTTGTTGCTTGGAAACCAAGGAAAAAGTCCAGTGCGACTCGTGTTAAGGAATTTTGTGAAAAGAAATGTGCCAAAATCACCAAATTTTGAGGAAGAAATTCTAAAATCATAATATATAGATAATAGGTTCAACATGTTGCCAATACATAGTGGGATTCTTTAAATTTTCCCGCTTTCCTCTATGAGCTATGGCCAAATTTTGGCAAATTTTGTGGATGATCACTAATCGTGGGCTTTATCACAAAATTAAAAAAAAACAACCCTAATGACAACTACACCAAAGGTGTTGAAAAACTTACTAAAAAAACTTTTGAAGCAAATTATCATTCGTCCTCTTCCTGTGTTTTCTCCATTGTTCCTTTACTTCTGAAGCTCATAGAATGTTTGTAGCCTTTTAGTTTGTGCATCCAATGAGACAAAAATCACTCAATTTGTATAAGGGAAAGGTCTTTCCTTGGACCCTTCTGGATTTTAAGGTGCCAACCTGAGACTAGTAGGCTGAGGGAAGGTGTCGAAAAATTTGGAAAGGTCTAATCAACTATTCAAAAACTAAAGAATCTTTGCTGATTTTATGAAATGCTATAGTTGCTCTAATTCTTCTCTTAGAAGTCATGTGCTTTGTTTATTTCATCGTAGATATTTATGCCATGCCCTGGAAGGGCATGTGCCATCAAAACTTAGAGGCCGTAGGTAGCAAGCACATACAATTGCTTAGACAATTTAGGTTATACTCAATACATGGAGACCACCAGCAGTAAAGGGAAAAAGGAACCTCTATCAAACCTTATCTTTGCTTATGCTTTGGATTAGAATTAGGCTTGACCAACGTGTGCTAGCATGAACTGGTTTCTATTATTGTTTTGGAGAGTAAAGCCCTAGGAAAAAAACCAAAAGGTTTAAGGACTTAGGATGAACCACTGTAAATGAGTATAAGCTTCACTACTCGAAAACACCTAGTACTAACCACACTGAGAGACTTGCCAATGGCAAAAAAGGCCATAGGTAATGCTAAGTGGCAAAATGACATTAAGCATCTTTAGCAGTACAAAAAGAGAGGTCACGTCACACCATGGGAATTGGCTTCGCCCAAAATATCAAACCAAAGATCACCCATTATTTTAATATTCCACGCTATTATTAGCATATAAGCACGGCAAGTTAAAGGGTGCTATAAATATATATTTTTCTTTCTTTTTTGCGTTATAGTTCTAGATCTAACCGAGGAAGAAGTTGGCAAAAAGAAATTAAAAAATATATATTCTCAAATCATCACATATTCTTCATTTATCCTCACACTATAATTGCCCAAAGGTGGGGGCTTAGAAAAGAGAATATGTTGGATTTTTTGACTTAGAAAACGAAAAATTGCGGCCTTCTTTCTCATTGAATGGATTATTTTGCATAAACTTTTTATTATTTTTTACAAAATTCATTTTTTATTAGTAAACAGATAAGATGGATCATCAAAAAACCCAATTGATGATATCAAAAAAATAGAAACATTAAAAAGAAACTCTTGCGAAAAAAAAAAGCGCACGATATTGCACATGTTCGATCAACTTTAAGTAATACCATTATTACTGTAACAAATTTTAAGCAAAGTGAGAACATAGGTACTCTACAAGGTACAAGACCCATTAATTTACAAGTTTATGGTATAATAACAAATTTCCTAATAGTAGTTATACTTTTGTCAATTTCTAATTTTAAGCTATCTATAAAATAATTCCAAAGTTGTCTATCATTTTGAGTGAAGGTTGCAAGCATAAATCTTTAATAAAGAAATTCAAAACATCATATAGATCTATATTTATAAATTGAGCAATTTGACTACACTTCATTTCAATATAGGTTTTACAACCTAACTACTTCATTTACTAGGCTTGTTCTTTAAACATTAAATATAGGAAAATTTTAATAGAAAAATCATTTGTAAAACGCTCGTAGTTTATTCATCGAAAATTGATGTCTTATGGGTGGCCCAGACCAAGGTTTCATATTGTTTCAACTTTGGCTCTATATGTCCCAATGCGATCAAGGGAAGCTGAATTTTTAAAAAATCAATTTTTTGCTACACCATTCTAGCTTTTTTCACCCTGAAATGGAATTTGAAGTTGTCCTTTAATGTTTTCAGTATTTTGATCAAGGTGCTGCATATAGGTTCCCTTCACAAAAACACAAAAGGTCACTAAATCTTTTGTCTTTAGAGGAGTCGAAAAAAATGAAACCAGGTAATCAGTTTAGTGCCTCTTGTCCAAAGAGGTCTTTCTGAACATATCTTCTTGGATGACAATTCTATAGGCAATCTTGCAGGCCCATAAACATTTGACAAGGCTTTTAGAAAAGTACTTAGACAATGAGTTGACGAGATAGACCCTTCCTTCACTAGCGTAAAGTTTCATCATTTTTTTCCATTTTTTTTCACCATTTTTTTCCACCATTTAAAAAAAAACTTTAATCCTTGTTTCTTTCTACTTTTCTTTGCTTTGTTCTTAAAACTCCTCCCTCTGCATCATGCTGACATCATTCTTTTTTTGGAATATTATCTTATATTTGCATTTTTGAATTTTTTCATGTATGGTCAGAAATAGAATAATAAGGAATCTCCATTTTGTAAAGAAAAATTTGAAAACTTAAAGAAAAAGAAAAAGAAAAGAAAAGAATTAATAAAAGAAAAAGATATGAAAAAGAATTGCTAAAGATGAGATCAGAAACAATAACCTTCCAAATCTAGTAAGGTGCTTGTACAGCCTGTACTGTAACTTAGACAATCGATAAGTTACCTTTGCATCTTCGGCTCAAGAAGGGACCAGAAATAACAAAGTTAAAAAAGCGACAAAACTTTGTGGTTAAAAAATGAGGGAAACATTGAAAAATGTTTGATGGCTAGTACACGTTCATTGATACACGATTTTACTTTATTGCCCTGAGAACCGTTTTTTGGTTCTACCTTAGAATTAACCTGATTCTTCAAAAAAAATAAAAAATATAAATTGATCTCAATAACTGGGTTCTCACTTGAGTGAGAATCGCTGGTCAGATCCTTCAATCAATTATCATAAAATGTGATACCAGTTGATTTTCATTGTGGGAACCAATTTTAAAACTGATCTTAGAGCCAAAGATCCCAGGCATTGGCAGAGCCCACCCCACCCAATGAAACAACAGCTCCCTCTATACCATGCTTGTCACGTTCCAGGGTGGAATGGGCCTTACCAGGCTCGTTCCACAGTACAGAAAGCACTTAGAGAAATTTCCTGGTGTAATTGGAGGGCACCTTATATCCATGAATATCTTTTCTGACCTGCCCTGCCCATTACACAAGGCCATTCCATGACATTAAGGTCTGTGGTGACAGATTCAATGCTATTAAAAAAGGCCATATTCAACACACACATTTTTGGCCACAATTATGCGTAAGTATTGATCACCACTGCAACATTGCGTCACATAATGTGGTTAAGAAAATGAACAAATCTGCCATCCCAGACCTTAATGTCTGACATTACCTTACACTAAGACCCACTTTAGATAGGGGTCCAGGGTCCAAATTTGTAGGAACCAATTTGGACTCATTTGAAGCAAATTGAATCCTTGAGTTGGACCCTGCCTTTGACCCTAACTTGCATCTTGCTTCTTCAAATCATGAACTCTCTTTTTTAGCTCTTTTTCGTAGATCAAACCAATTTTATTTTCCCTCCAAAACATTGGCATGTAGACTTTAACCGCAATTTGCCACTTTTGTCTTGGAACCTCATCTAAAGGCCACGGATCTGATTTACGGCTCTCATAATAGGAATGATCTATTTCATTGGACCTTGGATCCTCTGTAGCAAAAAGAGAGGGGCTGTGCAATTACCACAATAGTTCATTGTTCTACAGATCCTATAACTAAATTGGTCATGGTCAGGTGAAAGACAAAGAGAACCAGAATGTATGAAACACAATTGACAGAATATAGAAATTGCTTCACCAAACAGGTTCCACTATCAGAAAATAAATTCTATCAACCTCTAGTCTAAAATGATTGATCACAACAACACAATTTTTATCTGATCTAGTGGATTAGATCTCTGGGGATATCACCCTTTAGGCTATCAAAGTCTTTCTCTGGTATCAAGTATCCCATCTATTCCTGCAACAGACTCTTATTGATCCTAGAGTCTATACCCAAGCAAGCTAACAAAGAAGTCATTGGACATTTGTAGCTCTCACTCCCCAAATTTCTTGTGCAATGCTCAACTCATATCCCCAGAGTTCCCAACCAACTAGGTCTCTCAACTTCCCAAGATTTTCACTTTACACCACCCAATGGATCCATTAACCCACAATCTTGATGCTTCTTATAGACCAACCATTGCATTCCTTATGGTCTGTCATCACCTCCACCAATCTCACATGTTTTATTCATGTTGTTATGCTACATAGTTCTGATTTATAGACTCAAGTGCACAACGAAGAACGTATAACTGACAGAAACAATGTAAACATTTTCAGACTGACTAACACAATGAATATACACATCTGACTATTTAAGCCCACAACTTTTACAGAAAAACTCGATACTTAGCTTCAGAAATGTGTCTTGTTTTATATCTTCCACCACACTCCCCTTCATTGATTTCACTAACAACATAGAGTTCCCACTTGAAGGGAAAGGGCCTTTTTTCTACCAACAATTTTTCTGCTGCATGTTGTGGTTGCTTTTATTTCAACTGCATAATTTTTTAATTTGTTTTTCACATTCCCCATCTACAGAACTGCAAACATTTGTGTGTCTTTTATATAGGAACTCAAGAGTAAATCGTATATCTCAATCGGTTGTCACTGTGCACTAGTTGGAAACTTCAATTAGCCAGTGTTCAGGAATTAGCTCAATGAAGTTGATGCTAGAGAAACCAGCAGCTGTGATGAGTGTCCTCCATTGTTGTTCTGCTCTTTCCGTGCCACTCTCAAATTGGGTCAACATCATCATGTCCATCATTTGAGCCAAGTGCACTTGTGGTGAAGTCATTATCTTTTTGTTGGAATCACTCATCAGACTTTTCCATAGCTGATGAGCAATAGAAATCATGTTTCTTGTAGCCGGAAAGGGTTAGACTTTCATGAACGCAAGGGTTTGATTGTTGATCTATTGAGTGAATGTAGCTTGATGAAGATGGCATCACCACCACTTGGTATGCTTTCCAACATGTTTCCACCCACATGCTCAACTCCCGATCATCAACACCACAAAAGCCCCTCATGTCCTCTTGGCAGCCTTTTTCTTTCAGTTGGCTATATGTAGCCAAAAAGCTATATTATAACTTAAATTTGCTGAATCTTCTTGTGGATCATCGCGGCGTTAGCTACATTGCAAAATTGACCGAAGAAAAACACTGCGTATCAGTTAAAAACTGCCTCGAGCAGTAAGAACGATGTAGGGTTTACGGTTTAGGGTTTTAGGGGGGGCGTGGTGGGTGTACATGGTACATGCCAGGGATGTTGGGAGAATCAGCAACAACGTGAGGTTGATCGAAGTTGATGCCATGCATTTGGGATAAGAGGAAACCAAAACCCCCAGAGTTTTGCCCACACCGCCACCGACATCCACAAGTGTCTTGATGTGTTTGAACCCTTCGTATTTGTGCAAACCACATGATAGCATAGCCACAGAAACAGCCATTGCAGCATTTACAGTCCGATTGAACTCCGGATTGTCCCTCGAATACTCCCGAACATTCTACAAAACAATTAGCAAGGTTCAACATCACATTAAATGCAGATCACATGATCATGATGCTAGCTAGAAGCTGCAGCGATGTATGATCATGCTAGTACCTGCAGCGATGGAGATGATCAAGTAGCTGCAATTGATGATGGAGATCATCAAGCCAGCTAGCTAGTAGCTGTAGCAATGGAGATCATCAAGTAGGTATAGTGATGGAGATCATCAAGTATCTGCAGTGACATGGAGATCACGTAGGTGCTCATCATGTGTTTAGTTTAGAAATTAGCAATTACACCAGCTGACCAATCTGAAGATCATCGAGGATGAGATAATTTTGAGATAGAAAACTAGAAGCGGCAGAAGATATTCAGTTGCAGTTCATGCACAATTTTGTACCTTTCCATGTGCTGTGCGCCAGGGGTGTTCACCAAAAACGGTGCAGTGAAGCTGTGCCCAGGAAGCCTGCGCTGCTTCACTAGTCTAAAGCAGCAACATAGGTGCTTGAGTCGAAGGGTTGTTCTTTATCACTAGCAGATTGGAAACTGCCGTTAATCCATACTGCATATGGTCGGAATCATGATCTGCAGCTGCTGCACCAATGACCAGTTCCGACTGTGGATCATCATCCTGCACTTTCTTGCTGCAGCTGAGAATCCCAGAAGCGACCATATAATTCAAGAGGCGTTGCAGGTTAGACTTATTCACAGGAGTCGACCCTGCTGCTGATCCGTCGACATTGTTGTTGCTCCTCGTTGTATTCAGCTCAGCAGCTATTTGCTTCAGGGTGAGACTCTTTCCTGGTCCTGCTCCAGCAATGATGTCCGGAAGCCCAAGCAATACTGCAGACCTCATCACGAATGGTGTTACAAAGGGTGTCCCTGAGGCCTCCTTGAATGCTAGCAGCTCAGGAAAACTTCAGTCTAGATCTGCAAAGCAAAATTTTGATCAAAGTCACGAAACAAAAGTATTAACGATTTAGATCTATATCCAGAGCTTTACCTGCAAGACTTAATAGGGTGCTGCAAATTGGAAAAGAGAGCATGAAAGATTATTTTTTATGTTGATGGAGGACCTCCTGTCCAAGGGCAATGCAATAGCAGCACAAGTTTGAAAGCAAAAATAGTTCTGGTATTCTGACCAGAGTTTGGTCATACACAGCGTGAGATTCCAAAAAAACCTGCAAAACAGTACATTAGCATTCAACGGGGGATGAAACTCAGAAAACCATTAATTTTCGTGGTAAACTGAGTTTCATCCTGTCTTTCCTTTTTCCTGAGCACCTCCACTGTTGCTACATATATTTTCACTGCTCCTAACTGTACAATTACTATAACTAGTCTCGAACTTTGCGCATTAAATGCTGAGTTTCAGCAAATTTTCATACTGAGATTTAATAAAATGTCTTTACTTTGCGCATAACACTGAAAGTGGGGATAGGGAATGACAGGGGCCCCAAGACAGGGTGAAGATAGGGGGTTGGAGTGAACCAGCAGCCACCAATGCACCAGTTCAGGATGAGGCCCTTCAAGCTGTTTTGTGGATGAACCAAAAACACATCCTCTTCCCCTGCCCAGGGATTTTTGAGCCCCCTTCTCTGCCTCAAAATTTTCCTCTCCTACCTACTTCCGCCCCCCTCCTACCTATGTCCCCCCTTCTTCCCTCACCTCATTTTTCGCTCACTCTATCTCTAGAGCTCAGGAGAGCTCCCGAACTTGAGTAGCACAGAGCTTCGAGAAGATGTGAAACACAAGGCTTGAGGAAGGTGAAAAGCTCAACGTTGAAGGAATGTGGAGAAAAGAAAGCAAAATGAGCGCTTCATCCCAAATGCAGAAACAAGAGAATAAATGTAAGCTTCTCCCTTCTCTGCATTTTTTTTCTTTTCTATGGTGTTTTTTTTCTTTGTGTTTTTTTTCTTTTCTTTTGCTTGAAAAGAAGCAGATGCCAAGGAGAAAGCACTTGAAACAATAGGGCAGAAACAAGAGGCCAAAAGCAGGAGCCAAAGTGAGAGGGTAGAGTGAAAGCTTGAAGGTAAGCTCCCTCCCTTCTTTGCATTTTTTTTCTTCTATTTGTTTTTTCTTTGTTTGTTTTCTTTTTTTTCTTCTACTTGAAAACAAAAAGATGCCAAAAAAAACGTTTGAAACAAAAGGGCAGAAATGGGAAGGCAAAAGTGGGAGCCAAAAGTGGAAAGGCAGAAGGAAAGCTCCCTCACTTCTTTGCATTTTTTTTTCTTTATGTTTTTTTTTTTTTTTTTTTTTTTTTTTTT
>Ga0209611_10010536_pt1 | contig 13588 bp, 11 predicted proteins | sample S1TSphgellanicum_3_FD_187693 | JGI IMG/M metagenome (GOLD analysis project Ga0209611, IMG submission 187693) | Host-associated microbial communities from peat moss isolated from Minnesota, USA - S1T2_Fc - Sphagnum magellanicum MG (SPAdes) (version 2) | ecosystem: Host-associated > Plants > Peat... | reverse complement strand
TCCACGCGGGCATCGGCCAGACGACCGGCTTCACGGCGACGTCGAACGGCCACACCGTTTCGTACTTGCCGGCTTGAATCTGTTCGATGATCCCGGCACCGCCGATATTCTGCCCCTGCGCGTCGAAGCGAATGCTCGACCACGGCATCAACGTGAGATCGCCGGGGATATTCGTCGCGGCGAGCGCGCCGCGAATCGCTTCGGGCTCGGTCGAGCCGGCGCGGTCGATCGCATCGGCGAGCACCAGCACGCCCATGAAGTCGCGCGCCGTGTTGCCGTCGAGCGGCTTGCCGGCGAAGCGTTGCCGGAAGAGTTGGTCGATCAGCGGGACGGCGTGATTGCGGTGCTTGATGTCCAGCGAGAACACCTCGCGCGTGAAGATCCCTTCCGCATCCGGTCCGAGCGTGCGAATGAAGCCGGGATCGACGAAGCCCGCATCTTGCGCGAGGATCGCCTGCGGCTGCACGCCCTGATCTTTGAAGCCGCGCATGAACAGCAGCGCGTCCGGTAAGTACGACGCCATCATGATCGCATCGGGCGCCGCGGACTTGACGCGCTGCACTTCCGCGTTGACTTCCGTCGTCGTCGCCGGATACGCGACGCGCGTCGCGATCGTGTAGCCGCGCTTGGTGCCGATCGCCGCTTCCGCATCGCCCGCGCCGGTGCCGAAGAGGCCGTCTTCACCGACGATCGCGATCGTCTTCACGCTCGTCTTCGCCTTGCGCGTGCGCTCGACGTCGGCGATGAATTGATAGAAGTTTTCGGCGAACGTCGCGTCGTTCGGCGTGGTGCGGAAGAACCAGTGCAGACCCCGCGCCGTCAGGCCCGGCGAGGACGAATCGGGGTTGAGGAACGGAATGCCGGCGCGCTCCGCGACCTGCGACGCGGTCGCCGTCGTCGACGAGATGTACGCACCGATCAGCGCGACCGCATGCTCTTGCGTGATCAGCTCCTCGGCCGCCGCGCGCGCCTGATCGGGCTTGCCTTGCGAATCGGCGAACACGATGCGGATGCGGGCGTGACCGAGGTGCGGCAAGCCGCTGTGTCCGACCGCCGGCAGCGGGTACGTCACGTGACCGTTGACGAGGTCGACGGCGAGCTGTTGCGCCGCGCGCAGACCGGCGCCGGTCTGTGCCGACGCGCCGGTGAGCGGCAAGACCGAGCCGATCACGATCTCGGGCGGATCGGCCGCGCGCGTCGCGCCGCCGGGAAGTACGGAGAGACCGAACGCGGCGGCGAGAACGACGGCAAGGGCGCGGGCGGACATGCAAACCTCCTAGACGGCGGGTGGTGATTGAGATGGGCGCGCGGCGGCCGCCGCGGCGAGGGCGCGCGCGATCGGTTCGTCGCCGAGCGCGCGCGAGAGCCGGTCGCGCACGAGCTGCGTCGCGGCGACGAAGCGCGCACGCACCGCGTCGTCGATCGGCGCGACGGTCATGTGGGCGGCAAGCAGCGTTGCAAGCTCGCGCTCGAGCTCGGCCGCCGCGCGGCGTCCCTCGGCGAGCGCATCGCGCATCGCTTCGGCAACGAGCACGGCCCCCGAACCGAGCGCGGCGAGCAGATCGGCGTTGGCGAGCACAACGTGCGCCGAGATCGCATGGCGCGTCAGCGTCAGCCGGCGCTGCGTCTTCCAAAGTTCTAGGCCCGCGACGTTCGCGAGCGCGTTCTCTTGCGCGTCGATCTCGCCGGCCGCGAGCGCTTCGGCGAGCAGCGGAAACGCGAGCGGTACGGCGACCGCGCCGAACGCTTCCGCATAGTAGACGTTGATCGGCGATTCTTGGACGCGCAACCGCACGCCGTGCACGGCCTCGGGTCCGTCCACCACGGTGTCCTCGCGTGTCGTCAGCGAACGAAATCCGTTGACGATGAAGCCGAGGCCGGTCAGTCCGTGTTCGGCCGCGGCATCGAGCACGCCGGCGCCGAAGGGACCATCGACGAACGCATTCGCGTGATCGAAATCGTCGAGCAGATACGGCAACTCGATCAGCTGCGCCGACGGAATGAGCGTGCCTGCGACCGGGACGGTGACCGAGGCCAGCGCGAGATCGCCGGCGCGTAAATCGCCGAGCGTCTGCAGTTCGCCGCCGGGCAGCCGCGCGGGGAGATCGAGCGCGACGCGAATCGCGCCGCCGCTGCGCTCTTCAAGCAGCGACGCGAAGCGCGTCAACACGCGGCCGACCGTCGAATGCGGCACCGTCAACGTTGCGACGCGCAGCATGGTGACCAGACCCGCGCGCGGGCGAACGGGTGCGGGCCGCGGCGTTTGCGGCGCACGCACCGCTCGCTCGACGCGCGCGATCGCGTCGGGAGCAAGATCGGGTTCGAGATCGCCAAGCGCCCGGCCGAGCGGCGCCAGTTCGTCGAGCAGACGCTGCGCGGCCGCCGTCGGATGGACGCGGATCACGCGCTTGTCCGTGGGGTCCGGCCGTCGTTCCACGAGTCCCGCGTCGGCGAGCTTATCCAGATGACCGCTCAGCGACGACCCGTCGAGATGCAGCTCGGCCGCGAGATCCGAGGGCCGGCACCCGCCCTCGGCCGCCGCGAGAATGAGCAACACGAAGTACGGCACGTAGCTGAGTCCGTGCGGCCGCAGCCGGCGATTGTATTCGCGAACGAGTTCGCGCGCGGCCACATCGAGCCGGAACCCACGGAAATCCGAGGGACGGAGCGGCGGCGCAGCGGGTGTCTCGATCGGCACTAGAGCGTCTCCTGCCAGTGGCTAGTGCAGGCAACTCTACTGCGAGAAGGGGGCTACGTCAATATTTCGGTTCCCAATGAATCAGCCCGCGAACGGTTCACGCGAATAGGGCGGGCACGGATCGGAGCTCCCGCGCAGGAGCGCGATTTGCGTGCCGAGCGCGACGTCGTCGGCGAAATACCAGTTCGTCGAGCGGCGATAGCAGAGCGGTTCCATGTCGTGGTCGGCGCGCCGCACGAGCTCGCGTACGCCGGCGGCAACGTTCGGAAACGTCGCGCGCGTGCTGCGGTCGGCGCGGGCTTCGAGCAGGCGCGCATACGTGTTGTAGGCGGGGAAGACGAGCATCGCCGTGAGCCCGACCATCGTGCCGACGAGCGGGAGCCGCGAGAGCACGTCGTCATCGCGGCGGAACCGGATCCGATCGCTCACGAACACGCCGACCGCCGCGGCGAACACGATCAGCGTCGCGGCGATCGCGATCAATTTCGAGACGTCGTTGAACCGAACGTGTGCCGACTCGTGCCCGATCACGAACGCAATTTCGGGCGCCGTAGCCGCTAGCGCCAGTTCGTGACCGAGCACGATGCGGGTCACCGGTCCGATGCCCTCGGTACGCGCATCGAGCGTGCGCGATCGCGCAGCACCGCTCCCGACAACGACCGGCGCCGCCGCCCCGACGAACGGATACGGCGTGCGCGCCCACGTCGCGGGCGCGACGGGCGCAATCACCGCGCCCGCAAAGGCGACGACGAAGATCGTGGCCGCCATGACGAGATACCACAGGCGCGTACGATCGACGAGCCACAGCACGTACGTGAAGAGGACGCCGGTGAAGAACGCGATCTCAAGCGCGCCCAGCGCGTAGTCCGCGAGCCAGAACTGCATCGGCAACTCGGTCAACCCGACGTTGAAGCCGATCCGGTACGACACGAACGCGAAGATCAGCGCAGCGGCACGGGTCACCAGCGCGACGAACGCACCGACGCCGAAGCGTTCGTAGACCCGATTGCGAAACCGGCGCCGCAGCCAGTCGCGCACGCGCGCCGCCCGCCCCGACGTCCACAGCCACCACAGGACCCCGATTTGGGCGAACGCCCAGCCGAACGAGCAGCCCTGCCGCACGTCCGTGATCGTACGCGCCGCACGTTGTCGGATCGGATCGACGAGCTGCGCCGGCGGTAACGACAACAGCTGTCGCTCCGTGATCGCATCGACGCGGCGATCGAAGAACGAGCGCGCCGGAGCATCGGTTTGCATCGGCGCAGCGGCGCCGGGCGCCGCGCTCCCCGCTAGAACGAGCAGCACGGCGACGCACGCGACGCGGATCCACGCAACCATTCCGGTTGGGGTTCAGCCGAGTTTTGCGAGCTCCTCGAAGCGCTAGGCCGTTTGCTCGTCCGGGAACGTCTGGACGTTCTCCTGGCTGAAGAGTTTGCGATATTGCTTCCAGCCGCGGAAATTGCCGAGGAACTCGCGCGGATCGCCGAGCGGCGTGGCAACGTGTTCGCTCGGCGACCAGTGGCCGTTGGCACCGCCGCTCATCAACTTCTCGTAGAGATCGAGGTCCTTGGCGTGATCGCGCGTGCCGTCGTGGGAGAGATAGGAAACGCGCGCGCAGCGCGCGATGCTCAGCTTGCAGAGCAGCGTCGCATCGAGCTCGCGTTCGTCGTCCTGGATCAAGGGCAGATGCCAACCGCCGTGCGGCACCGCGCGCGGGACCGAGGCGCGATAGGCTTCGAGCATCAGCATCGCGATGCGATGGATCTCCGGCTGGGCGTCGGGGTGGCAACGCTGGGTGAAGAAATTCGCCCACTCGGTCGCGGTGATGATGACCGTGATCCAGGCGAACGGCTCGAGGATCCGGTTCACCAGCTGCTTGTGCAGATCGATCTCGCTGCCGGACAGATGCTCCGCGGAGGAAAGCGCATTCTCAAGCGCCCGCCGCCATTCGGCCTCGGCGCGCAGGCGCGCGTCCTCGTCGATCTCCGCCCGCGCGCTCATCCCGCTCTGGTTCTTCCCCCAATACACGGGCAGGGCCGGGTCCGCGCGCACGGCGGCGATCATCTTCTTGATCGGGATCGCCCGGCTGGACGCGGCGTTGCGTGAGAAAACGCGGTGCGTCATGAGCTCGCTGTGGATGAAGCGCGGATAGCGCACTTCCATCGTCGTGAGGCGGACCCCCGAAGGGGAAATGCTGTCGAGGAGCACGCGCGCCGAGAACGCCATGCCGGGGTGTTCGCGCCGCACCCGCGGATTCCAAGCAGAAAAAATTTTGCTGCGTAAGGGTTGACAGCCGGCAGCCGGTCAGGCTACAAAGGGCGGGCAATGTTCTCGCGCCTCGTTCTCGTCGTCGTCGGCCTTCTTCTTGCGATTCTTCCGAATCGGCGAGTGGCTTTCACGTAACGACGAACGAGTCGAACACCTGAAAAAGCCCCTCGCCGAAACCGGCGAGGGGCTTTTTTATCACCCAACCATTTTGGAGGAACGATGAAGGCCTATTACGACCGCGACATCGATCGCGGCGCGCTCGACGGCAAAACGATCGCCGTCATCGGGTACGGCAGCCAAGGTCGAGCGCACGCGCTCAATTTGCAAGATTCGCATCAGCGCGTGGTCGTGGGCCTGCGCCCGGGCTCCAAATCGCGCGAGATCGCCGAAGGGGACGGCATCACCGTCACGACCGTCCCCGAGGCCGTCAATCGCGCCGACGTGGTGATGATCCTGATCCCGGATGAAGAGCAGCCCGCCGTCTACCTGCGCGAGATCGCCGAACATCTGCGCCCGGGGACGGCACTGTCGTTCGCGCACGGCTTCGGCATCCACTTCGGCACGATCGTGCCGCCCAAGGACGTCGACGTCATCATGATCGCACCGAAAGGCCCGGGGCGTCTCGTGCGTTCGGAATATACGGAAGGCCGCGGCGTGCCGTGTTTGGTGGCGATCCACCAAGACACCAGCGGCCACGCCAAAGCGATCGCGTGTGCCTACGCCGCGGCGATCGGCGGCGGACGCGCGGGGATCATCGAGACCTCGTTCCGCGAGGAAACCGAGACCGATCTCTTCGGCGAACAAGCGGTCTTGTGCGGCGGCCTCTCGGCGCTCGTCACCGCAGGCTATGAGACGCTCACCGAAGCCGGCTACGCGCCGGAGATGGCCTACTTCGAATGTTTGCACGAGGTGAAGCTGATCGTCGATCTCATGTACGAACGCGGCATCGAGGGCATGCGCGACGCCATCAGCAACACGGCGAAGTACGGCGACTATACGCGCGGCCCGCGGATCGTCACCGACCAAACGCGCGCGGCGATGCGCCACATCCTCGCCGAGATCCGCAACGGGACGTTCGCCCAAGAATGGGTTGCGGAACACGCGGCCGGGAAACCGTCGTTCAACGCGCATCGCGAAAAAGCGGCGGCGCATCCGGTCGAAGCGGTCGGGCGCGAACTGCGCACGCTGATGCCGTGGTTCCGTCCCGACGCGGCCGCCGCGCCGGACGACGAAGAACTCAAGTTCCGGGTTCTCTAGGAGCGTAGCGCAAGTCATGAACGGGACGACCGTGCGAAACGGAGCGACGGCGCTCCTCGAGGCGCTCGAAGCCGAAGGCGTGGAAACCGTCTTCGGCTACCCGGGCGGCGCGATCATGCCGTTCTACGACGCGCTCTACGGCCACGAAATCCGGCACATTCTCGTGCGACACGAAGCGGCGGCGGTGTTCGCCGCGGCGGGCTACGCACGCACCAGCGGCCGGGTCGGCGTGTGCTGTGCCACCTCGGGACCCGGGGCGACGAACCTCGTCACCGGACTCCTCGACGCGCACATGGACAGCATCCCGCTCGTCGCGATCACGGGCCAAGTCCGCAGCGAACTGATGGGCACCGACGGTTTTCAGGAAGCCGACGTCTGCGCCATCACGCAGGCGGCCACCAAGTGGAACGTGCGCATCAGCGATCCGGCGCGGATCGCCGAAACGATCGCCGAAGCGTTCGCGATCGCGCGCGGCGGGCGGCCGGGTCCGGTGCTCGTCGACGTTCCCGCCGACATCCTCAAGGCCGTCGTCGATCAAACGTCGCGCGCGGAGCGGCGCGGCGAAAGCCCCGCACCGCACGCGACGACGGCCGCGATCGCCGACGCCGCCGCGCGGATCCGGGCGGCACGCCGGCCGGTCGCGATCATCGGGGGCGGCGTGCGCCGGGGCGACGCGGTGGCCGCGTATCGGCGCTTCGTCGGGATGCTCGGTTTGCCGCACTGCTGCACGATCAACGCGCTCGGCGCGGGCGAACGCGGCGATCCGCACGATCTGCAAATGCTCGGCATGCACGGCCACAAAGCGGCGAACAAAGCCGTCCAGGCCGCCGATCTGATCATCGCGCTCGGGATGCGTTTCGACGACCGCGTCACCGGCAAGCCCGACCGTTTCGCGCGCGGCGCCGCGGTGATCCACGCCGACATCGATCCCAGCGAATTCAACAAGATCGTGAGCGCCGACGTCACGCTGCACGGCGACCTCGAGACCACGCTGAGCGCGCTCATCGAGGAACTCGAACGCGGCCGCGTGCCGCGGTTCCACGATTGGGCGGTCGAAGCGCGCACGCTCGGCGGCCCGCTGCCCAGCGACCGCGTCGCGCCGGGCGTCCTCTCCGCGACCGACGTGCTCGATCGCTTCTTCGCCCGCGTGCAGCCCGATGCGATCATCACGACCGACGTCGGTCAACATCAGATGTGGGCAGCGCAGCGCGTGCGGCCGAGCCATCCGCGCGCGTTCACGACGTCGGCGGGCCTCGGCTCGATGGGCTTCGGACTGCCGTGCGCGGTCGGTGCGGCGTATGCGAACCCCGGCCGCAGCGTCTATGCAATCGTCGGCGACGGCGGGTTCCAAATGTCGCTGCCCGAGCTCGCGACGCTGCGTCGCTACGACGTTCCGGTGAAGATCGTGCTGATGGACAATCAGAATCTCGGGATGGTGCGGCAGTGGCAAGAGCTGTTCTATGCAGAACGCTACTCCGCAACGAACCTCAGCGACAATCCGGACTTCGCCGCGATCGCGCGCGCCTACCGGATCGACGCCTATACGCTCGACGATCCGGCGCAAGCCGACGCAACGCTCGCGCGCTTCATCGACGCACCGGGCCCGGCGCTCTTGCACTGCGCGTGTCATCCGACCGAAAACGTCTGGCCGATGATCCCGGCCGGGCAGACCATCGACGAACTCATGGAGGCGAAGGCATGACCTGCGACTACTCGCTGCGCGATTCGCGCACGCTCGCGCGTATCATCAATCTCGCGCACCGCTTCACGTGCGATACCGTGTCGGTGGACGCGAACAAAACCGGCAGCGCGACCCAGGTGCGCTTTGGTTTCGAAGGGCCGCCGGTCGCGCTCGTCCGCCTGCGCGCGCAGATCGAACGCATCATCGCAAGCGAACAGCCCGCATGAGCGGCCGCTACCGGCCGTTTCCGGCGATCGCACTGACCGACCGGCGCTGGCCCGGCCGCACGATCGACCGCGCCCCGCGCTGGTGCAGCGTCGACCTGCGCGACGGGAATCAGGCCCTCGTCGAGCCGATGGACGCCGCGCGCAAACGCCGCTTCTTCGATCTGCTCGTGCGCATGGGATTCAAGGAAATCGAAGTCGGCTTCCCGGCCGCCTCGCAGACCGATTTCGACTTCGTGCGCGAGCTCATCGACGCGGGAGCGATCCCGCCGGACGTCACGATCGCCGTGCTCACGCAGGCACGCGCCGATCTGATCGACCGCACGTTCGTTGCGATCGACGGCGCGCCGCGCGCGATCGTCCACGTCTACAATGCGACCTCACCGCTGTTTCGCCGGGTCGTCTTCGGCCTCGATGAGGACGGCGTGGTTGCGATCGCGACGGAGGCCGTCGCCCGAATTAAGCGGCGCGCGAAAGAGATCGCGCACCGGACGCACGTGAACCTCGAATACTCGCCCGAAAACTTCTCGGCGACGGAACTGCCGTTCGCGAAACGGATCAGCGAAGCGGTGATGGCCGTCTGGGAACCGACGCCCGAGGAGCCGCTGATCCTCAATCTGCCGGCCACCGTGGAAATGGCGTCACCGAACGTGTACGCCGATCAGATCGAATGGATGGATCGCAATCTCCAGGATCGCGACCGCGTCGTGCTGAGCATCCACCCGCACAACGATCGCGGCACCGCCGTAGCCGCGGCCGAACTGGCGCTGATGGCCGGCGCGGATCGCGTCGAGGGGACGCTCTTCGGCAACGGCGAGCGCACCGGCAACGTCGACGTGATCACGCTCGCGCTGAACCTGCTCTCGCAGGGCGTCGAACCGGACTTGGATTGTTCCGATCTGCCGGCCATCGTGCGCATCGCCGAGGAGTGTACGCGCCTCGCGGTTCATCCGCGCCATCCCTACGCGGGCGAACTCGTCTTCACCGCGTTCTCCGGCTCGCATCAGGATGCGATCAAGAAGGGCTTCGCGGCGCTGCGCGCCGGCGAGATCGACGGGTGGGACGTTCCGTATCTGGGGATCGATCCGAAGGACATCGGACGGAGTTACGATGCGGTCGTGCGGGTCAACAGCCAATCGGGCAAAGGCGGCGTCGCGTACTTGCTCGAGACGGGGTACGGGTTCGAGCTGCCGCGGCCGCTGCAGATCGCCTTCGCGCGCGTGATCCAAACGCGAACCGAAGCGAGCGGCGGCGAGATGACGGCGGCGCAAATCCGCGCGGCCTTCGAAGACACCTACGTCGATCCGCGCCGTTTCCGGCTGGGCGCGTATCGCAGCGCGCATACGGCGATCGCGGGCTCGACGTGCACCTTCGACGGCACGCTGCACGACGACGACGCCGAGATCGCGATCTTCGGCAAGGGGCTCGGACCGATCGACGCGTTCGTCGATGGCGTGCGCCGTGCCGTCGGAATCGACTTCTCGGTCAACGACTATCACGAGCACGCGCTCGGCACGGGTCAGGATGCCCGTGCCGTCGCGTATGTTGAAATCACCTCCGGAAGCGAACGCGCGTGGGGGGTCGGGATCGACCGCGACATCCTCACCGCTTCGCTCACCGCCATCACCCGAGCGCTGGGCCGCATCGAACCCGCGGCTGCCGGCATCTCGTTCGAGGACACCGACCATGGCGCAACGCTCGCTCTTCGCTAAACTCTGGGACGCCCACGTCGTCGAAGAACTGCCGGGCGGCAACGCGCTGGTGTTCATGGACCTCGTCGTCGCGCACGAGATCACGACGCCGCCCGGCGCGCTGGCGATCGAAAAGCAGTTCGACGACAAACTCTACGATCCGAAGCGGATCGTCGCGATGATCGATCACGTCGCGCCCGCCAAAGACGGTGCGACCGCGCTGCAGGCGCAGACGGTGCGCGTGTGGGCGAAACGTCACGGGATCGCCTTCCACGACATCGGCGACAACGGCATCTGTCACGTCATCGTCCCGGAGCGCGGCTACGTCGCGCCGGGGATGACGGTCTGCTGCGGCGACAGCCACACGTGTACGCTCGGCGCCTTCGGCACGTTTTCGCTCGGCATCGGTTCGACGGCGCAAGCGGGCGCGATGCTCGCCGGCTGCCTCGTGCTGCAACGTCCGAAGGTGATGCGCGTGAACGTGACCGGGCGACTCGGGAACGGCGCGACGGCGAAAGATCTCGCGCTCACGGTGATCGCGACGATCGGCTTCCGCGGCGGCACCGGCCACGTGCTCGAATACACGGGCGAGGCGATCGAAGCGCTCACGATGGAACAGCGGATGACGCTCTGCAACATGGCGATCGAAGCCGGCGCAACGACCGGCCTGATCGCCGCGGATGCAACGACCGCCGCATATCTTGCGCAGACACCGCTCGCGCCGGCGGGCTGGAGGGCGGAGCGCGCCGATCCCGACGCGACGTACGACGCCGAGGTGACGATCGATGCCTCGCGCATCCGGCCGATGGTCTCGTGGGGAACGAATCCCGGTGAGTGCGCGCCGGTCGACGGCGTCGTGCCGCACGATGCGCCGGCCGCATCGCTTGCGTACATGGATCTGCGGCCGGGCCAAGTGCTCGCCGAAGTCGCGATGGACCAAGCCTTCATCGGCTCGTGTACGAACGCGCGCATCAGCGATTTGCGAGCGGCGGCCGAGGTCTTTCGCGGGCGTCGCGTCTCGATTCCGACGATCGTGACGCCCGGTTCGCAAGCCGTGCGCCGGCAAGCCGAACGCGAAGGACTGCACGACATCTTCCAAGATGCGGGTGCGCTCTGGACGCACAGCTCGTGCGGTCCGTGCCTCGGGATGTCGATGGGCGTCCTCGCGCCGGGGATGCGCTGCATCTCCTCATCGAACCGGAATTTTCCGGGTCGCATGGGCGACGGCGGCCGCGTTCACCTCGCTGCCCCGGCGGTCGTCGCAGCATCGGCGATCCTCGGCCGCATCGCCTCGCCGGCCGAACTCACGCGCGAAGCGGTGCTCGCATGATCGTGAGCGGACAAATCCTCGCGATCGAACGCGCGAACATCGATACCGATCAGATCATCCCCGCGCGCCATCTCACGCGCCTCGATGATTCCGGCATGGGCGAACACTGCTTCGAAGGCCTCACGGGCGGCGCCGCGCTCCTCGCATCGCGGCCCAACGCGAAGATCCTCGTGACCGGCGAGAACTTCGGCTGCGGTTCGTCGCGCGAGCACGCCGCCTGGGCGCTCGTCCAGCGCGGCTTTCGCGCCGTCATCGCGCCCAGCTTCGCGCGCATCTTCGAAGAGAACGCCTACAACAACGGGCTCGTCCCGATCAAACTTCCCCAAGCGGTCGTGGATGCGCTGGCAAAAACGGACCGGATCGAAATCGACGTCGCCGCCGAGACGCTGCGTCCCCTGGACGGCGCGACGATCGCGTTTACGCTCGATCCGCTCCGCAAGGCGTTCATCCTCGGCGGCGGCTACTTACCGTTTCTCGCAAGCAAACTCCACGCGGTGCGCGCGTGGGAGGCGGCGCGATGAAACGGATCGCGGTTCTTCCGGGCGACGGCATCGGCCCCGAAGTGACCGCGGAAGCGGTTCGCGTGCTGACGGCGGCGGTGCCCTCCGTCGTCAGCACCGAAGCGCGAGTCGGCGCGTGCGCCATCCGCGAGGATGGCGCCGCGCTGCCGCGCGCAACCCTGGACCTCTGCCAAGAGAGCGATGCGATTCTCTTCGGCGCCGTCGGCGGTCCGGGATTCGAAGGCCGTCCGCCGAGCGAACGCCCCGAAGCGGCGCTCTTGCAGTTGCGGCAACACTTCGGTTTGTACGCGAACCTGCGGCCGGCGCGCGCGTTCCCCGGGCTCGGCGAATCATCGCCGCTGCGCCCGGATATCGTACGCGGGATGGATATGATCATCGTTCGCGAGCTCACCGGCGGCCTGTATTACGGCGAGAAGTCGCTGCGCGACGAGGACGGCGTCGCCGTCGCACGCGACGAGCTGATCTACCGGGCACCTGAAATCGAACGCATCGCGCGAACCGCCTTCGAGCTCGCCCGCACGCGGCGCAGCCGGCTCGCATCGGTCGACAAATCCAACGTCCTGATGAGCTCGCGTTTGTGGCGGTCGATCGTCACCGAGATCGGACGCGAGTATCCGGACGTCGCGCTCGAGCACATCCTGGTCGATAACGCGGCGATGCAACTCGTCCGCGACCCGCGCGCCTTCGACGTGATCGTCACCGAGAACATGTTCGGCGACATCCTCTCCGACGAAGCGGCCGCCATCGCCGGTTCGATCGGCGTCGCGGCTAGCGCCAGTCTCGGCGCGCCGGGTGAGCGTCGCTTCGGTCTCTACGAACCGATCGCGGGCACGGCACCCGATATCGCCGGCCGCGGCATTGCGAATCCCGCCGCCGCGATCCTCTCGGCCGCAATGCTCGCACGCTTCTCGCTCGGCGACGAAGCCGCCGCCGAGCGCATCGAACGCGCCGTCGCCGAGACGCTCGAACGCGGTCCGCGCACCGCCGATCTCACCGCGACCGGTGCCGTGGGAACCCGCGCGTTCGCGGACGCCGTCCTCGAGCGCGTCGGAACGACGGTTGCGGCGTAGGGTCCTCGGCTAACTCGAGATCACCGCACGGTTAGGTGTGATTTCCGACGGCGGTCGATAGCCCGAGCAAGAAATACGAGAGTTGCAACTGCTCGCGCAGATCGCCGACCAGCCGTCGCCTGTAGGCCGGCGCGAGCAACGTCGGCGTAACGAGGACGCGCTCGGCGAGCGCGCGATCGGGATCATCGGAGACGTTCACGACTTCGAGCACGAACAGGCCGGGCGGCCGGGACGCAAGCTCGGTGTCGAGATTCACGCGTGCAACGATCGAGCGGGGCGAGTCGTTCGCGATGAAGAGCACCAGCTGGACGCCGTTTGCCTCCGCCATCACGTTTCTGAATCGCCCAGGCGTAGGGAGCGGATTTCACCCGAATCACGCGCCCGCGCGAGGCCGCTCGACTTATCGCGTTTGACGAGTTCCGCGCGGTCCGCCGCCAGCTGGGCGAGGCCGCGTTGTGCCTCTTGCAAGGTGCGCGAGAGGCTCTCGCTCTCGCGATCCAGCGTCGCCAGATCGCCGCTGAAACGTGCTTCCTCGCGCTCGCGCTGCGCCGCGATCTGCTGTTCGCGCTGGACGCGCGCGGTGCCGCTCAGGACATCGCCCGGCGACGTATACACATCGGCAAGGTCGATACCGTCGGCGCTGAGCAACAGTTCGCGAATTTGATTCGAGTGACCCGAGCCGCGCGCTTTCAACACGACCAAGGTCCGGTTGCGCTCGCCGTCGCGGTTGCTGAAGTCGACGTGGATCCAGGCGTCGGCCAACGTTGCAAGGCGCGCACGTGCGACATCGGAATCGCCCGATCGCCCGTTGGCAATCGCCGTGACGATGGCGGTGATCTCACGCGACT
>Ga0209611_10010533_pt1 | contig 13590 bp, 13 predicted proteins | sample S1TSphgellanicum_3_FD_187693 | JGI IMG/M metagenome (GOLD analysis project Ga0209611, IMG submission 187693) | Host-associated microbial communities from peat moss isolated from Minnesota, USA - S1T2_Fc - Sphagnum magellanicum MG (SPAdes) (version 2) | ecosystem: Host-associated > Plants > Peat... | reverse complement strand
CTTGAGCAGCAAAGTCTCCAGCACTCTCTTCAATGCATCCAATGAGCTGTCTCTTGCAAGGTTACCAAATGTCCCAAGCCGGGCAGCCAAATCAGGTGAAGGAGCAATCTGGAAAACTGAGACGGCTCGTCGAATGTCAGCCAGATCTGACCCACTCCATGGCATCAAAGCCAGGTACCGCATACAGGTATCCACACATTCCTGGAAAACAAGCTGTGCCGCAACAGGCAAGACTTCTATAGCATGTGCCACATTCTCAAAAGAGGCAGGGGTGACTTCTTCCTGGGCATAAAGAAGTTGCATACATCGAGTGTAAGCCCGCGGATTGCTGCGAGCTTCCAAAGTTAGGTCAAGAGGGGGAAGGTCATTCTTAGACCAGCGGTCTGCCAAACATGCATCAAAGTATTGACATCGCCGCAGATACGCAGAATGCACATGTAGGGTTGCAACAGCATCATCATCCTCCACCCTCTTCTCTGGCAGCTTCTTAGATGCCTTTTGCCCTTGCTGCTGCTCCAGGGACTCACCTCTCCGCCGGTCTGAGGAGGGGCTTTGTTGTTGTTGTTTCCTGGCTTTTTTGCAGGGAGGAAGTCCTTTGTCCGAGTCTTCCTGTCTCTTCTGCTGGAACTGGTTCTTCGGATGATGATTCCCTCCTGCTACTAATGCTGTGACTTGCTGCTGCAATGGTACCAACCGCAGTGTCACGTCGCTAGTTTCGTCTTCCTTAAGCCATACTTCTGTGGGCATTCCTGAGCTGTCTGCTTCCAGGCGCAAGGGAGGCGCCAAACGCAGTGTGATGCTGCTCTCATCATCCTTCGGCCACACCTCCATTGGCATTGCTGTTGCTGCTGCACCCTCTCAGACTGTACAGAGTGCCAAATTCGCCGCAACAAAACAGCAACACCACATCATCACACACATCCCATCCCCGTTATCTACTCGACTACTGCTTCTTGAGAGCACCATAACCGCACCATTTGCAACAAGCAAGCGTAGCGATGGCGGAGGTTGGTTTTATTTTGTTTGGAGGAATAACGGACATCCATCAAAGATCTGGGAAGGAGGAGGAGGAGCCAAGTCTCCCGGTCTCTTCTTTAAAGCATGATGCTGCTGCTGCTGCTGCCGCCGCCGCCCAGAACACCGCACCGAGAACGGAAACAGCAGCGGAGCGGAACAACAAGAGACGAGGACAAGGAGCACTGCTAGGTCCACAATAGCAGCAACAGTTGCAAATAACAGGAGAAATTCTTAACCGAAAAAAGCAGCTCAAAATTTGGATAGGAGAAGAATTCAGAAGCAAACGAGTGTTGTGCATTCCCAGAGTCCGCAGAGAGCTTGGAATGGAGACGAAACGGAGAACCGCAACAGGACTTCTCCCCCGTCCTTTCGCCCGCTCCCCTGAACTGTGCAACGCAGACCTTCCGTTTCCTTCACACCTGCTGCCTCTCTCTCTCTCTCTCTCTCTCTCCCTTCTGAGAGAGAGAGAGGACTGTCGACAGATCTCATCCAAGAGCCTTGTTAGTCTTCCCCGGGCCCCACAATTCTCATTCTCATCATCCATCTTCATCCATATGCTTCGTCTCTCCGGTTCCTGCGCTCATTCATCTCCCAATAACGACAGACCTCATCCAAGAGCCTTGTTAGTCTTCCCCGGGCCCCACAATTCTCATTCTCATCATCCATCTGTGCTCATCCATGAACTAACCAACATCTATTCATAATCTTCACCCCTACTTCATCTGGTCTGCCAACTATAGTGGATAGGCACGTGAACAATCTTTCATCTATATTCTTCATTGCTCCGGTTCCTGCGCTCATTCATCTCCTAATGTTTGTCGTCACTAATTTTCATCCATCATAATCGTCGTCATCATCATTTCAAGCCAATGTTCGTCCCTCCCTCCCTCCCTCCCGTCCGTCGTCTATCTTCATCCATGTACATCCTAACCCGCTGTTCTCTTCCATCATCCTCGTCGTCATGAAGAAGAAAGACAGCAAAAAGTTGCTGCTGCCATCGCTGGCTCTTCTTCTCTGGCTTCCCCCCCATGCCATTGCCTCCGTCATTGCTATTGCACAATAAGAAGGAACGAGCATACAAGAGATTAGAAAGCTTATGTAGCACGTGTGCAAAGAGCTTGAAGAGTAACTCATGTGCATAAGAGATTGAAGAACAAACAAATGTATACAGATGCAAAGAGATTGGAGAACAAAAGATGACGAACCGTAAATGTGCAAAGAACTTGAAAGACCAGCAAATGTGCAAAGAGATTGGAGAACCCTTATAATCACAAAAATAAAGGGAAAAGACACTGGTGAGAGTTTTTGATGGCATTTGTTTTTCATCACAGAACTAGAGAGTACTTGGAGGTTACATTTATCAAGAAAGAGTGAGGATTTTGATGCTTTTGTAAGTTGCTAATTAAGTTTTGTAGGTTAGAATTGTTATTGGTCCTAGGTTGTTGGGATGATCAAACTTGGGAAGTGAATGTATACCTTTGAAGCCAATTGAACAGCTCAAAACAATGATATTCTAACCAGTACAAGGGCATCCATTCTTGAAACTCTACAACACATACCCAACTATGCACTATAATACAAATGAAGAGAAAACATGATTGAGATTGCGATATAGAATTCTTGTCCCGACGTTATTTGAACGACAGTTCATAAATGTCACATGGGTTTCAAGGTAGCCCAGCATGGGTTTCCATGTGCAGGTAGGCGATGTTCAAAACTTGCCTCCTCCAAAACATGTCGGGTTTTAGCTACCATGTTTGGGGGGGGGCACCCATGTCATTTGTACCTCACATGTGTTCCCTTCATCACCATCTACCCTATCTAGCCCCCTTATGTCCCATGGCATCTCATTTTAACGCTTTCCCCATGTCCTCATCGCCACCATATAATTATGAACTAACCATTTGTAAAGCCCATTAATAAAGTAAAGTAAAGAGTTAGATTTTAGAATAGGTAGGAATTAAGTTGAAGCGAGACAACCATGTGTGAAATGTTTTAATGGGCACCCCGTTCCATGTTTTAGTTAAGGTTTAGTTTCAAGCTTTAGAAGGGAGCTTGAAGCACCCTTCCATCTATTTTTGCTAAGTGTACGCAAGGTTGATTCTTTGAAGCACTTTGGCGTCTTTTCAAGTGCATGTGAAGTGGCAATCAACATTGTTGCATTAGATTGAAGCTTGTTTTAAGGTTTAGCTTGCATTGTTTCATTATTGTTGTAAGGTTTGTGCTACAAGATGTGTTGGGGACTTATGTTTGTCTAGAAGCATTGTCAAATCCAATTCTTATATACTTGTGATAGAAAACAAGGAACATGGAGAGCAAACATCATGCAAAAGAGTCACACCTCATAGTAGAAAATGTGTAGATAGATAAGACAATGTTTATGGAGACATACACTCGCAAGGAATGGCTAAAATTGCTTCATGAATGTCACAGTCATAATTGAGAGGATAGGAAAGAGATTATTTGTGTTTATTGTAAATGTAAGAAGAATTCAAAAATGAGGAGGATCAATGAACACTGAAAGAAAGGGTACAAAAAAGTGGTGGATTTCAAAGGGAATTCTCACCTTGAAGTTATACCCACCATTATGAAACACAACAGAAGGTGTGTATCTTGCAAACCGTGGGAACATTTTGGAATATTGAGCAAAAGCAAATGCATTGCCTAAAATAAGGCATAGTTATCCTTCTTCAACATTAACTTTATAGGGAAAAAGACTTTGCAACACAAGCGGAAGAAAGAGAGAATATCACCCTTGGAGAGTTTGGACCACGATGTAACACCAGAGAAAGAAATTGTAATGAATCGTAAGAAATGATTCATAAAACCTACAAGCTAAACCATATTGAGAGAGCTTTCGAGGATAGCTCTAAATTTATAACGCAAAACTTCCCTTAAAGTTATGGACACAAAACATTCGCTACATAGTGGTGAGTATCACACCTTATCTATGTTTTTAGAAGTTTACTCAAGTTTCAACATGTTTCTTGCTCACCCCCATGTTGCGGTGGTTACATATCAGTAGGTTTCAAAATCATTCCAAGAAATGTCATGTTTTGAGTTAGGTCAAATCAAGTGTCGTTGTTGTTAGTTAATGTCATCATGCATTCATACTTGGCTTCCATGTTTCGATCGTCATGTAATTAGGAAACTTTCTTGATCTATGTTTATATGGTTGATGATTGCCATGTTTCAATGTTAATATATGTTTCAATCCATAATATATGTTACCTTGTAAAATCAGTGCATTAAGATGTTGGTTTCAACAATGAGCAATTGAAACATACACAAGATTTGATAGAAGTATTCTCCAACAACAAATCTTCCTACCAACCCACCAAATTTATGTACCCCAACATCATCTTCCAAGAAGCCAGAAACACACATTGGGGATAGGAAGAAGCAATTTAAAGTTTGAGTGAGTGATTTGTGAAAATGTTGCATGGTCAAAGGTTCATGATGTGTTCCAAGAACTCTCCAAAAGAAAACCACTATTTATTGGGAGCATAGTAGACATGCCAGGGATTTGGCATCTTTTCTAATGTAATCTTGTTAATTGGGACTAGAGGGTGAAAAAAAAACGAATTTGTAAAAAAGTTTGGTGCCTTTGTGCGCAATCCAAACTTTAGCACTATTGTTTATTGTTCATATGGCAAGTTCTTGTGAGGCAACAAATAGGTACATTCCTACTCTTTTTCACATTGTTTCATCAAATTTCATAAGTACTAGGTGCACATATGTGGAAGTCCTTTTGTTTTCAACAGTCTTAGGTTTATAGTTTCAAAATGTTTCAAAGTTTACTGGTTCATGTTTTGATAAATGTCTTGCATTTAAGTAGTACACATTGGAGTGAAGTTTTGACTTTTATTCCATTTTTGGATTTGGGATTGATAATCCAAATTACAATAACATGGTTAAACCATGTATGAAACGATCGAAACATGCCCATGGTTCTCAATGCAATGATGTCCAAACATGCTCATGATAGTTTTGTGTGTTTTGTTTGAACACAATATTCATTCTATGTTTCGGTTCCATTCATGTTTCAAATTTGCCATATGTTTTGGGTGTATGTTTTGCTATGAACTATTGGGTACACATTGATGTCAATATTTTGCTTTCTTTTCTTCAATTTTGATAGATGGTTGATTTTGATAACCATGGTTTGTTCATGTTTCTAAAACCCAAAACATGGTCCCTCCATTTCACTCAACGAAATTTAAATATGAAACTAAAATTTGAATCCAATTGCATGGTTTTTGGTGATGATGCATATGGTTTTATAACATGTTATGTTCCTGTGTTGAAAACGCTAGCTAAGAAGTCACCCCAAATTGTGTTTGTGAACTTACATGTTTTCACATGTTTGGTGTAATTCAAACTAAAGTTGCAAAAGAGGTTAATGTTACAATTTTTCAAACAATGGACCTTCTAGAAGTAGATGAGACACAAGTGTTGGCCAAGTCGCTCCATGAGTTTCTAGACTATCAAAAACATCTCCAATGATTTATTTAGGCAGAGAATGAACATAAAGAACATTTCCAACAACAAAAGTTGGCCTTTGTTGTTAAACGACTAAAGGAGTTCGATATAACCAATGCATCAAAAATTGAAATTATAAAGTGGGATTAGAATCCCATATGGTATATTATCATTAATGACAAAACCTTTCCTACAAGTGATAGGCTTGAACTTCCTTGCTCACATATTTTGAAAAGGTAAACTTTATCTCTAATAATTTGCTATAACGCCACATGCCCTATAGAAGTTCCTTGGGAAGTTATGTTAGTGAAGGTATATTTTTGGTTATTGTTTGATAAGGATCTTAGGTGTGCCTGCCAGAGTCCTGCATTGGGCTTGACAACTGTACCCATACCCAACCCACAGCTGCGCGTGGGTCAATTGTACCCATTACCCACCCATGGCACCTTGTCCATACCCATAACCCACCCAACTCATACCCATCAGTCCATCACCAAAATAAAGCTACTTAAGAGTACTTTGAAGTGTTTTTAAAAGGAGGGACGTGCCAATGATTTTTTGTAAATAGTTACATATAAATGTCACAATTAGAGCGTAGGAACATGAGGTTGTTTATCGTTCGGGGCTTCAGTCGATTGCGCTTCTTGGTCAGGGTGTTACCGGCGTCCGAGAAGTTGTTTTCGGACATGGCGTTGGATGTCGGGATGCACAGGGTGGACCACACGACTCGCGCCAGTATCGGGAATAGGTCCTTGCCCTTGCACCTCCACCACGACAGAATGTGGAACTCACCACTAATGTCACCGTCAGCGCACTGCCTCATCTCTCCATCGGTGACCTTATGCTTCATGTACGCTTCGTACTCGTTGTCGACTCTTGTGTTGAGGGCGGCAGCGGCATCATGACCTTCAGCAGGAGGGACGTTGTCTTCCTCATCGTCGTCGTTGAACATCTGATCGTACATCAAAACTGACGAGCGCGCCTTCTTTCTGAACAGTGATCGAGCAGGCGGAACATCTTCTTCTTCGTCGTCCAAGGGCGCATACTTGATCATCACATCCTTGAGCTTATCATTGGCCTGCTTGATCTGGTTGCGTTCAACACCAAGGCGGACAAGACGGGACTTCATGATCGGATCTAGCAACGATGCCATGACGTGGATATCATCAAGGACGAACTTACTGTACAAGAACGGCAACATGATGCCCTTGATTGCCTTGATCGAGTCGGAGTCTTTGGCCGTCGTCACGTTGCCATCCTCGTCCACCACATCGCTTAGGACTAGCTGAAGGTGACCCAGGATCACATGGCGCCACCACACGACCTTGTGGAGAGTCGGGTGCTTGAACTTCTCGAGTGCCAGCGTCACCTACTGGAAGGGGGCAAGGAAAGCAATTAGTTCCTTGAAGAGCGCCCGCGAAATGTCATTAAGCTTGCTCAGTTTGTCCTTCATTTGCAGAAGCGGCACGAGCTCGTCGTACATTTTCTCGATGCTTAGAAGGTAGTGGAGCAGCGAGTTCCATCGAGTTGCGTTCTCCTACTTGAGCGTCTTGCTGAGCTAGCTCTGTAGGTTCACGCAATTGTAGTACTCGACCAGCTTCTTGCACGCGTCGATTAGCATGAACAACAGCAGCATGTGCTGGATGTCCTTGTACCGATAGAACGGTTTGCTCTTGACACCATTTTCCATCTTGGTCGTCTTGTTCACAACAGTCGTCAGCACGGTCGCCAACTTGTGATCGAGGCAGGCAAGCCAATAGAAAGCCGATGGGATGCCATTGGCGCCACAGCAGTTCGAACCGCTATCCGAGACCACGATGATCTGCTGGTACATGTTCGCCATTACCTTGAACACGACTAGACCTTTACTGAACTCCTCCATGACCATCTCCGCCGTGTGTCTGGCTTCCTCAACAGGCTTTACGTGCAGCGTGCAAGCATATAGATTGAACATCTCATCGATGTAATGAATGGTGATGGACATGTACGAGTTCTTCTTGACCGCGTCCATCCACAAGTCGAGAATACATGCCACGTTCAAGCCCGAGTCGAAGTGCTTTTTGAGAACGAGGGTGAACTTCTCGCGGCCGTTCCGAGCACGTGAATCGATGTTACGGCTAACCGTCGTCGGGTTGGCGAACAGCTCGTCAATTATGACTCGGCCAGTGCTGCTCGATCCGATGTCAAGCGCCGTCTAGATGAGCACCTTGAGGCCCAACCCGCTCAGAGACTCGAACGGGCGCATGTCAATCACGTAGTAGTCGACCACCGCTACCGTCATCGTATCCTTTTCTTGCTTTTTGACGATGTGCTTCTTAAAAAACACCTTCGCAACGGCTACCTCGGAGGCGAGAACAGGACATTTGTGCTTTGAAATCATAGCCGTGCTGATATTGGTTTTGAAGGTATAAACTTTGTCACAAGACTTGCAAGCAACATAATCTAACTTTATGTTGCTGCGATCGTAGACGATGCCGAATGCTTCCCAAACACCCGACTTCTTTCCTGGCCTGTTGTTGCGAACCACGTACTCCCCCCCATTGCTCTTCAGGTCATGTTCAATTCGCTGAGCCAACGTCATGGCCGGCATCAGCTCGTAGCCGCTCTTCCAGAATCCACACTCCCACCCGAATCTCGATTCCTGGACCAGTGGACCTTCCAGGCTAATGCCAGCTCGGATTGCGCCAGGCTATTAATAGTTCATCACCACAGCACAGCACTGTGCTGATGAGCTATTAATAGCTATTAACGTGGCGCAATCCGAGAGCTATCACTGCTGACTACTATACGACGAGTCGCCCTATAATCTGCTAACTCAGTCGTTGTAAAGCCCGGGTCCCTCATACCCACCCATGCATCCAAGCCCATACCCATTACCCACCCATTTACCCATGGGTATGGGTGGGTATTGGGTACCCATGGGTATGGGTACCCATTGCAGGACTCTGGTGCCTTCCCACTTCAAGGAGCTAATTAGGATTCCATTAATAAGCTTAGCAAAGGAGAATATTGTCATGGTTGGCGCAAAATTATGGATATTTTGAAACAAGTTAAGCACCTCCTATTTGGTGGTACAAAAAGTCAACAAGGAAATAACTACAAGAAAATAGAAACAACCTACGAAAGGTTTTTGTTAGCATTAGATAGCCTATCCGAGATGTCACTTTTGTTTGCTTCAGTCCAAATAAGGGCCATAGAAGACATGGTGCATGAAGATGTTGTGATTTTCCAAAACATTTGGGAGGTAACAAATCAAGAACAAGGTCAATGTTCATTTTGAACAATCTAGAGATATCTTAATCATCAAGAGGACATAGAAATGGGTTGGGTAAATGTTCGTTGGGGTGTGCTTCCGGATACAAATGCTTCACACATTTTCTCACATGTGGCATTGCTCGCTCTTGACAAAGTTGTAAAAGTAAGGTGTGCATCCTTATTTCCAGCTTAGTTAACACTAGAAGGTGCATCAAAGTTGGTAGCCTTGCTAGATCCATTCAGTTTCCCACAAGGACCTTGGGTAATTCAAGCACGCCATCCAAATATTGATCGGATTGATAGAGTTGATTTGATGGAGCAAAGGTAACAAAAGGATTAAACTCAACATCATGATGAGACCATTTGAACATTTTAGGGCAATTTAACTGAAATATTGGAGCTAGTGTAACGCCCTCAACAAGTGAACAATACTCCCAGCCAAGAGGACCATGTTTTAGATGTTCAAGACCATATTCTGATTGAAGAACGCCAAGTTTCGGACTCTGCAAACTATGTTTTGGAGGTCAAACAACAACATTTGTAGGAGGATTGTTTTCCAGAGGGAAAAAATCATGTTTAAAACATAAAAATAGAAGATTGGATGGGAAACTAAAACGTGATACAACTCATGTTTCAAAGATCGATTAAGAACATGTATTGAAGGCAAAAGATAAACATGATATAGACCATGTTTCAGAGGTGCACCAAGAACATCCTCATGGGAATTTGGATTTTGCATTGCAATTAAAACATCTTGTTTTGCAAATGGACCATGTTTTTGAGCTTGAAGTATCATCGTTAATAATACAATATAATGTGGAATTTCTCAACTTGTAGGAATCCACTAATGTTTTGGAAATGAAGATAGATTTTTCAAACCCTAAGTTTTGCTAGAACAAAGCTTTTGTTTAGAGGTGATAAATTTGCATATGAAACTTTTGGTTGTACAACCCACCAGAGGTTGTTTACAAGATTTGCAAATTTCTGTTAAATCGACATATGTTCTAAGAGCTATCGAAAAGGTTATGAATGTGGTGACATTTTTAGCAAGTTGTTGGTCTTTTTAGTGTGAGCCTTTTAATTTCTACACTAGTACACATGTATAATAATGTTTCTTGGGTTAAGTTTCTTGCATGAAGTCTCGTGAACATTATAATGTATCTTCTTTCAGAGTGTGTTTCTTTATGAAAGTAAATTTCTACTACTATTCGTATTTGCTTCTAGAACTAAGATGTTTTTAAATTATATTATCGTTGTTTAATGTACATTTCATAATATGTCATATTTCTAATGTTCTTGTTAATGTTTTCAAATGTTAATGTCGAAATCCTTGTGGATGATGGGAACACTACCACAACAAGAGTTTATATTTTTTTTACAGTATTTGTCATGTTTCAAGTAGATCCCAATAGAACATATGTAAGAGGGTATAAAAAAACCACCTTCCACTCTGCACATGTTTTGTATATTGCGTGTTGGACATATTTTGGTTCCTTTGTTGGACATGTTGCACTAATGTACATATTGTTACGCTATAACTACCTTAAAATTAAGAAAATAAAAAAAGACAACTAAAACTTGAACACAAAATTCAAGGAACCAATATTGTAGGAAAAAACTTGAAACCTTTCATTAGAATGTGATTCTAAAATACCATATGAAATCAACAACTATCGAAACATGCTAAAGTTAAATCAAACCATTTAACTTGTGAACTTTTCAAATACATGTACGGAAAAACACATTTTGAGAAACTTCACAAAACTAGTTTTAATTTTAAGAACATAACTTTCGAAACATGAAAAGTTCTGGTTATAAGTATATGTGTCACCACATTCCATATTTTGCAACATTAAATAGATAATTGGCACTTGTAAAGCAATTCGAGATTAAATGTTGGTTTCTATGTTTCTTGGATGGTTTTGGTCAATCTCTTTCAATATTGCATCTCCATATGTTTTATTTTTGTGTGTTTACATGTGTTTCTTTGGGTTATTTGTAGTTTTTTTTCTTCATCATTCATTGAAGGATCCAACATTGAAGCCTCAAACCAAATTTGGAATTGATCGATATTGGAGTGCACTATATGGGTACGTAGGCCAATTTCCCTCCAATATCAATGTACCCTAGTGGGGACTACTAATATGTTCTACTACTTTTTACTTAAAGTTTGAATTTTGGACAAAAGTTGTATGGTTCATGATGCATAGAACATGCACAATGAGACTTCACCAAAACATTATCAATTGGCTTTGAAACAAGGTATACATGCAGAAACATCTAAGATGCAAAAACACTTGGATGGAATGGAAATAAAAAGACAAAATCATACTTAAGAAGAGCAAGGTGCCCTAAAGGAGCATTGTGATGTTATCAAACTCGATACTTGAAGTTGAAGCCTTTGAATCAAGATACATTATTTCTAGAACATGGATGCTGAAGTTGAATTATATTGTGTAACATGCATAACTCATTCGAAAAATGGAACATAGGAAGGATGCTTGAAACCTAATGGTCATTTGTTCCAAAGTGTCCCATTTTGAACACTTGGATGTTTGAAAACAACATTTAAATAACCCCCCAACATTACTTAAAAACATCGAAGTGCCCTAGGGGTGGCACTGTAATGTCATTATACTACATACTTGAAACTAAGCCTTCGAAACAAGGTACATTATTTAGGAACATGGCAAATATATGTAATGGACATGACATGCATAATATGTTGAACCCAACAGAAACATGAAAAACATGCAACATAAACGCACGAAGCCTTAAACTTGAACCATATTTTGAACATTACCCAGTTACACGGAAATGCCCGAGGGGGGGGGGTATTGTAATGTCAACATTTACTAAATACTTGAAGTTGGAGACTTCGAAACTAAGCACATTATTAAAAAATGACAAATGCATAACTTTATTTGACATTCATAACATGTTGAAGGCAACATAAACATGCATTGTTGACATGAACACACAAAGCTTGAAACATGAACCATAATTGACAAAGTGTTCCATTTAGAACATGTTGATGTTTGAACGAAACCTATCAATATCCCCTAAATGTAGCCCTCATACATCTACCTTCCCTTCAAGCGACCTCTATGATACTTGAAACACAAAACTTTAGAAATTCCAAGGCAAAAACAAAGGACTTTGTGAATCTACAACCATATTTGCCAAGTTTTCCAATTACAATGGATGTTCAAAGGTCATGAATAGGTGAGTTCATATCATCACTAATAAACATCCAAGTGCTATAGCATGGGCACTATGATGTTTGCCATTCTTAATACTTGAACCTCAAGCCTTTCATACAATTCACATTGTTTTTAAAACATGAAAAACCTAATATATACATATCTAGATGGGGAGATGAAAAAACTTGGGAAATGTATGTGGTGAGTGATGCAAAAATCTCCTGCAAAAAAACAAAAATGAAAAGTTGTAAAACTTCTAAATTGGGATTTTTTAGATTTGTGGAAGTTAAAAAACCATGAACTATTGGAGAAGGTAGAGGAGGAGATATCAAGTAGAACAATCAGATAAACTTATAAACACACATGTAGAACATCAGGCATGGAGGGAAACACATGCACACTAAGGGAAACACACAAAGATAGTTGCTTTGCTATGCACATGTCAGCAAGCTCCAATCAAAATACCAAGAAACATTTGGAAGAAGTGAAGGAACATTTACAAATCCCACTATGCATTCTTCTTTCTCTTTGTAGAAATTGCAAATCACACAACATTCATGTCCAAACACCTCACAAAGCTCAAAAGAAAGGATTGTAAACATCACCAAAATGCCTTAAAAAACCGAACGCCCTATGTAGATGCTTGAGATGTTCCACAAGCAATCAAAGGGAGCATGACAAATGATGGTAGTAGAAAGAAACGTTGTTAACATGAAGAAGAGGCCCACCTTCATGGAAGAAAGTTCAATGGTGGTTAAAGACATTCACTAAAAAAAATTTCATTTCTACCCAGGTAAAAAAATGATACATTTGGTCAAGAAGGTACAAAATCAAACGGTGGTAAACCAACAGTTAACAACCGATTCCAGTCTGGGTTACCCTGAACTGGACTGTAAGAACCGGAAAGAGAACCGTCGGTTCTTTACCAGTCCTTGCATGGAGCTTGTTGGTTCTTTAAGGTTTTTTGAAAATACGGTTCTCAAATCACATTGAAATGTCAAAGAACACAAAAGAGAACCTTCGGTTCTTTACCGGTCCTTGCATGAAGCCTTCTGGTTCTGTAAGGTTTTTGAAAATATTGGAAACCAACGGTTCTTTGATTTCTTTGTGGTTTTTTCTTTTAAAGAACCGAAACCAGCGATTCTCCCATTTCCTTCAAAGAACCGGAAACGAGGGGTCTCTGATTCTGACGTATTTGAAAGAACCGGAACCGGAGGTTCTTTCAAATATTTCAAAAGAAACCACCCAACACCGGTTACCACTTAACTGGTTAACTTGGTGACTGCAACTCTCGAGCTTGCATTCCGTTGTTGCCATTCTCAACAAACTTTTGACTCGAGTGCATTTGCTCATGTTTTTGCAGCCTTCTCTTCTTGTGTGCTCCTTCTTGTTGTTCTTGTGCTTATCTTTGTAGGTCTCTCCTCGAGCTTGATAACAACGCTCATATAGTGCTGTATTTCCTCACGTTTTACAGCTTCTCTTCTTCGTCTTCTTCTGATTGTTCTGATTCTTACAAGCCTCTTGGAGCTCTCCACTCAATCCTTTTTTATTACCGGATTTTCAAGAACCATAAAGTCATCCGCAAGAAAGTTAAGGCCATTATTTGCGGGTTTTGGGCAATGATTCTTTGGTG
>Ga0209611_10010531_pt1 | contig 13591 bp, 11 predicted proteins | sample S1TSphgellanicum_3_FD_187693 | JGI IMG/M metagenome (GOLD analysis project Ga0209611, IMG submission 187693) | Host-associated microbial communities from peat moss isolated from Minnesota, USA - S1T2_Fc - Sphagnum magellanicum MG (SPAdes) (version 2) | ecosystem: Host-associated > Plants > Peat... | reverse complement strand
AATTAAAGTTTTGATTTTGAAAAAAGCTTCTGGTTTTTGAATAGTTTTGGGTATAGTTTGTGTGTAGTTCATGGAAGGATAATGGTGAGGTTTGCATAATCAAAAGTAAGGTGGGAGGATAGTTTTACAACCCAAAAAACATAGACTTCATAACTATGTAGAAATTATACATAGTTTCGGTCCTAAACCCGCTCGTGTAGTACATACCCACATGGAACGTGAATTTTTGCATCCCTTACAATAGACGTCAAAACATCTCACATAACATCACGGGAAGTTGTTCTTTTCTTCACATAGCATCACGAAAAGTCGTTTTTTTTCACAATGGGCACAATAAAAAAAAATGAATCCCCATAAAATTCAAAAATTGGTCGCAAATGCAATGATTGAAAGGAACATTAGTAAATAAAATAAAAAATACGTGAATAAAAACATAAAGTGCAACATATGGGTTGTTGGGTAAAAATTATAAGTTAATTAATTCAAATATAAGGTACATTTTATTCAAATAATAAATTTAATTATAATAAAAGATATGTTATAATTTGAAATAATGAATTATAATTAATACAAGGTGGTTTTAATATGTATATATTATGAAATTAAATAATAATAAAATGATAAAAAATAGGTTGGACAATTATCTAATACCCCTAAAAATGGTGTTTGACACATGTAGATCCCAAACTTTATATTAAGTGTCCCCCAAGATGCAATGTCACAAACCAAAGGTTAAAAAATGGAAATACCAAACTCAATATGTAACATACTTGATATTAAGTGTTCCCCAAGATGCAATGTCACAAACCAAAAGTTAACAGATGGAAAAACCAAACTGAATATGTAACATAACGAAAAAAAAGGTTTAAAGCCAACCCCAAAAAAAGATCATTGGACAAAAAAACAACCATGCACTTACACCAAGCCTCACACAAGATCTTTGAATATTCTTCAATTAATTGAAATTCATATATATAAATAATGAGCTTGAAAAATTGTTAGATTCATAACTTGTTCAAATTGAAAAGTTTCAAAACTTTGAAAAAAATTATCATTTCAATGTACTTTAATCACTAATCAAATAATATATTATAAAAGGAAAAGATTGATGATTTCTTTCAAGTTTGAATTTTGATGCATTTTTCAAATATGAATATTTCATGTTTCATCCATGTACTAATTTGTTCTATTTTATTATTATTATTATTATATATTTACAAATCAATCACATTTTGGAATTCTAATGTCTTTTGTCAAGGTTAAAGCATTTTAGGTTTACATTTGGATGCAAAAAAATTTAATCAATATTTTTAAAACCCCAATACCATTTAACAAATATAATATTAATTATAATAAATTAATTGCAAAATACCACTTTTAATGAAAATTTGTCCATGAAATTTTACCCATATAAAACGGCAACCATTAAAAACAATCTTCCCCATCAAAGCTTTTTAAATTTCTTGAAGTCATGGAAATCAATCATATGAATTAAAAATTTTGTTCATTATTACATTATGTTATGATAATGTTGATGATTATGAATTTTTGAGATTATAAAATGTTCTTCCATTAAAGATGTACTTGGGCTAAATATATTTTTAATCATTTGACAGCAATCAATTGTACTTTCAAAATTAATAAAAAATGTTGTCAAGCAAGGGTTTTTTTTTAACCTTTATAATTTATTTGTGTACATTACAATATAAAAGTGCAATTCTGAATCAATTAAAAATTCATGATTTTTATTTTTTAATTAATTTTCAAACCTATCATTTCTATGTGATTTGTACAATAATTCAAAATGAATGAAATTTTATTGACAGAATATATAATTTTAGCTTTGCTTTAAATCTTGCACATTATAATCCACATTGAATCAACAATTTAAACTTTTAACATGCATTCAATTTCCCAAGAGATGTAGGTAATTTTTGTTAATTCAAACATCTCGACAAATGAAGGTTCAAAATGCATTGAAGTGACCAATATACATGGCTAATTTTTGCAAGTTTGAACACACTAACAAATGAAAACTTTGGAGTGCATTCAATTAACCAATAAATGTAAATAATTATTGCAAGCTTGAACACCCGTGCAAATTAAGGTTTTGTAATGAACTGAATTGGCTAATACATGTAGGTAATTTTTGCAAGTTCGAACAATGCTTCAAATCAAAGTTTTGGAGTGCATTCAATTGTCCAGAAGATGTCTGTAATTCTTGCAAGCTCGAACAATGCTTCAAATCAAGGTTTTGGAATGCACTCAATTGGCCAATAGACGTAAATAATTCTTGCAAGCTCGAACAATAGTTCAAAACAAAGTTTTGAATTTCATTCAATTGACCAATAAATGTAGGTAATTATTGCAAGCCCCAATAACATGACAAATCAAGGTTTTGGAATGCATTCAATTGACCAATAGATGTAGGTAATTCTTGCAAACTTGAACATGTCAATAAATTAAGCTCTTGAAGTGCATTCAATTGGCCAATAGATGTAGGTAATTCTTTCAAATATGAACACCCTGATAGATTAAGTTCTAAGAGTGCATTCAATTTGCCAAAAGATGTACATATTCTTTCATATCAACACGTAATTCTTGCAAGCTTGAACACCCTGATAGATTAAGTTTTAAAAGTGCATTCAATTTGCCAATAGATGTAGATAATTCATTCATAATAATAAATATTGACATATTAAGGCCATGGCTTGAAATATCAAAAGAAAATTCTAAACGATCACATTTCATTAAATGGAGTACTTGTAAGTGATAACAATTAAACAAATTATTTGGCAACTTTTGGATCATGCATTTTTGGAAACACAACCATCGAAGGTTATTCAAATCTTGACCTTTAATGAAATTTTCCACCATATTTGGTGAGGCTTTTGTTAGGTCAAATAACTTAAAGTTGTGAAACTCCTTTGACCCATTTTGAAAAAATGAAAGTGAAACTTCACATTCTTTAAAAGAGATGCCTTCTAAATCTTTCACCACCTATCACATCAAACAAATTACAAACAATTATCAACATCAATAAAAATAAATTTTCATTCAAATGCCATGTTTTTAATGAAAAAATTACATCTTCTTAAGTCAAGTTAAAACTTATGGTTTCATTTCGAATTTTGACAAAATAAATATAACATAATATTGAATTAACACATGTTGCTCAAACCTAATTCTTTTACAAAAATATATTTGGTTTCCAAATAAATCGATTCATTTTAACTGTCATTACAATATTTAAACCCATGTTTTATAATTGTTCATGCATGTAGAAGCCGCCATTTTCTACCCATTTGATTAAAGATCTATCTTTCAAATTTTGTAATATAAGCATAAGGTTTGATCAATCATGTCCATTTCAATGCACTCGACAAAATGTTTTTTTTTTCAAATCGATGAAAAAACAAGTAATATCCAAAAACATGTCTTAATGTTTTTTATTCAAATGGTCATAAGAAATTCGCAAAGTTTTCCAAAACAATTCATTGTTAGAGCCCCTTGTTATATTTCGCCCACCTTTCAATTTGTGCAATGCATCTTTCCATATTTTTAAATCATGACTACCACACAAGTAAAAACCCAATATTTCGAGGCTTAAAGGAAGGCCATCGCAAGCTTTTATAATCTCCATAGAAATGTTTTTGAAATCATTTGTCACATGATTTGCATGTTTGAATGCATGGAACATAAAAAGTTCTTTTGCTTTGTTCTCCATCCAAGAATGTCATGTTTACTTTTGTGGACCCCCTTACATGATTTTTCAATATTTGCCAATTTCGACAATTTATGAGTATTTTTCTCTTGTAATCTACATTAATGGCATGTTTGTCATTAAGAACTTGCAAGTCTCCAAGGTTCCTCGTTGTATCAACATCATCCACAACCACTAAAACTTTCTTTGATATCATGCATTGTTTGATTTCATCAAGGTATTCATCAACATCTTCATCCTTGCGTAACTTTCTATCACACAAATCTTGTCAAAGTTTTTTTTTGACATCGTTCATGTCTTTTTATTTCACATCTTCCAAAAAGCTAGATTTTTCATATTGGTTGTGGAACAAATGATACATTTTTTTACTCAAAGTGGTCTTCCCAATCCCACCCATTCCAACCAATGCAACAATAGATTCCTTTTATGACAAACTATATATAGCATTTGCTTTATCTTCCAACGCCACTTCATAACATGGCAAAGGTGGCACAATTGGTTTTTTTTTTCTTGTCAAAGTTCACCATAAATTTATTGCAACTAATGGATAATACCCAAAAATTATGGCACATAATTTAAGTGAAATGATATAATGTTTGTAATCAAATTAGATGAACATACATAATTCCAAAAATGAAAACCAATGTTATTTACCTTCATAAAAAATTTCAAACATTCCAATAATTTGGAATAGCTTAAATGGTCTTTTGATGATGGCTTGCAAATTGTCAAGTGATTAGCATCTTCAACCGTGTAATTATTATTGTTCAATAATCAAATAATTAAAGCCGTTAGCACTAAAATCCCCCGTACATGTGCAAAAGTTATTTTAGTTGAAACCCTTGACATGATTGGATTTATGTTAATATACAAGTTGTCAAATGTAATGTAGCAACCAAATGATAATTGAAACAATAACTTATATTTTATATTCAAACTATATAAATCAAATAAATTTGTAACATAACCTCATTTAACCTTCTACTATGAATACATGTTGCAACAGATTTGTCGACAAAGAAGGAAAACTTAAGACGAATTTCACAATTAACATTAGTAATTTCAAAAGTTAAACCAACACAAGTTTTTATAACATAAAAAATGCTCAACTATGGAACCTAGTGGGATAGTCAATATGTTTAGATGAAAATTTTACCCATTGATTGTCAATAGGGGATCCTTCAACAAATGCATAGATGTTGATGTCTTTGCAAATAGATTTGTTAAAGTCTGTTGAAAATTGTTCCATTTTTCAATCGAAAGATTTCATATTTTTCAAAAAACTTGATCGGGTTTCATCCTTGGCGATTTGTTAACATTGCCACTTGACGTACTTTGATAGATCTTCAATACCACTAACATGTGGTACACTATAAAACACCACACCTTTTAGATTTTTCAAAAATTTATCACAACAATTTTGTGTTTTAACATCCAAATTAATCATTTGCTTTTGATACACATGTTTGTACATTTCAACCACCAAACTTTGGAGGGCAAGACCTCTGAAACTATAAGCGACCATTGCCATTGGTCCCTACCAAAGAATTTCATACCTACAAAATATTTCAAAATACACCAAAAATGAACCAACAACATTTTTAATGGTAATGTACATGTATAAATAGTCACAACATCATATATTGTATATGGTGCAATTTGTCAATTAACACAACAACCTAAGCCATAAGTCCATAACATATTTGTTTGTAATTTTTTTAAATTTTACCTATAAAACATTCCAACCACATGTGGGTAAATAAGTTATTATGCACAAGCATGTAAGGATTTAATTTCAAGTGTTAATGTATAGACAAAACCACCTTTGTTACTAATTGAAGGGTTTTTTGTGGGGGTTGTGATGCCATTTGGTGTCAAAAATGGACCGCCTACTTATCAAAGGGCAATAACCAAAGCATTTCATGAATACATTGATGTATTGATGAACATATTCCTTGATGACTTTACAATTTTCAATGACCTATTAACACACCTTGAGAAATTTAGGAAATGTTTTCTCAAGTGCAGAGAGTTTGGTATTAGCCTTAACCCAAACAAGTGTGCATTCATGGTATTTTTAAGAACTATCCTAGGTTTTATAGTATTCAAAAAAGGGAAGGTTATGGATCCCAAGAAGGCAAGCCTTAGTAAACATGCCCATACTTACTACCCCCTAATAAATCCAAGTTTTCAATGGGATGGCATAGTTTTATAGGTGTTTTATCAAAAACTTTCCCTTTATTATGCCACCAATTATCAGATTACTCAAGAAGTTTAAATTTTTTGAATGGACTAGAAAATGTTACAACCCACTATTTTCACTATTCCAAACTAGGAGCTTGAGTTTCATGTTCACACATGTGCATCTCAACTAGCAATAGGAGCCATACTTGCCCATAACCCAACTAGTAAATTTCATCAACCGATTATGTACCCTTCTAGATTACTAAACTTAGTTGAATGGAATTATATTATTACTGAAAGGGAAGCTTTAGATATGGTTTATGCCCTACACAAATTCAAACATTCCTTACTAGGTAATCGGTTTGTATTTTATGTTGACCACATGGCTTTTGTGTACTTAATTAACAAGCCACAAGTTTTTGGCAAAATGGTTAGGTGGTTATTGTTATTTTTGGAGTATGACTTCAAAATTGTTTGTAAACTTAGTAGACCCATTTAATGGCAGATGCATTAACTAGATTGCCCAACCAAGCAGAATTAGTTGGTGTACGTGATTAGACTCAGTAATGTTCATCTATTCACATTACAACTAAAATGGTTACAGAACATGTTATGACTACTTGTTAGAAGGGATAATGCCAGAAAGATTTACTACTTCACAAATATAGTATTTGGATTAGAGAGCTAAGCCATTTGTGTTACAAGATGGAGTAATTTATAGATTTGGACGAGATAACAAGTTTTGTCATGCTTTGCAACCATAACAAGTACCAATTATATTACAGGAATACATAATGGAGTTGGAGGAGGACATTTTTCCTTAAACATAACTATGAAGAAGATTATCGATGCCGGCTATTGCTGGCCAACCATGAACGTACATATTCATGAATTTTGTCAAACATGTGACTTATGCCAATGAACAAGTAACATGTTAGAACAAAATATGGCAAAGCTTATCATTACTCTACCTGAAAACCTTTTCCAAAAATGGGAATTAGATTTTTTCAAACTTATTCAACCAACAAGTCGTTATTATGGCAACTAGTACCTTTTAATTGTGACTGATTATGCTACCAAGTGGGTGGAGGTGAAAGCTTTACGCACCAACATAGTTGTTGTTACTATAAAATTCATATATGACCACATTCTTACTTGGTTTAGGTGTCCATTGATTGTTGTTACCGATCAAGGTACACATTTCATTAACGATGTTATTCGTTACTTAATTAATCATTTTATCCTAAGACATACCAATTCTACTATCTATTATCCATAAGGGAATGAATAGGCTAATTAAATTTACTAACAAAGTTTCTAGTACATTATTCACAAAATTGGTGAATGAGAACTGAAATGACTAAAATGAACACTTGTCCACAATTTTATTTTCCTATAGAACTATTTTTAAGGTTGGAACTGATCACACACCACTCCAATTCGTTTATGGATTTCACCCATTGCTACCTACAGAGTACTTGTTACCATCCAAACCAAGACAAAATCATGATCCAAAACTTGTTAAAGTTCCTACTAGTCAACTATCTAAAATAGAAAAACTCCAAGAGGACCAGTTAATAGCACAAGACCTAATAGCTTCTAACTAGTAGAATCAATTGTTATGGTCTTAAAATTGATACATTGAGACAAAATACCAATTTGGAGATTTTTTTAATGGCTTCTAGAGGCTATCAAAACACATAACCTTAAATTTCACAAACAATGGTTTGGATCATATAAGATCCAATATTGGTTACTAAACAATATAGTACTATTAATGACTATTGATAAATTTGATCCTAATCCAATACTAGTTAACATTAACAAGTTAAAACCTTATACATTTGTGGAGGATCACACATTTCAACCTATTTTAGCTAAGCTTAGTGATTTTTTATCAAAAGAACTAATGGAGGCAACCCATTTTGATAACTTGTTCATTAAGCAACCAATTAACCCAATCTAATAACTTATTCAATGAACAATCGATTGAAACAAACTATTCTAGTAACATGTCTGATAAAGAACTAGTCCAATTTAACACTAAATGTTTGACAACAAATACCATGATTAAGAGAAGAACAAAGAATAGTTTGTTGAATCCAGAATTGGTTGAAAGGGGTACTAATGACCTATTGAAGAGACAACCGATTATGAACCTACCAATTAGCCCTAATTTCATGCAAAGTAATGATGTTTCAGTAAACCTAATTACAAGTCTTAACCTCTTTTTAAAAATATGCCTTAAAAGTTGCATCATTCTCCAAGCCCCAACACTTTTCACTTTATGGTGGTAGTACAAAGAACTGGTGTACCTTTTAAACATTTTTTCATTTTTTACATTATAGATTTTGTTATACCTTTTGTTACAACAAAATGAAGCAATGAGTGCCTTGGAACAATTGAGAGAGGAAGCAATCAAGAAGGAGGCATAATTAGGAAAACAAATAGAAAAGAAAGAGGGGGAGGAAAAAGAAATATAAAAGGTGAGAGAAGAAGATATTAGAATAACTGGGGCAATTTACATTGAACTGTTTACATCAAGGCCACCTCCTATGTTTTGAAAAAATAGTGAGAGCTTTGGGGAAAGAAGTGATGTAGAATGATGAAACATTTTTGAAGCATTAAAATGTGTTATTACTATGGAGAAGGATTTGAAGAAACATTATGAGGCCTTCGAAGGCATTTTTCACCTCCTGAACTTACATTTGTCATAATTAATGATTCTAATGAAGAAGAATAGGTTGAAAAGAAGATTATGGAGACATAAGAAGTTAAACAACATGTTCAAGTTGAACACCCAACATATGTTTTGTCAGCATTGGTTGAAGGAGGATTCTTTGACGAAAAAACTAATTCTCCTACCATACCGGTTGTTATACCTACCATGGCGTGGTCTAAGTTCATGATGAGGGCAAGGGAAAGGAAAAGGTGGAGGAGGGTAGTTCACCTACCAAAGTGATTTGGAAGTGAGCACATGCTTAAACAAAAAAAAATCAAAAAATGTTATAATGGATTCGGATGGGGTCTAGAAAGTGATAATGGGCAAAGCAAGTTGGTTTGGGTGCCTTGTTTGTTATTCACTAAATAGTTCTAGGACCAAACCTATTGGAAAAGTTCTTGCACACCCAAGAGTCCACAAAGGATGGACACATTAGGAGAGTTGTTTGTGGTGAGAAGATCACCATTGACCAAGCGCTAATCGTTCAGCAATTTGGCATTAATGTAGAAGGAATGGTCAATGCAACAAATGCATTGGTCAAAGAGGCCCAAGTTGTCCTTAAAAACATAATTGGACTAGATGCGTTTGTCAACCAAGAATAATGGAATGTCATTCGGATGAAGGAGGAATACCATGCTAGGTTTGTAGCAATTTTGCAAATCATTTACCAATGGGAAAGGTTAACTTATTTTGGTAACCCTTTTGCCATTACTCTTAATTTGGCAAAACAAAAGGAAGATCAACTAATGTTCCATTCTGTTGACACAAATGTCAATAGAACTAACTTGGTGGATGGAACACTCCTTACTATAATTCATGGTTTGTTCGATTGGGTTTTCTAGTAAAAAAAAACCCAAAAGTGATAAGCGTAAAAAAACCACCTTGTGAATATCGACAAGTCATTTTGTACATGTCCAATGCGATTGGGCAGTCAAATTGGACCTTGTCATTTTGATTGGTGGAGTGACCGAAAAAATGACTAACTATTTGACAAACTATTTGACTAGTGGATAGTGGACCATTTGATTGGGTCAATTTTACACTTAAATTAAAATCATTTTTTGGATTTTTACTTTTTAAATTCATACGTAGGTAGGTAGGTAGTAAATAGGTTTAGGTAGGTGGAAAAAAGGCATTTAAGTAGATAGTTGATAGCGTAGCCTAACTTATCTAACCCTACCTACCTTACTTTAACCTACCTACCTTAACCTTCTCAACATGCACATAGGTTGTAAGTATGAATGAAATCTTATTAACACAATATATAATTTTAGTTTTGCCTAAAATCCTACACATTATAATCTACATTTAGTCAACAATTTAAGCTTTTCACACACATTCAATTCCCCAAAAGATGTAGGTAATTTTCCTTAGTTCAAACATCTTGACAAATGAAGGTTTGGAATGCATTGAATCAACCAATATACATGGGTAATTTTTGCAAGCTCGAACACCCTAACAAGTGAATGTTTTTGAATGCATTCAATTGACCAATAGATGTAGGCAATTTTTGTAAACTTGAACACCCCGATAGATGAAGGTTTTGAAGTGAAGTCAATTGGCCAATAGATGTAGGTAATTCTTGCAAACCCGAACAACTTGACAAATCAAGGTTTTGGAGTGCATTCAATTGGCCAATAGATGTAGGAAATTCTTGCAACCTTGAACACCAACTCAAATCAAGGTTTTCGAGTGCACTCAATTGGCCAATAGATGTAGGTAATTCTTGCAACCTTGAACAATAACTCAAATCAAGGTTTTGGAGTGCATTCAATTGGCCAATAGATGTAGGCAATTTTTGTAAACTTGAACACCCCAATAGATTAAGCTTTTGAAGTGAAGTCAATTGGCCAATAGATGTAGGTAATTCTTGCAAACCCGAACAACTTGACAAATCAAGGTTCTGGAGTGCATTCAATTGGCCAATAGATGTAGGAAATTCTTGCAACCTTGAACACCAACTCAAATCAAGGTTTTCGAGTGCACTCAATTGGCTAATAGATGTAGGTAACTTTTGTAACCTCGAACACCCCCACAAATTAAGATTTTGGAGTGCACTTAATTGGCCAATAAATGTAGGTAATTCTTGCAAGTTCGAACAACTCGATAAACGAAGGTTTTGGAGTGCACTCAATTGGCCAATAGATGTAGGCAATCTTTGTAAACTCGAACACCCCGATAGATTAAGGTTTTGAAGTGAAGTCAATTGGCCAATAGATGTAGGTACTTCTTGCAAACCCCAACAACTTGACAAATCAAGGTTTTGGAGTGCACTCAATTGGACAATAGATACATGTAATTCTTGCAAACGCCAACAATTGCACAAATCAAGGTTTTGGAGTGCATTCAATTGGCTAATAAATGTAGGTAATTTTTGCAAGTTCGAAAAATGCGACAAATGAAGATTTTGGAGTGCATTTAATTGACCAATAGATGTAGGCAATAATTGTAAACTTGAACACCCCGATAGATTAAGCTTTTGAAGTGAAGTCAATTGGCCAATAGATGTAGGTAATTTTTGCAAACCCGAACAACTTGACAAATCAAGGTTTTGGAGTGCATTCAATTGGACAATAGATACATGTAATTCTTGTAAACTTGAACACCTCGATAGATTAAGATTTTGAAGTGAAGTCAATTGGCCAATAGATGTAGGTAATTCTTGCAAACCCGAACAACTTAACAAATCAAGGTTTTTGAGTGCATTCAATTGGCCAATAGATGTAGGTAATTCTTGCAAATTTGAACAATAATTCAAATCAAGGTTTTGGAGTGCACTCAATTGGCCAATAGATGTAGGTAATTTTTGCAAACCCCAACAACTTGACAAATGAAGGTTTTGGAGTGCATTCAATTGGCCAATAGATGTAGGTAATTTTTGTAACCTCGAACACCCCCACAAATTAAGGTTTTGGAGTGCACTTAATTGGCCAATAAATGTAGGTAATTCTTGCAAGTTCGAACAACTCGACAAACAAAGGTTTTGGAGTGCATTCAATTGGCCAATAGATGTTGGCAATCTTTGTAAACTTGAACACCCCGATAGATTAAGGTTTTGAAGTGAAGTCAATTGGCCAATAGATGTAGGTAATTCTTGCAAACCCGAACAACTTAACAAATCAAGGTTTTTGAGTGCATTCAATTGGCCAATAGATGTAGGTAATTCTTGCAAACTTGAACAACAATTCAAACGAAGGTATTGGAGTGCACTCAATTGGCCAATAGATGTAGGTAACTTTTGCAAACCCAAACAACTTGACAAACGAAGGTTTTGGAGTGCACTCAATTGGCCAATAGATGTAGGTAATTTTTGCAACCTCGAACAATAATTCAAATTAAGGTTTTGGAGTGCACTCAATTGACCAATAGATATAGGTAATTCTTTCAAATTCAAACACCCCGATAAATTAAGTTCTAACAGTGCATTCAATTTGCCAAAAGATGCACATAATTCTTTCATATCAACACATATTGACGTGTTAAGGCCATGGTTTAAAATATCAAAAAACAATTGTAGACGATTACAATTCGTTAAATCGAGTACTCGTAAATGACAATAATTGACCAAATTATTTGGCAACTTTTGGATCATGCATTCTCGGAGACACAACCATCGAAGGTTATTCAAATCTTGACCTTGGATGAAAATTTCCACTATATTCGGTGAGGCGTTTGTTAGGTCAAGTAACCTAAGGTTGTCAAACTCCTTTGAGCCATTTTTGAAAAATGAAGGCAAAACTTCACAGTTTTTAAAAGAAATGCCTTCTAAATTTTCCACCACCTATCACATCAAACAAATTACAAATAATTGTCAACATCAATAAAAATAAATTTTCATTCTAATGCCATGATTTTAATGAAAAAAATTACATTTCCTTACATAAAGCTAAAACTTATAATTTCATTTGGAATTTTGACAAAACATATATACCATAGGATTGAATTAGCACATGTCAGCCATACCTGATTCTTTTGCAAAAATATATTTGGTTTCCATATAAATCGACTCATTGGAACTTCCATTGCAATATTTCGACCCATGTCTTGTAATTGTTCATGCATGTACAAGATATCATCTTCTCCCCATTTGATTAAAGATTTATCTTTCAAGTTTTGTAATCTAAGCATAGGCCTTGATGAACCATCATCATTCCAATACACTCGACAAAATGTACTTTTTTTGAAACCCGTGAAATAACAAGCAATATCCAAAAACATGTCTTGTTCTATTTTTATCAAGCGGTCATAAGAAATTCGCAAAGTTTTCCAAAGCCTTTCATTGTTAGAGTCCCCTGTTATGTTTCGCCCAGCTTTCAATTCGTGTAATGCATCTTTCCATATTTCCAAATCACAAATACCACACAAGTAACAACCCAATATTTCAAGGCTTAAAGGAAGGCCACCGCAAGCTTTTATAATCTCCATAGAAATGTTTTTGAAATCATTTGTCACATGATTTGCATGTTTGAATGCATGGAACATGAAAAGTTCCCTTGCTTGTTCTTCGTCCAAGAATGCCATGTTTACTTTTGCGGACTCCTTTACATGATTTTTCAATATTTGCCAATTTCGACAATTTACGAGTACTTTGCTCTTATAATCTACATTAATGGCATGCTTGTCATTAAGAACTTGCAAGTCTCCAAGGTTCCTCGTGATATCAACATCATCCACAACCACTAAAACTTTCTTTGATATCATGCATTGTTTGATTTCATCAAGGTATTCATCAACATCTTCACCCTTGCGTAACTTTCTATCACACAAATCTTGTAAAAGTTTTTTTTTGACATCATTGATGTCTTTTGATTTCACATCTTCCAAGAAGCTAGATTTTTCATATCGGTTGTGGAACAAATGATACACTTTTTTACTCAAAGTGGTCTTCCCAATCCCACCCATTCCAACCAATGCAACAATAGATTCCTTTTGTAACAAACTATATATGGCATTTGCTTTAT
>Ga0209611_10010530_pt1 | contig 13591 bp, 9 predicted proteins | sample S1TSphgellanicum_3_FD_187693 | JGI IMG/M metagenome (GOLD analysis project Ga0209611, IMG submission 187693) | Host-associated microbial communities from peat moss isolated from Minnesota, USA - S1T2_Fc - Sphagnum magellanicum MG (SPAdes) (version 2) | ecosystem: Host-associated > Plants > Peat... | reverse complement strand
TATACTCATTTGTGTGTGTGTGTGTGTGTGTGTGTGTGTGTGTAAACTCAAAAATTACAACTTATAAATATTTTCAATGGAATATCTATTAAATCATTTTAATAAAAACACTTTTTTTAATTTTGGAACTTCTTTCAATGTGAAATGTATATCACAAGATACGGAATTATCCAAAGAAACTAAACTAGACACATGCCTAACCTCCACACAATATGTGTAGTTTGTTCATCTCATCACCAAGTTAGTTTTTCAAGAAACTTGTGTGCATATTTTTCATCTTGGGTGTGGAATCGTAACACCAAAATAACTTGGCATTCTCATTAGGCTAAGGTTAGGGTTGTTGCTTTCACCATACAATGTTGGTTATATTTGTTTTTCACATTACAACATTTTTGGAACATTTTGGAGATTTTCTGGGGGGGGGGCTGAAATTCACATTTGGTTTTAATGGTGGGCAATTATTTCAATGTGTAAGCTTGTTGAAGAAGCTAGGGAAAGGAGCTTCTATATGGGGTGTAAAGAAGAAAATTGAAGAAGAAGGAAAAGATAGTAAGTGGGGGCACTGGTGAGAAAGCAAAAAAAGTCGAATAGTAGGTTGTTTCAAATGGGCAAGAACACAATTCAAGTTTGAAGATTGGGTATGATCTTGAAAAGTGGCTAGATCATGGCCAACCTATTGTTTTGTAGATAAGGTAAGAAAGTAGGCCATTCTATTTTGTTTTTTTGGGATCTAGTGGTGAAGGTTTTGTTTCAAACAATTGCAAATTAGGGAAGAAGAAACAAACTAGGGAGTACTAAAGAGGTTCTTAGGGATAAAGATAGAGAAGATGTTGAAAGAAGTGGGGAATGGAGGTTGATTGTTGAATGAACTTTTCATTGTGTTATTCTAGACAATTGACTTTTCCTTCAAATTTCTTTGCTTAGTGATTTGAATGGATGATGTATTGAGTACCATCCAACAATTACATTAGATGTCCATGACAACAATCAATAGTGGTAGGTTCCGTAACTTTCAAGTCACCAATCTTGATATTGATTAGTAAAGACATACATGATTATAACATTACAAACTTGTTCAATTTTAGATTGATATAGATCACCAAGTAATTACTATATTACTTAGGCGAGTTTAGCACACAAGTGCCAAATTATTTATTTATTTTAAAATTTTAGATTCACCATGTGAGTTTTTAATTGTGGACTTTTAAGCATATAACAAATTTACATATTAAATTATAACTCAACTTTAGAATTTTCTTACTGCCTTTGTGGTTAATCTGTTCACAATTAATGTGCTTATTTGTCCTAGGCCAAGGTTTGATTCTAGATTCTTACGATCTAAATTTTTGAAATTTTCAATAATAGGATTTTTTTTTTCAAAAACTTCTACAAAATATAAAATAATTTAATTTATGCCAAAATCGCCATGTACTACAATATCCTACCAATGTTTGAAGAGTAAGTCTTTGTTTCCTATAGAAAATGTGCAAATCCTTTTTTTGTGGGTCACAAAATGATTTTTGGCATGGACCTTGTAACATAAATTACATCTAATTCTACAAATTTTAATGAAAAGAAAAATAGGCATTACACCTAATGTTAGTGAACATATGGCTCGCCTTGGTCAAACTCCATTGATCCTTGGTAACTTGACCTATATAATAAACTCTCCTACTTTTTCACCAGTTTTCTCCTTAAGTGACCTTTGTAATTTGGTTAAGTATCCTACATAACTAAAAATTTAAGTGGCAACTATGTACGTAAATAAGTAGGTAAGGCACTTAGTGACTTTTAAGCAAGTAAATACATAACTAACCACCATGGTTATCTATGGGACAAGAACACAATGTTAAATTGTTTCTTGTTCATACCAATGTTGGGCATTTACTCAGTTTGGCTAGTTTGAATTGTTGGTTCTAGCATAATTTTATTAGTAAAAACCAAACCAAAGCCAAAGTTTGATTTTTGGAATTGGAATTGAAACTAGGTTTAAAAGTAGATTTGGTTTTTGAATTGGAATCATAATTTTTGAAAAAATCAAATAAAATTTGGGGGAAACTGGTTTGGAACCAAGGGTTAATTGAGGGTTAATTAGTAGTTTATAATTCATTTTAATCAAGTTACTTGGAAGTGGAACCGAAACCAAGTCTAATTTCCATAACCAAAACTGGAACTTGAATTTATTTTTTTCAAGAACCAAATATGGATTCCATTTTTGGTGGAACTAAACCAGAACTAAACCCAAGGTTCCATTTTATGTGGAACTAAAGCTAGAACCGAATCCATTTTAATTTCTTTTAAAGAATTGGAACTAAAAGTTCTTCATAAATAACAAGAACCACCCAATGTTAAACTTTAAGCCCTAAACCAATGTTGCACAAAATATGAAAATTTGAGGCATTTTTCATGTTATCTATATGGAATATTCTTCAAAAAATTGTAACATAAGGATATGCGCAATAAAAAAATTACAAATATAGTTGATTGGATAGATTTTTTTTATTTTTTTTTCATTTTGGCAGATATCCATTTTTCGATTTTCAAACTCACACTAATCACAAGATATGTATAAAGGTTAAGAATACATCCCAACTTTTGGAATTAATTTTCCAATCATAGACCTACCCCACTAGAGCATTAAAAAAAATCTAAAAAACCAATAACAAGTTGAACCCTAGTTCTTTAAATAACCATGCCTAGCACAACACAAGTTTTTTGCCCCAACCACACCCCACATACACCCCACATACACCCCACCTAACCCACAAACACACCCAACAAAACAGAAGCCATCCCTATTGTTAATGAGCGCCACAAGTAACCTCTACATGAATAAAGAGACCAAATCATTAGTTCAAATGAAGTGCAAAATGCAAATTATCATTCAAGTTATGCAATCCCAAAAACAATAATAAATTTTTAGCTCACCTTGCCAATGCCAAATTAATCCTTATCTAACTCCAATTGTTCAAAATAATTTGATTCCTCAATCAAATCATAATTGTCTTCAGCTAATACAAATTCAACTTTCAGAAAGTTATCAAATCCTTATGTCGCGAACAATTCAAATGAGGATCATCAAGCCAATTATTCACCACGGTGATGATTTGGTTTAAATTATCCACCTACAACCTATAGCATCTCAAAGATGTCAACACACCAACAAGATTGAACACATGTTCAATTTCATTATGTGATCCCGAAATTCCCAATATTTGTTTAACAAATAAACTAAAATTTGGGAATTGGATTTCATGAATGCACCACCAAACTAAAGTATCAACACGTGTAGCAAGGGATATAAATAACCTCATGAACAAGGATACCTCCCCAACAACAAGTGCATGTGATGATTTCTCCATAAATGAGCCCACACCAAATATATTATTATTTTCTTCAATAAAGTTACCAAACCCAACAATATATCCAATAATTTTTATTACACATGTTTAGACAATAAGGTTTAGTACCTGAAACACAATCATTAAAAGAGGGATTACTGCATTGGCATCATACTTTACAACAAGACAAATACAAGCCCCACATCCCACATAGTTTTCCTGACGCGCTCCCAAGTCACGGGGTGAAACCCACTTGAGGGTTTCACAAAGTCAAGTTGCGGAAAGTTGAGACTTGGAGGCACGCTCCCGGCTTCCAACTCTAAAAAGGGGTAGAGGGTCGAGTTGGGAGCCCAGGGATTAGACTAGGAAGAAGGATTAACTTAGCTCGTGTGAATCTGCATCCAAAAACCAACCACAAGAGGTTAGTTTAGCATTCGGGACACCCTTTGGTGTTGGGACTTGCCACGGGCATTTGGACACACAAGACTCACCACGGCCCGGACTCAGGGGAAGCCACCACCTTCCCCCTTATAGTATTCTCTGCGGTTGGTCGCGGAGGCTACATCCAAATGGCACATTTTGTTGGGACTCCCGAAATGGAGTCCCGAAAGTGTCCCGGCTAGACTCCCGGAACTTTGAACGGCCATAGATCCTCGACCCAAACTCGGATCGAGACGAGTCCTAAATCAAAGTTGTAGCTCTCGTCGAGAGCTTTCCAACGCCGTGTCGCACTCTCAATTCGGACGTCGGAAAGAGGTCGATTCCTGACTTTTAGTGGTCATGAGTCAAACTGTCAATTTGACTCCCAGCCCTTCTTTTGCCCATAACTTGGGCTGCAGATGTCTGAATGGCCAATGCGAGGCCATTTTCGATATCTACGTTTCAAGACCTTTTCAATGACACCAAGAACACCCCAATGCAAGGTGTTTTGAGCCTTGCTGTCGAGCTCTAAACATTCGGGAGTCCAGGAGGACTCCAAACCTCCAACTTTTCCAAGTGTTAGGCTTCACCCCCACACTTGGCCAAAGTGGGGTTGCGACATTTCCACAACCCTAAAACATTTGAACCTAGAATCAAGCATAAAGGTGAGCATATTATGCACCTGATGTGAATCATAAACTTGCAAAAATTACAAAAAAAGTTTGATGACCTTAACAACTTATGCTTACATGTTATTTTGAAAGATGATAAGTTTAGCATCAAATGCATCCAAAGCATCAAAAACATCAATAGCCTGTCCAACATCAATTTCCAAAATCAATGTCAAATTGATACATGTATTAAGAACATCAAATAGTAGTCAATGCCTTTGTGACTAACTCATCACATAAGCAATGACAACATGATTCAAAACAGATGTGAATGCTTTTGCAATTGCCTATACCTCAACCTCAGGAACCCTTTGCTACAAAACAATTGTTTTATGCCGCCTAGAGCACAAAAGAATGGCCTCTTTGGATTCCAATATCTTTTCAAACATGATTATCTTAATAACAAATCTTGTTTTCACTAGGGTCTCAAGTTTTCAAGGCCGCAACCTCCTCTCAACACATGCCCTTCCCCATTCCTACCTTCCATTTCTTGACTTCTTTGTCCATGTGATTATATTTTATAAGTTCCCTTGGGCAACCTTCACACTAACTTGTTTCATATCTATAGTCACCTTTTCATCATTAGTAGCATATTGGCAAACTTTAAACATAATGTGACCAAAAGATGTACCTTCATAAACCCATTTAAGTTTCAAAGGGCGACAATCAACAATGGAACAAAATGTTATTGCCATCTAGACATCAAGTTGTTACCTTCATATTTCACAAAGGCAATTATACAATGCATTAGATCATACTTTTCAAGTAATGAATGCAACTAACTAGCCATGGAAAGCCTAGTGGTCTCATGAACCTCAAACAAACCAATGGTAACATGCTAGGGCATCCAAGATTCATTTGAATAATTGATTACCAAGGCAAAGGTGTACATGCCACCTTTGGACATCCAAAGATCAAAACTAGTTGATAATGTTGTTGCCTTAGTAAGTGCTATCAACACATGTAATTGCATGGTTTTTTTTATCATTGCATGTAACACTTCTTTTACAAACGTAGCCTGAAAAGAAAAACAACATGCGGGCATAGGTGTAATACCAACCTCCTCAACCAAATATTGTCACAAGTGGAAAGGGGCATGTACCCCTTACAAGTATATAAGACTAGGCCTTCAACAAATTATTGTTATGCCTCATCAAACTTCTTGTAAGGGTTTGTAGCACCAAAATATGATGTGATCACACACCCAGATGGCCCAAATTGCTTCTTCCCAAATTGTCAACTAGGCTTGTAACAAAAATAAGAAGTTTTTTAGTAATGGCGAACTTTTTGTGAACAACAAATTTTGGATGCAAATTCAACATGGGTCTTCATGGGAGTGATCCCATTAATCTTACCATATTTAATAAATCATTTTCGTAAAGTAGAACATTGACATAAATCAAAAGCACCAACTTGTTTTGTTCTATAAATAATGCATCGCAACATCTGCGACTTCTCAAGATCCATAGGTTAGTTGTCATTTACAACAAAAAAAACCCCAACAAAATGAGGTTTGATTGTGTGGTTTCCAAGCTATAATTTGTGATTGTATAGTTACCAACTATTTCATTTGAACCTTAGTAGAATCTAAAGCAATAGTAATATAATTTGAGGCAATAACAACAAGAATATTCGAAGCAACAATTGTAAAACTAACACCAACAGAGCCATGCATATGGACACTCTAAACATCATGTTGGTGGTGTTCCATCAATATCACCAATGGACTCAACCAATTGCACATCATCCTTCAACCATTGTTCACTACTATAAAACCAAAATTACAACCTAACCCTAAAAAACCAACAAAATGCAAAAAAACAAAAAAAGTTTAGGGCAAGGCATGAAAGCTCACAATTCAATTGGAAGAAGTTCATGGACACATGTACAGAACATAGCTGAATATGTACATCAAACAAATTAAAGAAACATGAAATTTAAAAGACTTACCTTATCAATGGTTGATGTAGAAATGTTGATGTAAACCAAATTGTTAGAATCTCCACCAAAGCTATAGACACTCCAATTGGAAGATATTTTCAATGAATGCATCAACCATCAATAGCATAATCCATGTGAATTAGGTGACAAGAATTGGATGTTGGGCCTAGTTTGAAAGATCATGTTAGTTATTTTGGTAATTGAAAAAGTTGTTTTGTGACACTATTGTCTGTATAACAACAAAAAATAACAGAAAAAATAAAAGCAAGCAAGCATATTCAATCAACACTTCAAGCCAAAGAAGTCATCATTGGCTTTACAACATTGTTTGTTATATGTAGAACAAAAAAAACCCAACAACATCAACCAGATTCATCAATCAATATCACAACCAACCAATATTTTGTTGCATATTACAACATTCACTATTGTTTGCAAAGCCCAAAGAAACCCAAAAAACAACAAAACAAATTCCATCATATTCACAAATTAAGAATCATTGTTCCTTGGTGATGACATTATTATTCTCTACAAAGAAAGACCAAAACAAAAACCAGTCCATAAAAAAATCTAAAGCGAAAAGATGGGAATAAAATGTTGAAACTAGAATAAAAAATCCAAGAGATGATTAACAAACATCCTTTTGTATATGGTACTCTACACAAGGTGGCAAAGACTTGGAGTATTGATGGATGACATATAAAAGTAAAAGAAGACACTTAAAGATGTCAAACAATTTATGTGGGGATATATTCCAGGTTCCATGTTAGAGTAACAAATGCTCATAGAAAACCATGACAATGATGGAATTTGAAAAAGTTGTGCAAGTCTTAGTCTAGCCATTAGTTTTTGCAAATTGCCAACAAAACTCAGTTAATATGCTAAATTAACCATGAACTAAATAACTTAGAACAATTGCCATGAATGATAATATCTAAAAAAATATGCCTTTCGAACACAAAATCCATGTTCATTATTGGTCAAGCTATTATCATCACAAAACACTGCCATGATATCTTATAATTGAATTAAATAATAAAAATATATTGTTATTTTTTTTATACTAACAACTTGGAATGCAATATGCCAACATCCTGAAGCTAGAAACTTGTATCACATATACCTTGGTGGCATTTCACAAATTGGAAATCAAGATGGGTTTCCTAGTTAATGATGCTTCAATTGAAACATGGGGCTCATCAATTGGAATGAAAACATCATCTCCAAATTGAACAAGGAAACATATGAAAACACAAGTAAGCCTTTCAAGCTAACAACCATATTTCAAAACCTTGCATCCACATGAGATAAATTATAAATAAGCATTGTTTGGACTTATGATGCAATACACCAAATACAAAACCTCTAGTTGTCATTGGCAGATGTAACTAATGCAAAAGAAATCATTATGGTAGAAGTTGAACTTAACCTTGACCCCCACAATCGAATATTTACAGAAAGGAAGTGAATGTTTGGCATATTCAAATATATAGATTCAATTTTTGGGAATCTGCACATTGTGACAAAAAATATTTCACCATCCAAAGACATTGGTCATGATTAAACTCTTGACCTCGCAGTGGAAACATGAAATCAAATTGACATGTACATTTGAAGACAATTTAACATAAAAAACAAAACTTCAAAAGGCCATATATAGCCATTTGTCTGGTTGATTTCCATCCAACCCAATCCTAATTCACAAAGCCCTACTATATTCTAAAGTTCAAACCATGTTGGGCTGATTTGAAACAAGGATGAAGCCAACCAGTTATACTCATTGATGCTTAAAAAAAACACATCATCTCTTACAATGCAAATTAGCACTTCCAGTTCTAAAATTTACTCTAATGGATTGAGATGAACATTGAACAAAATAGCTATCATGAAAGATGAAGTAACTCAAATAGTGCATATCTTCACCATTCACCATCCCTTCATGATCCATAGATTGCCCTACATAATCTTGATTTTTACATCATCTTTAACCCATGTTGCATAAACTTTCAATTATACCCTTTCATCACTACTCACTTCCCACCTTTATTTTACTTGGCTATTTGCCATTTATTTGTGTCCTCATTGAATATGTCAGGGTTTCAAGTTTCAACCTCACATTCTTGGTTCATTCCACATTTTTGTGAAAACACAAATTGCACTCTCTTTGCTAATGTAACCAAGAGCAAATCTCATTCACATATCACACATTGTCTTGTACACACACTTTAGTTCAATTATTCATAAGAACTCTAGAACATATTTTATAAAGAAATGCAATTGGAAGCGCACAAACCGTTCCAATATGTGAAAATGACATGGAGTATGTGCAATTACAGTGCTATGTGGCACACAATGGATCACTATGATGTTCTTGTGTGTAGATGGTGTCAGACCACATAGTAGAAGGAGCAATAAAAGGAAGCAAATATAAAGATAAACAAGGATAAGAGAACGAAAACTCCTCTATTGTTGGTTCCAAGCTTCACAACATGGGAAATAGATAAGTAGAAATCTAACAATAGCATTTTAGCTACCCATTTAATTTGAGTTTGGCTCATCTTGCTTTACTACAAAAATAATTATAACAAAATTGAAAAAACTTCCCATTCCCAAGGAGTGGGAGTGGCTACACCCTTTGGCGATGGGATAAAATGCCATATATAGCAACAAACCAAGGTTTGATCTCAATCCCACTAATGATGGATCAGAGGTTGGGAAACTACAAATTGTCAAGATAGAAAAGAATACTTTGATTACATCAAGGTTTTTACACCATATCCTTTGAAAATCCACATTATCCCAAACAAACTTTTTGCACCTCTTTGGTGTTTTCTTGATTGTGCATCATTAAAAGAAAAGGCATCTTCCATTTGGCATTTTCCATTCATGTCCTAAATTCCACATGCAACAAGGCCAACTTGAAGGATCAAAACTACAAAAAGAAATTGAAAACATGCCAAAAAAAATACAAATCCTTTTCCAAAATGCAACAATATCAATGGTCAATTTCAGTATTATAAAATTGCATGCACCTATTGTAAGAAATTGTTGAAATTAAACATTATAGGTGAAGGTAACTTATCCTTACCACACATGACAAAAGTAGACAAAAACATGTATCAATCATGCATTCCCAACTATCCATGAGTGACGCACTCTTAAGTCCCTTGCTAGACCCACTTGAGGGGTCCAAGTACGTTGAATTGCGAAAAGTTGGGACTTGAGGGCCGCTCCTGACTTCCAGCACTAAAAGGGGGTAGAGGGGCGTGCTAGAAGTCATGGGATTAGACTAGGATGAGGGCCAAGTATTATCTCATTCGAATCTGCATCTAAAACCAACCACAAGAGGGTTAGTTCACATTCGGGAACACCCTTGGGTGTTGGAACAAGCCACGGGCACTTGGACTCACTTGACTCACCACTGCCCGAACTCGCGGGAAGCCACCACTTTCCCCCATATTGTATTTTCTGCAGCTCTCTATGGAGGCTACATCCAAATGGTTTTTTTTCCCGGGACTCCCAAGGAGGAGTCCCGAAACTATCCCGGGTTGGAGTCTTGGGTTGGAGTCGCGGGATTTTGGGAGCTCATATCTCCCGGCTCCGACCTCTGATTGGAGTGAGGTTTGAACCAAAGCTGTAGCTCTCCTCGAGATCTTTTCAATGCCATGTCGCACTCCTTCAGAAGACGTCGGGAAGAGGTCGATTCCTGACTTTTAGTGGTCGGGAGTCAAACTGCCAATTTGACTCCTGGCCCTTCTTTTGCCCATAACTTGGGCTGCACATGTCCAAATGGCACATGCGAGGCCATTTTGGGCATCTACACTTCAAGAACTTTCCATTGATATAAAGAACATTTCAATGCAAGGTGTTTTGACCCTTGAATTTGAGCTCTAAGTTTTCGGGAGTCTCGGAGGACTCCAACTTCCCACTTTTGGGGGTGTGAGTTTCATCCTCACACTTATCCCAAAAGTGGGGTTGCGATAATGAGCTTGGAGGGAAAAAAAGCTAAAGCACAAATGTGTTGTGAACATTGTTAAACATTTCCAAAAGAAAGGAAGTTTGCTGGTATGTAAAAGATGATAGGAATTCTAATGAACCAAGTCACGGAACATTAAAAGTTCCTAATATGCTCCAAAACCTCTAGGCATGATGAATGATCGGTGAAGGTGTTGAAGGAATCCACAATAACATAATGTCTTACCAATTGCAAATGTTAGAGAAACTAAAAGGGTCAATTAGCTTTGGAACACATGCGAAAGTATTGTTGAATAGGCATTTTCTATAGGAGAAGATCACACAAAGAGAAGGAAAAAGGGAGGATGTGGGTCCTTTTTTGGGGGGGCAGGAAATGGGATGGATGGATACTTACTTTGATCAGGTTGGGTGGTTTCAGCTAGCTACACATGTAAGATATATCTTTCCACAAAAAACTTGAACCCAATTTCAATTTCTACGTCAAGAAGACCTTGATCATCATCATCATGTTTACACCACAGAATGCAGGAACTTTGGCTCCAAGGCACAAAATCTTCATACAAATCCATTACTGCCATTATTGCTCCAAAAAATAATTGTAAACCAAACAGAACAACAAAACCAAAGAAAAAAATGCTCTGACATTAAACCTCAGACCTCACAAAGAAAACACTTAGATGCTTAAAGTTCATACCTTCAACTTCATCATACCTCTGACTTGACATAGTGACTTTAGACCTCAAACTTTCGAACTTCAACCTCACACCTTCGACTTGAGACCTTTGACTTGATAGAAAACAACAAAGGACAAGGCAAGTGAAGCAAAGGACATTGCTGCTCAAAAGGTGTCTAAGATAGCTCAAGCTACCAAAGAAAAAGCTGGTCAAGTCAAGGATCATGTTGCTTCAACCTTGGGAACATCATATGAGAAGCCACACAAGGATGATGAAGCTAGATTACTAAACCCAAAGCGTTGCGAGCTCCATCTCAATCTAACCCTAACCCTAATCCCTAACCAATCATATGCCAAAATGCACCGGTTATGTGTTGAATATGCATATGCATATTCATATTATGCATATTCGGGCATATCCATCCATGAGTGACTGGATGTGCATACTGGTACAAGCAATTCCCGCCCGAATATGGATGAGCACCAATTATTGCATGACCGTTTTATGCTGGATATATATAAAGATGAATATTTGAAAAAACAAATTATGTGTATGACTATATGCATATGTGGTTACTATCCAGGTTCATATCTGGATTTTTTTGGGATATATTCGGGGCAACACTGCCCTAAACCATCCATCCGCCATGGTGTGGCGGTTAGTTGCAGTTTCACTTTGGCCCCTCATATTGTAACATCATGTGTTTACAAATCACAAGCTACAGCAGTGTCCAAACTGAGTTATAGGTAAACCATGGTTGTGTAGGTGGTCACCAACCATGGTTTACCTATGATGCTTCTTCAGTGCTTCATGTGTGCACGTATATGTCTATAAAACTCTATTGATTCAACACAAACAGACAAATTTGAATGAAAAAGTGGTGTAATTGAACAAGGGTGTTCTTTCATTTGTCCCCTACAAAAAGAAAAAAGTGGTGTAATTTTTTTAATTTAAAAAAATTTAAAAATTTAAAATATAAATATATATATATATATAGAAAAAGGAAAAAAAAAATCATCTTCAAAATTATGTGGGAATTTCTCCCAGACATGATTTGCATGAAGAAAGTTGGAATCTGACAGGATGGAGGAGTCATTGGAAAACCATCTTTTTGGTGGGGGCACATATGTGGACCTACACTTCCAGACCAACTACATTGGTCTCTCTAGGTAGTCTAAACAACACCCATTGCAAAACCAACAAGGGGTGTGTCACATTGTGGCCTTGTCATTTACATTTTAAAAAGTATCTTAAGGCAAAGAGAAGAATGATGAAAATTCAAATATTTCACCATTCAAAAATATAATCTTCAAAAACAAAATCCTCTAAAAGAAACCAAAAATCCTTCAAGATATTATTATAACTCTATAATAACTAATCTCAAGTTTCAACACAAGCCAAAAATATCATCTTAAAAAAATTCTCCTATAAAAAAATAGACCTATTATTATTACCTAGGGGCCAAAATCCCCTAAGCTACTATTACTAACCTTGAAGAATGAAGCTGAATTAACCTTGCGTCCTTATGAATCTAAACACAATATCCTTGCCTTGTAGGCAAGACCAACAAACCTAGAAACCAAATAACTAAAAAAAATTGTCAATAAATTGCAACACACATATTATTTCTCTAATGGATTTTAAGAAAATGGGGAATTAAGCCACTCACCTACTCTTTGACTTGGAATAAACCTGTCAAAATTAATTAATTAATTAATTATTTATTTATTTATTTTTGTCACAATTATTTGGATGTGGAAGTGTAGCACATCCCTCTTATTGCTATGGATGGAATAAGTTGTTGTGGGTCAGAGTGAACCAACAGCCACAAGCACACTGTGAGGGATGGATGGATGGATGGATGATAGGTGGACAGGGAAAACTTTCAGTTCCCTAGCTAACCTCGGTTCCCTACCTCAGTTGCCGTTTTATACTTGTGCAGTCACTCTGCATGTAACTCTGTTGGAACTGGTGATCATTTTTTTCAACAAATTTTGTCATTTTTTTTGGGACCAAGAATTGAGAAAATTTTGATTGTTTTTTAAAAAAAATGTAAATTAGACTAATTGGAAAATTTTCCCCAAATGAAAAATTCAAATAATTTTTTTGGTGAAGGAAAACAAAGATTTTAAAAGAGAATATTTTGGAATTTTTTTGCCTTTTTCACCATGAAAAATTTCAAAATAAAATAATCATTTTGACACTAAAATGTTGAACTTGCCATGGTACTATGGTATGTTAATCCAGGCCAAATAACTAGTTTTGTAGACTCTCTCAAATGAGAGAGAGGAGGCCATAGTCCTCTTTAATTTGGCAAAGCAACTGGGACCCAATTTGAGATTCTTGTTTGAGAGGTTTCTAGAGAATATGTAGTAGGTTGCAAACTAAGGAAAGGAGGCAAGCTCGATATCATTACAAAAAACTTATGTGCACAAAGAGAGACTCTTAGAGAAAAGCTCTTGGCAATAATTGTGACTACCAACTATCAAGTTTTGACACTAGATTTTGAGGGTACTAGGGTTTTTACCCTAAACCTTCTGCCCTTTTTTTCTTCATAAAAAATATTAAG
>Ga0209611_10010529_pt1 | contig 13592 bp, 9 predicted proteins | sample S1TSphgellanicum_3_FD_187693 | JGI IMG/M metagenome (GOLD analysis project Ga0209611, IMG submission 187693) | Host-associated microbial communities from peat moss isolated from Minnesota, USA - S1T2_Fc - Sphagnum magellanicum MG (SPAdes) (version 2) | ecosystem: Host-associated > Plants > Peat... | reverse complement strand
GTCTCAACATTCATATGGTCTTTTTCCAAAAGGTTATACACACCCCTCTCCACTAAAGTGGGGTCCTTTCTTCACCCAAATTTTTTTGTCGTTTCATAACAAAGTTTATATGGAAGCCCATCATTTAATTTTTAATTCATTTATTTGGGGTCCAACTAAATATTTTTTAAATTAAAATTTGAGTCATTTGATATTGTAAAGGAGGCAAACTTTTTGCTGAAATAACATGTTTTTACAAGGTTTTCTCAAAAGGATTTCACAAAATAGCAAAAATTGGACACAGAACAAATCTTTGGCCCAATGATGCAATGGACAACTAAGCTTAAGAGGTTTTGATGATAAACATCCAAATATTATTTGGAGGCAGTTTTTAAAATTTTAAAATAAATTTTATAATTCTAATTATAATTTTTTCAAAATATATAATTGATTTTAAGGCAACAACTCTTCCCAAGGATCTTTTTTGGGGGGGGGAATTTTTAAAAATTTCGCCATAAAAGAAGGGGTTTTGAACTGAATTTGCCAAATTTAAGCTAAACACCAATATGAAGATTTATTTATTTTACTATCCTACATGTCTTATTGCCAATTAATGTTAAATCCTTTCTAGGTTGCTAACCAATGATGCAAGATCCAAATATTAAAAAACAGAATTAGTCCATGAAAACAAGTCCAACAAAAATAAACCGTAATATTTTCACCAATTGGGAACAAAACTATTAAAAATAAGGGGTGTGTCACAATGTGGCCTTGCCATTTACATTAAAAAGTATCTTAAGGCAAAAGAAAAATGATCAAGTATTTCACCATGCAAAAATAGAATCTTCAAAAAATCATTTAAAAGAAACCAAAATATCTCAAGATATTATAACTTTATAACTAATCTCAAGTTTCAAAACAAGCCAAAATATCATCTTGCAAAAATCCTCATATAAAAACAAACCTATTATTACTTAGGGGCCAAAATCCCTTAAGCTACCATACTTTATAATGAATCTAAACACAATATCCTTTCCTTGGTAGGCAAGGCCAACATACTAAGGCCCTAATCATAAGTAGCAAATCATCATTAGCCTATACAAAATTACAAAATTTCATGTGCAGTTTTTTTTTAAATAATTTTTAAATAATTTTTATAAATTATAAATTTAATTATTTTTTTAATTCAAAATTTTCTCCAAGCAATAATAGCCTAGCAAAGGGGTGACAAACTATTGATGTAATAAAAAAAGAGACCACATTTCCTAAAAACCAAAATTTCTCTTGGCTTTTTTTGGGTGAATTCCTTGTGAAGAAAACTAGACATCTCTAATAGAGTTTTTTTTATTTATAATTTTATACTTTTTTGGGTCACTGCAATACGAAAATAATTTCCACATGGATCCATGGGTTACAAATTATTATAAATAAATCCATAGTGGCTGACACACAAACTGTTATATTATCTTTCATATATATATAATAGAGTTATCCGTAAAGTAAGAAAAACACAGCACCAGAACCCTGAGTTTGGTCATACACAGGGTGAGATTCAAAACACACCTCCTGCAAATAATAAGTACATTTAGCATTCAACGGGGGATGAAACTCACAAAAAACCATCAATTTTGGTGGTAAACTGAGTTTCATCCTGTCTTTCCTTTTTCATGACCGCCTCCTCCACTACTGCTACATATATTTTCACTGCTCCTAACTGTACAACTACTATAATTAGTCTTGTGAATGAAATGCTGAGTATCTATCAGCAGTTCATACTGAGTTGCAGCATCACATACTGAGCTGAGATTTATTAAAATGTCTTGACTTTGCAGATACCATTGAAAGAGGGGATAGGGGGTGAAAGGAGGCCCAAAGACAGGGTGAAGACAGGGTTACTTTACGGATAACTCTAATATACAATTATTTATTTATTTATTTATTTATTTATTATTATTTATATTTATATTTATATTTACTTATTTATTTATATATGTCTATAATCCATCTACCTATGTATCCATGAATATTAAAATTTCAAATATTGATAATTTCATATCATATTTTATTGACTACAATATGGTGGTATAATTATCCTATCTCTTTGTGAGTCATAAATTGCACTATCCAAAGTTCCCCGTACAATTCCACACTGACAATGCCACATTACGCACCGAAAAGGTGCCAACTGTGCCATGTGTTCCGGTCACGATTCTCACCCCTACACGAACGATCGATCCAGGAGAATTGCGTATCTGCCTTTTCCACCCGCCGATTCCGCCTTTCCATGCGCCGTTTCCGCAAATTCCGCCATTCAGAATCCAGACCAGGAACAGCCGCACTTACTGACTTATCGGAGTAACTGGGGGGGACCACCTCCATAAAATCCGCTTTCCCACTACCACTTTTTTAGCCGCTCGCTTTTCGTGTTACCCTGTGGGAGGCGGGTAATGCCAATCTTTCGAAGTGTGAAACCGTATGCTTCTAGGCTTGTACAAAGCCCGTCCGTTTCAGACCTTCGCGCAAGTGTGCCACGTAGGATGATGAATGTCCAGTTTGGCCTCTGGACAAGAGACCTGGTATGTGTTTCTCCATCCGCAGATGTTTGTGCCAACACTTTTGTTTTTGTGGCTATTAGTAGCCAAAAAGGGCAATTAGAAATGAAAATTTGTAAAACAATTTTTTTGGGGGAGATTTTCAGTAGCCAAAAGTCGCCCAGAATTTAAGCAGCATCGCCAGATTTATTCTAAAAAATGGTTCAAATCAGCGTTTTTTTTGCTGGTTATATATAGCCAAAAAGATTTATTACAAATTTAAAATGGCCAGAATCAAGTGTTTTCTGAGATTTTTAGTAGCCAAATTTCTAAATACGGTTGAAATAGGTAGCCAGAAATTTTAGAAAATTGTTCTAAATTATTTACTTTCATATTTAGCTTTAGCCAAAAATATGGCTAAATATTCATATGGATAATCAACACTTTTGGCTACACCACAAGATTGACTCCCCCCCCAGCGGAAAATAACTAAATTAAGAAAATAAATAAATAAACAAATAAATAAATTGGGTCCGACTCAGCGCATCCCTATTTCGTGTCCCTGTCAGCGCAGACGTGGATCCCAGTCCTTTGTAGATGCGGGGAACGGGTAGGTTACCCGCGCGCGGGGGAGGGGGACCCACATGGAAAGAGGTGTACGATTTGGAACCCGGCTAGAACACCACACTGAGAAAGCTCGTTCTTCTTGTTGTTGTCGTTGCTGTTGTCGTGCTCGTCGTGCTCGTCGTCCTCGTCGCGCTCGTGTTTTTTTTTTTTCTTCTGGATTTTTGTGTTTGTGAGTTGTTTTGTGTGCAGCAAGTCGGGAGAGAAGAGGGCGAGCGAGAACTTAATCGGGTTTTTTTTGGGTCGGAGACTGAACTCGAGGAGGTGTTTTGCAAACAAGCACAGAGTTTGAAGCCATGGCATTGAAATTGGGTGATACGGTTCCGGATTTCACCGCGGACTCCACAGAAGGACCGATCGAGTTCTACAAGTACATCGAAGGCTCATGGGCGATTCTGTTCTCGCATCCCAACGACTTCACCCCGGTGTGTACCACGGAGCTAGGAGCAGTCGGGAACTTCTTGCCGGAGTTCGAGAAGCGAGGAGTGAAGGTCATCGCACTAAGCTGCAATGATGTGGTGTCACACAAGGGATGGATCGGCGACATCGAGAGCTACACACCTGGTGCTAAAGTGGGATACCCGATCCTGGCTGATCCGACACGCGAGCTGGCCGTGAAGTTTGGGATGCTGGACCCAGACGAAATTGACTCCAAGGGTATTCCCTTGACGGCAAGAGCTGTTTTCATTATCGGTCCTGACAAGAAACTCAAGCTTTCCATTTTGTACCCTGCCACCACTGGACGCAACTTCCATGAGGTTCTGAGAGTCATCGATTCTCTGCAGCTCACGGCCAACTTCAGCGTGGCTACTCCTGTCAACTGGAACGTGGGAGACAAGTGCATGGTCATCCCTTCCCTCTCCAACGAGGCTGCCACTCTCAAGTTCCCCAAGGGTTTTGAGACTGTGGAAGTGCCGTCTGGCAGATCCTACATTCGTCTCACCCCTCAGCCCAACGTGGATTGAGAGTGTTTGTCCACTACACCCCAAAGTGATGTCGGAGTTGGCATCTTGCATTTTCTGTCGATCTTTGTAGCTAATTCCGAGTTTTTTCTTGCGCCAGAATGCAAAACCATGCACTTCTTCTTCTATACATGATAGCTCTTATTCCTAATGCGTTCCATGTAACTGTCCACGTGTGTGTATAGAGTAAAAAGTTGTTCCTGTTCAATCCCCCTTCTACAGTGCATTTTCTTGGCTCTTGTAGCACTGCACAAAGTCTTTCCTTATGCACAGCATGAGCACTTCCCTCGAATATCAGATTGAATACAGGAGTGTTTGGATTCATTTTGAGGCAATTTGTGAAACATGTATTCTGTGGCAACTACACATCTGGCTTCAAAGGTACGCTTTGTGAATTATCTCTGGGTCACAATCCCTTTGTCAATTGAGGCCTTGTACATCTGCTCCATCTGTTTGGGGGTGATTTTGCGTTTCACCCATAGTTGTGCACTCCACCTACCTTGCTGCAGGAAAGGGGCCATGGCACACAATCTGTGGGTGAAATGTGCAATCACTACATAGTATGTACTCGACTGCAAAGCTTTGGTGATGTCCCTTCTGATTCTTGAGTGCTATCTGACATCATGACTGATTGTCTTCTTCCAGTTGCTTCAGAAAGTGCAACAGACACTCTCCCAAGACACAGAACTCAGGACACAGATTGTTTGCCCAAAAATTTGAGCAGATTTCTATGTACAGTGTTGGTACCTTGCTGATGAAGTCAGTGGGCAGTGATGGCAGTGGCTATCTCACTGCCCATTCATGAAGACAGTCAATCACCATTCATGATGCACTGTAACAATTGGATACTTTGTAGGTGAGGCTCATAATGCTATTACTGCATGTGATTCTTGTTGTCTTTTTTTTGTGTTTTTGGGTTTAGCTGGAACTGACACTACAGTTCGAAGTGTTGTTTGTGGAGTTTTCTCATCAATCTCATATGTAATCTCTTTCTCCAATGCAAATGTCTCTCCTGATGCACAGGCTTATATGTTGTGCACATTAGTTGCAGATTGGTTACAAGCTTGCGCAACCTTGTCCTGGTAAGCTGTTGTGATGGAAACTGTTTCTTATGTTTGTGTCTAATGTAGATTATGACTGAATCAGCTTTATACTGCCCAGGTGAGTCTTGCTCTGTTCTTGCATGCTGAGACACCCAATCCATCAAACCTCAAAAACCTCTGCAAGAACTTGCAAAAACTCTGAATCCTTAGTCATGCAGCTGCAAACATTTCACATCTGAACCTGAAAGCTGTAATTGTAGCTGGTGTGATATGGGAAGTGCAACAGGAAGTTTCACCAGATTGAATAAGAGATTGGCCCAACAGGAAGCTGCTTTGAATCCTGAGTGCCCTGATGAATGCTGGAATCACTGTCAGAAGAAGCACAAGCAGTGCTGTTGGAATTGTAAGTGACTTGATCCACCTCCTCCTCCTCTTCTTCTTCATCTTCTTTGAGCTCACATCTGGACTTCATAAAAAACGAAGGTATCCCAAGTTCAGCTGCTATTTCCCTGCTCCATTTTTTCTGTCAGTTTGAGCTTCCATCTCAGTCTGATCTGTGGCAGATTAGTAGGCTCTTCACCAATGCCAGAGATGAGAATAACAAAGCACAGTGCTGTGATGGCTACCAGCAGCATGTGGCTTTTATTGGCTGCATTCACATCAGTACACCAAACACAACACCTGTGCATATGCAAACATATAGCTTACTGGTCATATCTGTGCTCACACACAATAATGGTTCTCCATTTTGCTGTGAAGCACAGAGCACAAATTTAGGTTCTGAGATCTGAGATTGAGTTTCCAGCTGCTATTTCCCTGTTCCATTTTTTCTTTCAGTCAAAAGGTTTAGCAGAACTCCCATTTTGAGATCGCCCAGAGAGATTCTGAGATTCACCTCCTCTTCCTCTCAACAGAAGTTCAATGCAAATGTTATCATCCGCAGTTCTTGGGGATTGCAAAGGCTTTGCCCTGAACATAGCTGCTGGTTAGGTGAATAGACTGGTACCCTTAACCCTTTGAAGGTGTATTTGAATGTGTCTAGACTCAACACACCATTTGTTGAATGTAAGCTTGTTGATTGTCTCCTCTTTCTACATTTTTCTCATTTTCTCCTCTCTAATTTTTCTATCTTTCATCCTCTTTTGTACATTCTTTTTTTTTTTTCCTATTTCTTCTTTGTTTCAAGTTTGTGCATTGATTGAGCTCTTTGAAGATTTTTAGAATCTTGTCATCATTCAAGCTCTTTAGAGATCCACCATTATGTAGTCATCATTCTAGAGCTTTGGAAATCCTATACTATCTAAATTTTGGGTGTCATTCAAGCAAGCTCTTCGGAGATCCTTCAATGTCCCATTGCACTTGAGTTCCTTCCTTCTATTTTACTTATGCATTGCATGCTTCTCGTTGTCATAATTTTTGTTTTGTATGATGTTAATTGTTTATGCTTATTTTCTAGGTTGTCAAAATTGGACCTAAAAACAAGCTATTTGTCTAGAGAATTGATTTCAAATGAACACCCTTTATCATTGTTTATTATCGTTGTTGTTTGTTACCTTTCTTGCCAAACTTGAATTGTGTGCATCCATTGCAAGCAATTCGAGTGAAACTTTGTTGTGCTTGCAAGAAGGAAATAATGCAAGTGTTACAATAAGGTGTCAAGATCGTAAAAATGCAAAGGTTGTAGCATGCTTTCATAAACATGAAGGTCGTTGCATGCTTGTAGAAACACAAAGATTGTGACATGCTTACATAAACACAAAAGTTGCACCATGCTTGTAGAATTGTGAAGGTGTCAAAAGGAGGGGCCAATGGAAACATTGAAAATTAAATACTTATCAGTAATTTTTTGTCGTGATAATTTGTTGATGTTGATAATCATCGAAATCTTCAATTTGTGAAGATTTTTAAATATGGGGTGGTGGATAAGTTCACAATAGAATGACCTATTACTTATTTTTTCACGTTTTAAAGTGATAATAGAATGACCTATTATAGATGTAACCATTACTTTGTTTTTCACATTTTAAAGTGATAAGTCAAGTCAATGTTGAAAATGTGTCCTGCACTTATACAAAAATGTTTTTAATATGTTATGGGAACATTTGGTTAAGTCTAAATTGAATTCAATGAGTGTAGAACACCAAATTTAAACATTTAATAAATAGTGTAACCAATGTTTTTACTATTTAAAAGACCCCAAAATTGATTTGAAATTATTTGAAAATGACATATATATGGAAAAAAAATTATATCTAAGTTTATATCATAGTAAACTACACCATCTTATTGGTCACAATTTTTTTTGTTGACTTGTAAAAAAAATTAAATGATTTTTTTCAACAATCCAATCCAATTCTAACACATTCACTACTACAAAATATGCATGTAGTTCATTAGTCCATGTTCAATAGACTATTGAAGTCTATTGTCCACGTTTAATCAAATCCAATGAATTCACTCAAAATCTAATGAAATCACATAGTGAATAGGGGACACATTTTGTTGTAATGATTGTTTAATTAATTAATTCATATTTGATTTTAAACAGAACACTACAAAGTTCAATGTGAATTGTTTGATTGTGAACTTACCTTTGTTTATATCTAGTTATTATGCACATATTATAGTCCAATTATTAATGAACCACATAAGCATGCCACATAAGATACTTATCAATTAGTGGACATCTAATATGAACTATTTTAAATTATTTTCACATTACAAATGACTTTACTCATATGTGTGAAATTTTAAGTGGAATTTTTTTGTTCATAACTAAAATTAAGTTAGTGGCAACATTATTGCCTAACATCAATCGAATTATTAAGTTGGCAATTTGTCACAAAACTTAATGTCATGGTGAACACTAGTTTTATTAACATTTTCCTTATCTATTTAAACATGGCATATACTAACTAATAACACACAAATTAACATCGCATCACCAATTTTTTCCATATCATATTCACACCATTGATCATTATTATTGTGTAACTTTATATAAATATAACTTGTTTGTTTGCACATTGTTCAATTTTTTTTTTGGCATTTTGAAATGTAGTTCTTATGTGCACAATTTTTTTCCCCCTTTTCATCATGGATCATTGTCCAAGCTATGAAGAATTTGTCATATGCACATGTTACAAAATGCTTTAAAAGGTTTGTGGGGATATCCTCCATTTTTCCTTCTTGAATTTAATGTAGAGATTGATGTTGCATATGTGTAGCTTGTAGCAACAAATTATCATGCAATGCAATTGTAATTATTGGCACTAACCTTGGAAATTGGGTAAAATCAAGGAGTATGACATGGTTTCCTCATTTCATTCCTTAAGAATATGACAATGATTGTTGGCTACAAAATTTTCACATGACCAAGGGTAACAAGTTTAAATCATACATTGAAAAGCAAGATACTAAATGCCATGTGGCTATCCTTATTGAAATTCAAGTAGCACGGACCCATTATAAACTTACACAAGAATCCAAGTTGTTAACTATAACAAACTCTTTGCAATTGGCAAATCAACTATGTCATTAGTAATCAAAGAAGTGGTTTGAAATCTTATGTGCGCATTGGGGGGAAGTTGTATTACAAAATTATGTGAGGCAAAATAGGAGGTCCATATATTGGTTGTTGAGTTTTAAATTATAATTCAATTTTTTGTATAATAAGATTATGTTCATTCTCAAAATATAAACATAGAGTATGCATAAGTAATAATAATTAAGGAAATTTTAAAAAATAGAACACATGTACAAGATATTTATAACATGTATTAGTTTTTAGTGGGTTCAATTAATAGATTGGAAGGGTGTAATTTATGTTGAAGGTTTAAAAAATAAAAAACAACATCAACAAAGTGATATACACTTTGGTTAGGACAAGAAGTTGATGAAGACCTAGAAATAACAACTTGATGGTCCCCTTGGGTTGCAATGCACACTTTGTTTACGTTGATTTTGGAATTCGAAAGTGTTATTTTTTTCTTTATATATATATTTTCCCATAGAAACAAACTATACGTACTTGTTTGTAATGCCTTTGTGGGTGCCATGCATGGTTTTCATCATTTGAAATGTGATTTGATATTGAAATGTTTGTTGATGTGTTTTAAACATAAATTTGAGTTTTTCAAACATGACTTTTTTTTCATCATATGCAATCACTTTACTTCTTTCATCACTTTCATGCCTTCAACTAAATCTAAACAATCAAACAAATATATGGTACCAAAATTCAATGCAAACATAAAGTTTTAATTAATTTTAATGTGATTTAAAATTGTGAATATGAAAAATATTAAATAATAATAGGTTGGAAAAAAAATTCCCTCACACAATACCCCCCACCCCCAAGATTTGAACTACCCTACTACCTTTGTAGTTTTGACATTAATTATATATTTTTGAGAAATGTTGAAATTTTCAATTTTTATTTCTTTTGATTAAAAAAATTTTGTGAAAGAAAATATTGAATCTTCAAAAAATTATATTTGTTGAAATGGAAATCTCAAATTTAATTAACTTTCACAACCATGTGTTGAAGCTACTAAAATACTATAATATAAACATAATTTTTAAGCAAGAGATTTCTTAGCCTACAAGTTGTAGAATGGTAGTTCTCCTAGAAAGTTTCAAATCTTGGTGCGGTTTACTAAATGTTCATTGAACAATAGACAATACTCACATCATAATTGCAAAGCCAACTAGACTTTTCACTAAAGATTATTATTGCCATAAAATAGGAGGTTACAATATGGTTGCATAAGTAACAATGGCCACACAAAAAAGTTCATTGACCTTTGTATGTTGATATGGTAGAAAGTACAAACAACTCTCAAATCTTGTGTCTTTTTCAATTGTACAAGAAAACACAATATCAAGGTGTACATGATTTCAATATAGGCTTTCAAGATGGTATTCCTCCATACCTTCTTGGAGATAAGGGGTATCCTTGCATATCATGGATTATGACCCCTTTTAAGGTTGGAAATCACACTATTTTGAGGTGAAACATAAGTGCGGTAGGTCCACTATCCAAAACAACTTTAAAATTATGAAAAAAAAGCATTTCAATAAATGCCTCACACAATTGAACTACATGTTGTGCTTGATGTGTTGGTGTGTTGTTTTTTACTACACAACTTCATCCATGGTCAAAAGCCCATTGAGATTGAACAACTCATATCATCGAAAATGTAAAACTATCAAAACGTATAAAACATGCATTTGAGGAAATAAAAAAACAATGTAGGAATTGATTTCCAAGAAATGTCAAATTTGAAGGTCATGAAAGGTTTGAACATCATTGTGTAATGCAGTAGCATGTTATTTGGACATTAGCACAATTTGGCAAGAATTACTACAAAAACATGTGTTTTTCACTATGAATGATTATATAAAAAATAATCAATTAGATCATGGTAGTAACAACTAAGAGATTAATTTTTTCATCAATATGGTTAGATGTTATCTTCTAAATTGATTTTTTTGTAGAGGTTTCATTGACATATTATGGGTAGAAGAAGTTGTGGTCAAAACAGTTCAAAATGTCCAATTTGACTACCCTATTTGTTTTGATTAAAAAATTGATAAAATTGACTGAAGGCCGATGGTTGTTAAAGTAATTATTAAAAATTGGTTCAATTGACTAAAATGACGTTTTTGAATATTGGTCATGTGACAAATAGTAAAATATGACCCAAAAACGAACAATTATAGTAAAACAAGACAAAAGTGTAGTTAAATGAAACATGGAGTCAAATAAGACATGTGGGCAAGTAAGACAAAACATGAACATTTATATTAAAGGACATGAATGTAGTAAAATGAAATATGCAGTCAAATAGGACACGTAGTTGTAAAATTTGAAAATATATATATTACATAAATACTTATAGGTTGTGGGTAAGTAGGTAAATAAATAAATAAATTATTATTATGGTCATTAATTATTTAATTTAAATAGGTTGTAAGTAAAGTAAAATAGGGTAGAGTAACTAACAAGCTAAATAGGGTAAATAGTTGAAGATAAATAATTAATTGATTATTAATTTGGCATTAATATTTTTTAATTAATCATAAATGATAATTTAAAATCTCATACATAGCCTAATATAAATAATATAAGTAACCTAGTAATATAACCTAGGTAGGCAAGTAAATAAATAAATTTTATTTTGGGAATGATTTTAATAATAATAGTAATAATAATAAAAATTTCTTGTTTCTTGATCTCATTTGACTGATAAAAATGACCTAGTAAAGAAAACCCAACCAAAAAAACCTAATCAAATTGGACATGTCAAAATTGACTTGTTGAATATGATTGTTTGGTCAAGTTGCCAAATTTCAATTTTTGATCTTTTTTGACCAAATTTTCTAGTAAAATAAATTGTGATTTGTTGTAGTGATCTAGCCTTTAATGCATTTATATTTTCCTATGCAAGTGGAATGTTAGTTTTGAGAATGTTTTGTTGTTGTTGTCCTATAGTAGGAGATGTTACATTAACCATGTATGGACTTTGGATAGGTTGGGGGATATTTGTTGGGAAAATTTGGATTGAAATGTGGATTATTTTTTTATGGTTCACATGAAATATTTTTTAATGTTAAAGGTGTTGAGGGTCTCATAAGAGGGAATATGTGTGTCACTTTTTTTGGATTTTTGACCCAATGTTTAAAGACTAATAATAAGTCCATACGTATAAAATTGTTGTTTTGATTTCCTTGAAGAATCATTGTAATGTCATTAGAAATTTGGATAGGAGAATAAACATGATCATGAACATACAATAAATCATCTGAATGAATAAGGTTGAAAACTAATTTCATTCCCATGAATCTCTCTATCATTTCATATGCATTTTTGTTGAAATAACATAAGAGGTTGAGCAACACCTTGTCTTACAAAAATATACGCATATATACTTTCCATTTTACCCTACATTTATCATGTAATTGTGCACATGCTTGAAGTCTAAGAAGAGGGATCCCCATTTTGTAATTGTGTGAAATGTCCAACTTCCATGACTATGGTAGAAATCTTCTTCCACTTGCTCACCACAAACTTAAATTGATCTTTGGGATCAACTAAATCCAAGCTTGTTAAATACCCATCTATTTTTACATTAACCAATGCAATGATCTCATCATGTTCCCAACTAGGCTATCAACATTTCCTAGACCTTATTTCACAAGAACTAGATGTAGTAATTATTTTCCTTTTCCCCTTGTTGAACCACTTTTTTGGACCTTGCATGCACTTCTAAATTTGCATAACCAACCTATGTTGTGCATACAAATTAGCAAATTTAATTGCGGTACTACTAAGATTTCTTAAGTTTTTGCATGTTTTTAGAATCATTTTCATAACTAATTGATGAAAACTCATATATACAATTATTGGTTAAGGTGGGCTCCATAACCTGGGAGATGTTTGAACAATCTAATAAGTAGATCACAAAATGATGTTAAATAAAATGACAATGAAATGTATAGAATGAAATCTTACTTGGAATGTTGTTTTTTTAATAGCTTATGTTTTTTCCATGCCTCTTGCAACTACTATTCTTTGGTCTTTTCCATTTGCACGATTAATTCTTTTGTGTTTTCTATTATACCTACTTACAAACAAGGAAAAAATTGCGATGTAAAAAAAAACAATGAAGGTCTATAAAATTTGAATGCACAAGAAATGAAGGACATTGACCATGCAAAGGTGGAAGACAATGTTGAAATCAAATTTATTTAATAAATTTTTTGGGGCTTTTGACTTAAAATCAAATTTAGCTATCAAATGCATGAATGTATGTGACTATCAATGTTCATTTACCATTCATGTTACCATCATTATGACACTAAGGCTAGCATGGTTACCATGCCAAATTTGGTGTTACCTCACATTATTGGTTTGAATGTGAGGTTAAAAGTATTAGTGTTATTGTTAATAATAGCACTAATTTGTACCACTAAGTTTAAACATAATTAAAGTATCATAGATGACTCTAAATGGTTATTATGTATGTAGATGAAGTAAAACACTTGGTGGTTACTAGGTAAGTAGATGCATGTGGATGGTAGTATGTAGAATAGGAATACAATGCAAAAGCATTCATGTATATCCTCCATCTTGCATGGTGCATTGGTGGGTGCTAACTCACTTTGGCTAGGCCAAAGGTAAGGCAAGAAAATAGAATGGGCTATGAAGTGTAAGGTAAAGCCCTAGGGTGAAGGCATTCCAAAAATAAGGGGGTTAAGATGAGGCAATATCACAATGCAAATTAAGAATGTGACCCATCAATTGGCTTTACTTGTCATAAGACATTAGGTGCACATTGTCATGAATTTAAATATAAAAAATCATAAGGCATTCAGGTGGGAAAGGGTTCTTCCACCTACCCCTTAAGAGTGGAAAGGATTTTACAAAAATGAAGATTGCACATAAGTCA
>Ga0209611_10010528_pt1 | contig 13592 bp, 6 predicted proteins | sample S1TSphgellanicum_3_FD_187693 | JGI IMG/M metagenome (GOLD analysis project Ga0209611, IMG submission 187693) | Host-associated microbial communities from peat moss isolated from Minnesota, USA - S1T2_Fc - Sphagnum magellanicum MG (SPAdes) (version 2) | ecosystem: Host-associated > Plants > Peat... | reverse complement strand
ATTTGAGCCAAATATTGTATTCTCAAATCCCCGACACCAATGTAAAGTCTCTAAGAACCAATATAATCACCATCGGTAAGGCCTTTCTTTTTTGCCTTCAATGTAAAGTCTCTAAGAACCAATATAATCACCATCGGTAAGGCCTTTCTTTTTTGCCTTCAATGTAAAGTCTCTAAGAACCAATATAATCACCATTGGTAAGGCCTTTCTTTTTTGCCTTCATTCATTGAATCATCAACCAAGAATCCAAATTCATGACCCATTTATCTCACCATTACTTTGCACACCATTATCATCGGTAAGGCCTTTCTTTTTTGCCTTCATTTGTGGAATCAATCATCAACTATAAATCCAAATTCATGACCCATTATCCCACCACCATCACTTAGCACATGGAAAGAACAAAATTACTTACTACTTTGACAACTAACAAGTTCAAGGTGGAGAAGTGAGGAGGCTCCTCTTTAAGGTTATTGTACTAAAGTCAAGGTCGGTGCCGTGTGTGTCATGACTAAAATCTCTTTTTTCTTGATGCTCATTTCCTTGGAGCCATCACCGATCATTGTACTAAAAATGAATGTCGGGGAATTGGAATTTATAGGGTTGTAGCATAAGGAGCCTTTGTTTTCATTAACAATATATTGTGTCATGACTAAAAGCTCTTTGTATGGAGGCTCATTTTTCTCTTTCCTTGGAGCCATCCTTCATTGTATACTAAACATCTTCTTGTCGGAGACTTGGGGATTTATAGGGTTGTAGTGCAAGGACCCTTTGTTTCTCTTAACAATTTAACATCCACCACCCAAAGTCTTTGTGCCATCTCTTGTTTTTTGGGAAGGCAAATGCTATATAAAAAATTTCAAATACATATATATCAACTACTAGGTAAAAGGTATATAGGTTTTTTAAAACTTCAATATGGGTAAGGGTATATAGACTATGCAAAAAATTAGTTGAAATAAGGGTAAGGGTAAAAGACCATCATTTACCCTTTTTGCAAGATATGGGTAAAGAAAGGTATACATTCATCTTTTTTCCAAAGCCTACCATGTGGTTATATGTGGCTAAAAATGAAAATTTCTCAAACATATTTGAAATGTTCTCAAATAAATTTGAATGGATTAGGGACAATGCTTTTCATTTCCTTTCTCTTTTTTTCTTTTTTCTTTTTTTTCTTTTTCAATTTTTCCATGTTGCTCAAGTGACAATCATCCATAAGTATATTTAGTCAATTTTGCAATTTTAAAAAAAATGAAAGTAGGAAGTCTTAAGCACCCTTTCATATTGTAGGCAATTGTGGGGATTTGTTGTGTTTTTTTTAAGATTTTAAAAATCGTTTTTAGCGATTTTTTAAATTTTGAACAAAAAAATTGGAACATGATATTTTTCATAGAATTGTAAAATTTCACCACCAAAAAAAATCATTGATTAGGGAAATCATTTTGCTCCTTTTTTTTTTCTAATAATACACATAACTAATTCCCAACACTTAAACTTTTTTCATAAGAAACTTCAATTCAAAAACGAAGTGAAACACTATTTTATTCTACAAGTTATATAATACACATTTTTATAATTTAAAAAAAAATTTAAATGAAAGAAGTACTATAGACTCCCTTTTGCCCTCCTCAAAACACATTACCCCCAAGTAAAGATAAATCTGAATTATATATCTACTAGATAAAATAAATGTCATGTATATAAAAATTTACTTACAAGCCAAGTACAATAATCAAAGGAATTATTTTTTTAATTACTAATCAATAGAGTATTTGTTTACTCTTTTATATACCCACCCCAACACTCATATATACCCTAGTATAGAGTACTTTGGTTTGTACTTTGGTTTGTATTTTATTTTTGGTTTATAAAAAAAAAGTTTCCCAATTTATTTGTTGGTAAAAAACCCAATGGAAATGACCATTGAGAATCTCCTTAAAAATTAAATTATAAATTGTTCACAATGTTAGCATACACTTGATCGATTCCACATCAACAAATCTATGTAATTTATATTTTAGAAAAATATTAACATCTGTGTTCCTTTCACATATGTTGTCATTAAAATCACATCAATTTAATTATCTATATTTCCATGTATTTAGGTAATGGCCCCAATTTGAACTCAAAAGCCATAACAATAAAAAACATGTACTTTACCTATATCTAATACCAATTTACAACCCTAAAAGACAAAGAACACCCCTAGTGAGTAATTTGTGTGCTTAAGAAATTTTTTGTAACAAATTAATTTTTGAAAATTTCAACTTTTAATTTTTGATTTTGTAACAAATTCAAAAAATAAGTGGAAAAATTTATATATATACACATATATGTTTGAAAAATGTTGATAATACTTACAAAGAAATGTAAGAACAAAAATTTCGTGCCACCAATGAGGCAATGCGACATGCACCCAAGAGGCCCAAGTTCATTATTTGAAGGGGTTATGTTGGTTATTTGCTATTCTCAATGTGTACCCATAAAAGTTCCCAAGGGGTTCTTAGAATTTTTTCAAAGGGCTCTTCAAGTTCCCAATGTGTTCCCCAAAATGTTTTCAATAGCATCACACCTTTATTCCATATGCTTTGCCCAAAGTTGTTTCTATTCACCTATATAGGGCCAAAGGAAACACAATCTAGGTTTCCATCTTGAGAGTATAGACTTATGTTTTGTGGAGCCTCCAAAGTTTCTATATTTTATATTTTATATTTTATATTATTTTTATTTTTATTTTTTTGTGATGGACCGATCAAAATAGCTTGTTGCAAAAAATAAAATGTTGAGGCACCCCATCTAATTAATTGAAAAATAAATAGGTACCCACATTGTTAGGCAAAGGCATTAGCCAAATCCAAAAATGGTAATGAATGGTTTTAGGACCATAATTTTCATGCAACCAATGAGAAAGCTCAATTTGCATCTAAGAAAGATCAATTTTTATTTATTTTTTGATTTGGGGGTTTGGGAAAGATTTTTGTTGTTCTCAATGTGTTCCCCAAGATGCTCCCAATATCATCAAACTTTTGTCCCATATGTTTTGCCCAAGGTTTAATTTTCATATTTATGAACTAAAGGGGGCCAAAGGGAAACACTTGTATGCTTGCCCAATGTTTCAAAAAGAATTGTGATGGGTCAATTAAAGTGGCTCCTCTTAAAAAAAAACCAAAACAAGATAAAAGTTAGGTTAACTTGGTGAGTCAATGTCCAAACACTTAAGCTCTCAAAGAGCTTAGAATCCTAAAACATTGTTCATTTGTCTTTACAATTCAAAAGGTTTATATAAAACCATGCTTGGTGCAAACACTACCATTTGGATTGTTTGATTCAAATTTTAAAATGAGGAAGATATGAGCTACAAAAGTAAGGAGTCAACGTTTCATGAAAACACATTCAAACAATTTGTGATTTCAACATGCTTGTCTTCTTTGTGGTTTGTTTTCATTATTTCTTTGTTTCTAAGGTTCAAACAAGTTGTGTATAGTTTGCACTCATATATGTTTAGATCATTTAAAACGAACAAGAAATGAGAGAAGTATATGAGATTTAGAAGTAGAGGGCTTTCTTTCTTAGAAAAACACATTGTAATTTAGAGACATTTTATGGTTTTTTTCAATTGTTCTTTTTAGTTTTAGAGTTCAAACAGATTATGTAAATTTTCACTTGGTACACCCATCACTCTCTAAATCACTCAAAATAAACAAAAAATGAAGATGATATTCACATGTTCAATCATAGATGTGTGTTTGATAACAAAAGGTACTTTCAACAACATAATTTTTTAAAATATAAGATATGAAATTAGGTGAACATTGATATATTTTAGGTTTTTTTAATGACCTACATTGTTAACATTTACACATACATACATAATTCAAAAAATAGAATTAAAAGTAAGTAAAGTTAGATGAAACAAAAAAAACTTTTGAGAATATGATGAAAATTTTATTTTGAGCAGCTCAATTTAAACTTTTTAAAAACTATTTGGGGATGTGATAAAAAAATTTCATCAATGGGAACTTTGTGCACAACCTTTTGAGAATTTTCAATTGGAATGATTTGGTACATATTTGAAACACGATGAGGAACATGCTCAAATTAATGTTGTCTAGTTATTTAGTTTAAGCCAACCTTTTGAATAGCAACATAACATATTTTTTTAGTTTTAAAAAAGGAAATTTATTCAAAAAATTGGAACAAATTAGTTGTTAAGATGGTTGCATTCAACTTTCTTTCTTTTTCCTTGGCAATTATGAATGATTTGATATTCAAATTGAAAAAAAGAATAGTTATGTATAAAGAATATGCGTCCCCAAATTTCAAATTTTGGTTGTTAACAAAGTTTATGCAATTACACACTAATAACTACAAGTGGAAAAAAAAAGAACATTGACAAATTCAAGGGGGGAGTTGAATCTCAATTCTTGAAACAATAAAACTATTATTCATTACAACACAAGTTGTTTACCCAACAAAAATTGCAAAACCACCCCAACCTCCCACAACCAAAATTATATCAAAAGCTTGGTGCAACTTGGTGAGTTCCATATATAAACAATAAGCCTTTCAACAACATAAAAATCGATTGCAATGATGCACAAAAAATTTAAAATATTTTGAAACTTTGAAATATTGACTAGAAAGGGAAAAATAAAAAATTGTAAACTTGGTTAAGGTGACTTACCTAATTATCAACTTGCATCTATTCAAAAAATTAGTTTATTCAATCAAATCATATTTATCTTCAATTAAAGCATATTTAATTTTCATATAAGCCTTGGAACATATAATTCATGTGCAAAGTTCAATTGTGGATCATCAAGCTAGTTTTTAATACCATGATTATTGAATCTAGATTCTCTATGTGTAGGTGTTGAAGGTTGTAACACACTAGCAACATTAAATTTACAAGTATCAAATTGAAATGGTGGAACCCCAAGAATTTGCTTGGCTAGAAAGCCTACATTTGGAAATTGATTTTTCATGGGATTACCAACAATATAAAAGATGTACACACATATGGGGGGATATTAAATGTTAAAATTTTACATTATATTTATCAAACAAGGTGTTGTTTGGGGGTACAAAGGAACCTTTTTTTTCTCCTCACCCTATTATTATTTAATTATTTAATATGAAAATATTTAAGCCAACTTGAATTATTATTATTTTTGTATCAATTTTTGAGAACATATATTACTTAAATTTTGTAATTTTAGTGTTTAAAGTTGTGAAGAATGATGAAAATGCAATTGAACATGGTCAAATCATGTGATAATACTACTATTATCTATTTTACATATTCATTAATTAAATAACTGAAAGGTGGCATAACAAAATACTTATTCAAATAATAAGTTTTTTAAAAATGATTCAATTTTCAATGGTGTGGAAGAACCTTTCACTTCACATTCCTTTAGGTTTAATTATTAGTTTATTTACTAATAATACTTCACTTACTAACCTATTGGTTGAATATATTTTAATCTTTATTGAACTTATTAATTAAATGTTAATTCATTAACTAATGTATTAATTTAACCTACTAACAATTAATAACTAAAAAATTTAATACATTTTTTTCTAATATATGGGATTAATGCATACCCTAAATATTAATCATATTTTGGTTTCCACTTGGGGGGACAATGTGTAAAGTTTGGGATTTATGTGTGTCAAACAACCATTTTTAAGGGGGTATTAAATAACTATCCAACCTATTTTTTATCACCTTATTATTATCTAATTTTTTTATATACACATATCAAAGTCACCATATATTGATTATAATCAATTTTTTCATATTATTACATACCCTATATTATAATTAAATTTATTATTTGAATAAAATGTACCTTTTTTTTTGTTAATTAACCTTTTTTTAACCCAACAACCAATATATAGAACGGTATTTTTTACTCACATATTTTGTAAATTCAACAAAAAAATTCCCCTTAATTTGCATGTGCAAATCCGAATATATAACATCCTAAAATTTTAATAATCCAACAACAAAAAACACCACTAATACACAATTAAAGAATTTATCAATGGATGTTATAACACCAAATATATATACTCTTTCAAATTGAGAAGTATACACACCACTTGGTCTTACACATGCTTCGGCATTGGGATTGAATTTATCAAGAAAATTGTAAGAAGGGGAATAGATGTTTTCATATCATACTCAAAAGCAAGATGAGTTGCCCTCCCACACACCACATTATTTTTCAAGACTTGTAAAGATTTGATGTAAGGATCCAACATGATAACAAGAATGTTGTGAACATTATATGGATCAGATGCTTTTAAAAACAATGGGAAAGGTTTCATTGCCTTCAAAACTTCCTATTGCATTTTTTTAGTAAGAAAAGGAGCTTTGAATCAAATTTGTCAAGAGTTTTAAACCTATCACCAAATCTTGCTAGCTTAACTTCCATGAGGGGTGAAATGCCAACATATTCAGTCAATGCATCTAACAAGAGGTAGTGGCCTCTTGATTGATTACTCACACATGTTCAACAAAGTTCAAGTAGGAAATATGTGCTTATGCAATAGCCCAAACTTGGGCCTTAGGAATTTGTTGCCAGAACATCATTGTCTTTTGTTTGCCATAAAATAAAATGATAATTTTTTTAAACTCAATGCATTTTTCAAACATAATGACTTTGCTTGCAAACCTTGTCTTGACATGTGTCTTTAGCTTCTAGGGCCACAATGCCATGTCAACACATGATTTCTCCCATTCTTGCTTCCCCTTCCCAAATTATGTTGTTTAGGTAATTATTTTATGTAAATTAATTAAACATCTTTCACATTTATTTGCCTTGGACATATGGAAACTTTCTCATCATTTGTAGCATGTATTCTAACATGCTTTAAACAACACACAACCAAAACAAGTACCTTTGTAAATTTGTGGAAGGTTCAAAAGCTCACAACTAATAATGGAATGCATGTTGGAGCCATGGATGTCAAGTTATTACCCTCATCTTTTGTAATCACTTGATAAAGAATCAAATAAATTTGTAGATAATGCAATTGTCATGTCATGCAAAGGTCAATTGTCTCATTCACCTCAAACAAGCTAACAATAACATGCATAGGCTATGTAGATTCAAGGAATTAATTGATTAGTAAAAAAAATGTGCCCATGGGCCACCTTTGGACATCCATGAATTATAAATAAATAAAAATTGCAAGATTTGGTAAGACATACATGTTTACACATTTGGTGACCCAGTAGGAAGCGATTTTTCCACGAGTTGTGGACAAGATGGAAATAAAATATGAGGTCATTAGTGTTTAAGTAACCTTTGTAACCGAATTTTTTCACAAGTGTAAAGAGTTTCATAGCTCTTGCATATATGCAACATTGCTTGAAAAAGTTTTGTTACAACTCATCATGTTGTTTGAAAGGAATCATGACCCCCCAAGAAATAATGATTGCATGTTAATAACTCCAACTTTTTTCTTTCTTATTTATTGAATGTGATATGTTTGAACCATTTCATGACAACAATCAAATTGGGGCGGGTAACTCAATTTGTGTCTTCATAAGATTAACCCCATCATATTTGTTGTATTTGATAAGCCCATTCATAAGATGGATCTTTGGGTAAAAACATTACCAATTGTTTATTCAAACCTACAAATAATGTATTTCAACATCTATGGGTACACAAGGTCAATAATGGACTTATCATTAACAATTAAAACACCTTAACAAATGGATATAATATGGTGAAGTTTTCACAATGCAACTTGACTTTTATGACTATAACTTGCACAACCTTTACTATTGTCACATTATTAAGTTCAAAATACACACTTTCAACATTTCACAAACTACTAACAATATTTTTGTTTATCAAATCAAAGAAATTAAAATGAATTATGTGCAAAATTTCAACAACATGGAACTCGTCTTTAACCATCGCATAAGAACACAAAACAAAATTTTCAAAATAAATAAATGAAAGTGCAAAAGGTTAAAATGGTGTTCACACAATACACTATAGGCATTGAAATTTCAAAAACTTTCAAGATTAGCTTTAATTCGCAATTCATTGATGATTTACAAGTATCAATTTGTGAAGAACATCAAATGTCAATAGTAAGAGGGTCAAAGCATGGTTGGGGTACCCAAAAGGATTATCTCATTTTATATTCATTGAACCCCCTCATTTAAACGTGTCATTGAAACTTAATGACATATTTATATTGAAAGTTTGATTTTATTCATAGATAGATACATTATAAAAGTACTATTTTATGTATAGAATGTCAAATTTGAACAAGTTTAAAAATTCTTACCAAGTCCTTGCAAGAAATCTAAGACTTTGTTTCATAAGAAAAAAAAGTTCAAAGATTTATAAGGAATGTTTAAACAATTCTTTTAGCCTAAGATTTTAACCATAAACACCTTATGTGCTAATCTGTGTAAAATGTATGAATGTGACAAGAACTAAATGCCCTATTATAATGTAAAAAGTTTCAAAAAGTCAAATTTTTAAGAATTTTGGGCCATTGATAGAACATGGCCTTCGTTGGATAAATTTTACCATTTTCACTTTCATAAGTGAAAAAAATAAATAATTTAAAAGCCTATATAAAATTTGGAAGAAAATTATTTCATTTAATATGAAAAAATAGGTCAAATGAAAAATAGGTCATGCGAAAAGTGAAGAAAAAGGTGAATTTCGGAGTTCTTTGAATGAATCCTTAAGGTTCAAATGTGATACCCCAATTATGCTTGGACCTAAGAATTCTTCCTCCATCCAAGCTTCAAGCTTGGACTCAATAAATGCACACAACACATGCCCATTTCGATGTTTATCACATGCACAATAAACAAAAACATTACACCCTACCCATGGTTTAAAAAATGAAACCCCCATGTCCTTCATCCATCACACAAGGAACAAGAACACAAAACAAAACTTTCAAAATAAAAAGATGAATTGCATAAGGTCAAAACTCAAAATTGTGTTCACTTGATGTAATGTAAAGCATTAAGCTTTTGACACCTTTCAAGATTGGCTCCCATTCACAACTTGCTAGGGCTTTCCAAGCAACAAAGTTGGAAGAACATCAAGTGTCAACAAGAAGCTCAATGCTTTGGTAAAAGTGCACACACAACATACATGTATTTTGATGTTCAACACTCAAACATGTGCATAGTAGACAATAAACACATAGAAGTAAATAGAGACACCTTAGAGCTCACATTCGTCAAAAGCACACAACACATCAAGCTTTGTAGTAGCACAAAAAAAATGGAAACTCACACCTGAGCAAAAAGAAAACTAACACAAAATGGAAAATGAAATAAACCACTATACACCAAGCTCCATCAAACTTCATCATTGAATGACAAGTGACAACATTCACAAAACAAAAGCATTTGCAATCACCCTTGTTCATAAAAATATACATTTGGGGCACCAAAACCTTTAAAATTATCAAGTTGCATATGCATATCCTTCAACCCTACAATCCAAAGATGCATAACGTAGGATATGTATTCATGCCCAAGAAAAATTTCATGAACGTATATGGATAATGACGAGCCATTTCAAATGGACATGAATATGCATCAATTTACCAATGAATATGCATATGTTAGATATGTATAACATCCAATTTTACAATTTACACAACTTCAAGATATATATATCTAGACATATTCACCAATTATACATGTCGATATATGGTTTGAATTGGATATTTGGCTAATATTGTTTCAAACTTCAATCTATAACATTCAATTTTGATGAAAATAATTAAGATAAAATTTTCCATTAAAAAAATAAATGTTGGTTGAATGTTAGTTGAACTCAAAATGAAATGAATGGGCATCCTCCAATCAACAAAAATTTGGAAAGATAACTCTAGTTCAAAATCATCATGCCAAATAACATGAAATCTTTTTCAAATAGTTTTAAATTAAAAAGTATATTTAAATTGTTGCATCATTTTTATAAAAACCCAAAAAGTAAGTTAAGTTAAATCTTTTGTTTCCATACCATTGTCTTTAGTTGCATGGCCCTAATAACCTCTAGAGGTAAAAGAAAAAAATCCAAAAGGAAAGTTGAGTTCAATCTTTTGTTTTCATATGATTGTCTTCAATTACATGATCCTAATAACCTTTGGAGGTGAAGCATTCATTTGCAAAATGCCCTCCCTTGAGGTGGACTCATGTGATGGGTCCTCCTACTTGTACGAAGGGAAATTACAATACAATCGAACTTTAGTATATCTTAGTAAACTAATGTTAGTTTAATCTAATAAAAAATAATGCTCTCATGCTTCCATGTAGTTGTTATGCTTTATTGCAAAGTGCCTCTTGTCATTTGTCATTTCCTATGAGAGTATTTCCCATTGGAGTCAATAGTTTCTTATGATTGTAGTATCATTTAGAGCGCTTCTCCTCCTCATTTAGGGTTTTCGGTGTCCGTTATTCACTTGTGCCTTTCATTGCCAGGACAATCCTTCTTTGAAAATCTTCAGTGTTTAGTTGAGTATGTCATCTTTATGTCTTGCCTCCTAGCATGAAGTTTTTATCCTCCTTGCAAGTTTCTTGTTCTCCTCAAATAAAAATATTTTGTTTGGACATATTCATGGTTGCTGCTCATAATTGTCGTGAAGCACATCAAAGTTCAGCAATTCATTGGAAGACTTTCAAAACCCAGAACTGGATTGACATAACAACAGCCTTTCAGTGCATCAATTGCTCAGCTATTCATCTGAGAGCGGTCAAAACTGAGTATTGGATTTCAGCCAACAACAACAGCCTTCACCATTTTCAAAGAGTCAATTACCTCTAAACCTCTTCAAAGAGAGACAATTGAAAAGCGCTTCAACCTCTGACAAGGAAAAACTAGAACTAAGAGCAAAAACAACAATTCCCAGCAATTACTCATCAGTTCCAGATACAAATGAAACCACACAAATGTAACAATCAGTAACCTATCCATCTTGTCTGTCACCGCAGGAAAGTTAACTCTTGGGCATGTGAAGAATTTCAGGATTCCCCAATGAGACAAGGATGTGCAGACAAACTGCATTGGAAAGTATGAGATCAATACAGTAGGATTGCAAATTACCCTGATGATACTGATGCAGGTCTAGAAGCAGGCAGAGGGGTGACTATAGAGACTGTTAAGCAGACATATAAGTTGCAGGCAACAGGTCACAGCAGCATAGGCAAGATATCAGATGTGTTGCAGGAATACCATCCAAATACTCATTATTGTACAGTACACAAGTGAAATACATTCCAAAACACCATCATGCTACTGTCAATGAATTGGAACAAAACCCATGCTCACCTTGTCTATAAATGAGCCTTGATTATTGGAGAACCTTTGGGCAGTCTATCGGTTGTCATTTCCTCTTCCTTCTCTTCCTTTCCTTTTCATCCTGACTGTCATCACTTTCCCTTTCTGAACTTTCACTATCACTGCTGTCAGGCTCACTCTCACTGGAGCTCCCACCTCCTGAAGTTTCAGAATCACCTCCAAGATCTTCAGCATCACTCTCGCTTTCCACTGGTTTATGCTGATTCATAATAAGCCGTGGCATGTTCTTTAGGTATTCGCGTAAGCTATCTGTAAGACCACCCAGTCCAATGGATGTGAAGAAGTTGATGGCAAAGCGTGTGTTCTTTGGGTTGTCTTTTGGAAAGACACCATCAAAATAGTCTTGCATCTCTGGGTCACTCAAGCGCTCATTGAGCTTTCGCAGTCCCAAATGCTCTGAGAGTTCCTGTGGACAAAAACCATGCATAAACACATAAGCATTTTCTTCATTCCCCAAAGTTGCCAAACTAGGGTTTACTGACCAACTACCAAGATGAACCCTATTGTCAATCAGTTTGGCAATAACCCAGCAATCACCCATTCCAGGAGAACATCAGTTTGTATCATGAGACATGTATTTTGTGGATCATTCAAAGAGAAACAAGTAATTTTAAACCCATCATCAGAGGACAGAATGAAATTGTTAGGCGATGGGTGGGGAACCATGCATATGACCAAAGCAAGGACATGACATTAGTCTAGTCAAGAGTTTCACATCAAACAGCATAGCTGCAGCATGCAGACACTTCCCCACAGGGTCTTGACTAGAAATGGGCCAGTATACAGCTCCCCAAATGAAAGAGCATAACCTCATATACCTGGAACAAGATCTTGATGAAAATACGGGATGAAGATGTTGTATCCTCCTCGGTGAGACGAATGTAAGCCAGTGATTGCCATGGAAGTGCATCTGTACCTAGCAAATGAGCAAAAAACTTTGCTACATTTCGGAGCTTGTTGGTCTCCAAACGATGGATCATTGAGTACTGCTTCACAAAGCAGTCATCAAAGTTCTCCTGGTAGATCCTGTTTACCATACAAAACCTTTGACCCAAGAGACCATAGTACCGCAGATACGTCCTCTCCTGGCTACAACATTCGAGTAGCATCACACATAACTCCATCTGCATTCCACAAGTTTCAAGTAAGTGTCAGTACCTTCAAAAACAGCACAAGGTCCATATTTGGTGGAACAGAAGGAGAGCACACCCTCCATAGACAATCCCAGACAAATTAAGCAAAAGATCGAAGGGAGAAAAGACCTCTTGCCCAGGCTCCAGCTTGATTTTGAGAAGCTTGTGACCTGCTTCTTCAAAGTCAACACTGGACATTATCGTCAGGTAAATTGTACGCCTCAAATTAACTAAATTTGTCTCTGTTTCATCCTGTATCTGCATACGTGCCTCCCTCTCCTCTTCATCTTCATCATCAGAATCCTCCTCTGATTCATCCTCCTCCCCTTGTGCTTTCTCAGTATCATCACCCTCTCCACCATCAGATTCATCGCCCAGTATCTCTTTCTTGAATGCATCGTACTTCTTCTCATTCTCCTCAAAGTCAGGATCCAACTTGAAGATGTCTGCATTTTATTCCAAAGTTCCATCAAACAGTGAAGACAAGTTGTCAGGTTTTATGTCATGATGACATGCCAACAGCATAACAAAAAATGAAATTGAAATGAAAATAGCCATGGACAATTACATTAGTGCCTGTAGTTCAACGGCAGTTCTTTCAGAATTGAGACTGGATTTACAATTAGGAACCCTCAACTCTGCACTTGAGCTTGCCTAGACAGTCCCTCCCAAATAAGGTCTAGAATGGTCCAGTTTACAGAGACAGACAATGTCACAGTGAGTTCAAAGGGGTGTAAACAGTACCAAGGCCTGTTTCTTGATCCAACTCATCCTCAAGTGAGAGCTCATGTGTTATCTGATCTTCTTGTTCTACAAGATCCAGCTCTGGTGTCACTGCAGGAAAGCCCTGCACAACAGCGTACATTTCTCAGCACAAGCTACAGCACATACTAGAGCTCACAAAACCCTACTTCTGAAGCTGTCCCTTGAAATCTAAGAAATTCATTGTAAGGTAACATGGAAAAATTATTACAAGGAAGTTGGAAGAGATTCATCACTCTGAAGTGAGACTTTAGGACAGCAATGAAATCTACCTGGAACCGGGTCTTGCGAATTGCAAATAACCCCTCAATCATGAATTGTACACGCTTGT
>Ga0209611_10010526_pt1 | contig 13593 bp, 9 predicted proteins | sample S1TSphgellanicum_3_FD_187693 | JGI IMG/M metagenome (GOLD analysis project Ga0209611, IMG submission 187693) | Host-associated microbial communities from peat moss isolated from Minnesota, USA - S1T2_Fc - Sphagnum magellanicum MG (SPAdes) (version 2) | ecosystem: Host-associated > Plants > Peat... | reverse complement strand
AACCCACACCACTCAGGAAATCAATTTGTAACTGGAAACACATCTAGTACAGATGATGACAAAGAGAAACAAACAAACAAACAGATGGGTCTCATACACACAAAAAAGAACAACAACATACAATCACACAAACGACAGTTTTGTTGAACACAAACAGACAATGATATTGGAAGGCTGCACACCTCTAACCTGTAACAAATAGAGGTCTACATACAACATCTGCAGTAGGGATGGCAATTGATCCACCGTTGTTCTTGATTCAATTCAAATCTCATTGCGGTTGCATGTTTGATGAAGTTCGTGGGTTGTCTTGCACCCAAGATGATGAACAACTCCTGTGATATTTATTGAGGGGAAAAAAAAACATATCTTCAAAGGATTGGGGACATTCCATATGAATGTCTTGATGTAAACTGCAGTTTTATCTAGCAACTTTGGGTGCCTCATTATTTGGTAGGGTTCTGCTGCAGAGACTTGGAAAAGTTGGATTGCAACTATTGTGCAAAATGCAAAGCTATTGTCTCTGCAGAGATGAGACATTCATAAGAAAAAAGAGAAATGGGTGGGGCTTAGGAGAGAGAAGGATGCTCTGATTGAGCAAACAAGACAAGCTAACAACAGTCTCTAAGGATAGAAGAAAATGACATGGTCTCAAACTGGGATGCCTAGGAGTAACCCTAAATGTGGAAGTCCAATAACAAATTTTCCTTCTTCTGAAACACTACCAAAAAGGCAGCATTACAGCATCATCCATGTAGGGTGGGTGTCAAGAATATGCACAAAGTTTGTAGCTTTCTAACTGAAGACTATGGGGGCCAGTCCCCAATTATGATGCACAAAAGGCAGCATTACAGCATCATCCATGTAGGGTGGGTGTCAAGAAGGCTACAAATATGGGGGCCAGTCTCCAGTTATGATTACTGAGAAGATTTGCACTGGCAGCAAAAACTAATTGCTGTCAATGTGCTTGAGAGCATCTGGAATCAGTGTTTGCCTGAGTCATCACCACCACAGGTTCCACCTCCTCCCCCTACAACCCCAACCGGCCTTTGCTCCTAGCTAAACTCAAGAGAAAATCGGTGAAGACAAACTCATAATCGGGCATCTTGCCATATCCTGCAGAGATACATCCTCATTTAAGTTTTTGATAACAAATATGGCTTTGGAACCTCTATTTCAATCCATACGTGACAACTGACACCTATTTCGGCCCACCCATCTTTCCTGTTCAGAAAATAAGATTGACTGAACCTGTTCAAACTCAACAGAAATTCTCAAAAGTCCTTACCAGGAAAGTAATTTATGTCAATGACATAGTAATGGTCTCCTGCTCCACCTTCACGGATCATATCCAAATTGAAGAGTCTCAACCCCTGTTTCAAGGAAGAGATAGACCTTAACAACTTCAGCAAAACAACAAAAAAAGAAAAAGAAAAAAACATTGCAGCACTATTTGGGATTTGAAACCCTAGACCTAATAATCAAGAACAATAATCACTTAGTGCTCCTTTTGTACCAAATAACATAGAACAACATATATGAAATATCATCATGGAAATGTCCAAGTAGTGGAGGAAATTACCAATCTGTGCCGTAGCTCCCTTGAGAGGCAATCCAGAAGCCGGGGGGGGGGCAATTCTGCATCACAGAATTTGACTTTTACTATCATGTGATTTCCACAATAGGGTGGTGACTATGTGATCACTACCATATCACCCTTATTCCCAAACATCTTACAAATGATCAACGTACTCTATTTGACCAAACCAACACAGAACCGATACAGAGATGGGACCCCAGAAAACAGGTGAAAAGAGTTTCTTTACCAGCAGCTTGAGGATCCAAATCAGCTTCTTCAGCTGTCGCAGCTGCATTGGACACTCTTGGGAAAGGAATTGCACCACTGCAGGCATCCTTTCCTTCCTGCACATCTGGCAGAGAAAATCTCCGCACAACCCTAATCTGGTCTCCAACAATGTAGACCTTGAAGAGAACTCCACCTGCAGAACAACACAGGAAAATTTTAGATTGCAGCTTCAAGCTCCAAAAAGAATATCCTATTGTGCACTCCTACCAAAATGCAAACATGTCTTCTGCAATTTAAGCCTAATCCAGACATGACTAGTAAATCTAGCTTAGGTTTCACAAGGGACAGTTGCATGCATGACCAATACAGGAAGACCAAGCTTGTTAACAGAACAGAACATTAGTAGAGAGAGGCAGAAGCTAATGAGAAAGACATATATTGCTACATGAGACCAGAAAATTCTCAACTTCAAAGACATGAAACAGCAGGCAGCAGTCAAGGGGAAAAAAAAAGGTGATAAGACATAGGTACCATGATTGACAAATTCTTGTAGAACTAGAGGTGGGTCCAACTCTGTCAAGCAGTACTTATCATAAGCCAATGACATAGCATGTGACTTTGCCGTTCCATCTGCCACCAACGGCTTTACAACTGCACCAGAAGGTCAAATGAGAGAAAAATCAGTAGCCTGAGCTTCTTGAAACAAAGCAATTATGCAGACAGAGAGCAACCCCTAACAACAGTGAGCACTGGCCATACTGTTATAATGTTTTCAACTCTGTATCACATCTACAAATATGCTAAGAAGGAAAATATATCACTTGCAGGCCATGCAGGGTTGCACTGGAAAAAACCATACCCAATGGAAGCTTGAGCCCTGCTTTGGCTACAGAACTAGGAATAGAGGCCGCATCACCGGTGATCACCAGCTGTCGTGGTACACCCACATGACCTGGAATTTTATGGTGGTGGTCAGTGAGAGCATCATGTTTCCAAAAGTTTCGAACCTTAAATCTGTGATTCCCCAAGATGCAGAAACCAAAAGTGAGATTGATCAGAGAATATTAGCTCCACATTGTTGTTGTGAGAAAAAAGAAAAGACAAACCTCCACAGTCACAGAGATTTAGTTGGGCAACATCTTGAAGCATGGACTGCCTGTTTCGCAGTTGCTGAATAGCCTCTGGAGGATCTAACACAATCACATCTGGGTACTTCTGTTTGTAATCCTGTGATCCCCCTCCCCCCCCCAAAAAAAACCACATCAGGCTCAAAAAAATGTACAACCGCAAGCCTTCAATGGCAGAAAGGCGCAGAAGTATAGAACTAGATTGAGCTGTTTAAAAACAGGAAAGATGCATGTTCCTAATGCACTCCTTGGCTCCCTGGAGAGAACAAGCACAAAAACAGTCCAGACAGCTCAAGGCAGGCTAAGCAGAAAGCAAGAAGAGACAGTCAGTCAGTCACCCATGTTCCCTCCTCTCCCAATCAATCTCCCTGTCCCCACATCTTTTGACAAGTCTCACCTCCAGCTCTTGCCGCCATTCCTTTCCTGTTATCTGGATGGACACCGTTCCCCCACCATCCCACAGCTCTTGCCGCCATTCCTTTCCTGTTATCTGGATGGACACCGTTCCCCCACCATCCCACAATCCAAAGTCAATGCTCAACAAACAAGCAAATGCCAAGTCTTGCTCTGTCCATTGCTGGTGCCAACAAGGGACTCAATGCCGCTTGCTTGCTCTGTCCATTACTTACTGGACAAACAAGGGAAAATGCCACTTGCTAGCTCTGTCCATGACCAGGACTTCAGCATACAAACGTTCATACCATTGCCCTTTAAGACATACATTGTCACAAAGAGATGAAGCAATTCTGAGGCAAAGCCTCCTGTCAAGGATATTCAAGTTCAATTGCATTAGAGAAAAGGAGGACAAGAATGAGGACAAGGAGCGTGCACGATGTGAATCACTAACCCACCTTATGAAGGATGACGTCAAAGGGGCCCTGTTCTGTGAGCAATTTGTTGCGATTGATTGCCACAAGTGATATCCCCTTTGTACTGTATCCCACATGCACACACAATTCCTTCTTCTTGTCAGTGCGACCAGAAACAATTTCATTCCCAATTTTGCATCAGAGAAGACAAGCAAGCAAGCAAGAAGACATTCTAGAAGAAGTTTCTAGGGTTTTGTTGGGTGCACAACATGCTTGCTACAGAAGCAAAACCAGAAGATGGGTTCTCATTGCAGGAAAACTAGAACATTGCACTCCGCTCTTCCTCAAACTTCCTATACCTGGCGTGAGACTCGAGCTTGGGTTGGATGAAGCTTTTGATCTTCTTGGAGGTGAGAGCATAGCCAACAATGAAACGAGGAGAGGAAGAGGGAGGAGAGGGGGGCACCACCACGACGGTCATCAGCGGCACTGGGCTGCTCTGTGTTCGCTTCTCATCACGATTGTGGACTTTACCCTCTCGTTTGCGTTCTTGTAAAGCTCTCTCCCTTTTCTCCTCCTCTCTGCGTCTGCTCTCCTCTCTCCGGCGTACTACCACTTCCTCCCTCTCCCTCTCGGCAATTCTGGCCACCGACAGCGGCGATCTGTCTCTGGCTTGTTGTATCAATCCCACCACCCCCCACAAACTCTCGGATGCCGGGGATGCTGCCACCGTTGTGGCGTCACCATCCAGCCTCATAGGTACCAGCAGAGGCTCCAGCCAGCACTCTCCTGAGTCCTTCCTTCCTTCCTTCCACGCACCCACCCACCCTCGGAAGCAAAAACAAACACAAAACCACCCAAACAAAAAATGCAACCAACTTCCAGAAGCTCCCGGTTTTCACAATCTCCTCCAAAAACAAAAGAGAAACTTCCCACAACACAACACAACACACAACCCGGTCTCAGAGCTGCTCTTCAAACTCTTCAAACCGGTCTTCCCTCTCCGCACTTGCGAGCCGAGAACCAAATCCTTCAAAAATCCTCTTCTTCCTCCTCCGACTCACCGACACACACACACATACAACATACACACATACAAACAAACTCTCTCTCCCTCTCTGTGGTAACTCTCTCTCAATTCCTACAAAGACAACAACACACTCCAACGAAACACACAGAAAACCAACTCCTCTCTTCTTCTTCTTCTTCACATCCTCTGGTCGTATTGTCAAATTTGCTCTCAACCGTGTGTATGTTATTCTACCCACATCACCACCACAAAACACCCCACTCCCCTCTGCCTCCAACCCAAGAGATTTTACCAAATCCACAACCACCTTTCCCAAACTCCAATTATCCACAAAACACACACACACACAAACTCACTCTACCTCTCACTCTCTCTCTAAACAGACAGCTTTTTGTGTGTTTGTGTTCAGGATTCCAAAGGCATTGCGATTCCGGACAACATTTTGAACTAATACGACTTAGTGCATCTGCAAAATGCACAAATGTTTGATTTGTGCACACATATGGCAGATGCTGCCAAGATGCCCAAGAACAACACAGCTCCGCTGCTTGCCTGCTTTACTTGCTGGCTGGCTGGCTGCTGCAGCAAAAGGGTGTGTGTTGGGTTTTGGTCCGCGTGTTGCGTCCTCCGAGCGAGCGAGCGAGCGAGCGGTGTAGCGACGAGAACAAGCACCAGCAACAACAGAAACAAAGGGGGTCACAAATACAAACAAGGGACTGAAAAAAAAAGAAAAAAAAGGGAGCATTCGATCCGCGCCCTTCTTTCCCAATTTTCTTACATCTTTTTATAGGTCCCTCCCCTCCCCTCCCCCCGCCACCCCCTCTCCCCCAAAACAAAACTTTTCTTGTTCCAAAAACCATAGGTTTGTTTCAATTATTAGGTAGCAAGGTATTTATTAATTTGGGTTTTCCTCAGTTTTACCCACTTGGCGGCTCCCAATCCCAATGTTTAGTACCTAGGTATTTTACTTACTTACTTACTTTGGGTAGATTTTTTTATTTACCAAAAACTATAGGTTTTGTTTCAATCTCTTATTCTTCTATTTCTTTGTTTTGGGTTTTCCAACTTCTACCTACTTGGCTCCCAATCCCAATATTAGGTACTTTCTCTAGGTTGATATATCTAGTATCTACCAAAAACAAACCATGCCATTGGTTTTTTTTTTTTTTTTTTTTTTTTTTTTTTTTTGGGGGTTTGGGGGTGACTCTCCCAATTCTTACCTAGGTACTTAGCTCCTACTTGCTCCCAATCCCAATGTTTGATTACTTATTTTGGATAGGTATCTGTAGTGGGTAAAGTAGGTAGCTGCTTGGGGTCTCCTCCCACATTCATCTACTTTGCTCCCCCCACTTCAATTAAACTAGGATCCATCACCATGTGCTACCTCTCTTTTCTCCATTTCTTGGGTCCTTGTTGTTGGTGGTGTTGCACACTGTTTGTGATAAAATTTGTTGTGTTTAGGTCTTACATATATCTAATTTTGCCAACAAAAATTCATTTCAAAGTTTTGTCTATACTTTGTCCACATTTTGAATCTGATCTTATGAGATGTTTATAGCAGAATATCAATTTCCTGTATTTATTGTAATACTTTGGCAGCTTTGACAATAATTATATTATTTTCAAAAATAAGTTGAAATTACTTAGTTCAAATATTTGACATGTGTGTGATTTTGTTAGTTTCAATAATATTTGGTGACCATTTAGTAGTGCATAACATCTCTCTTTGTTCTCATTTCAATTTGGATTTTTTTCCTTTCCCATTCATCAATTTTTGCTTACTTTTATTTTGTTTCAATCTTGCTTATTTTATTCTTCTCCCCAATTGACCCCTTTCCAAATTTTGCCTTCTTTGCTCCCAGGTCTCAACAATTTTAAAGCTCCTTTACTACCAATCAATTTTGCCTCTGGTAACTTACACTAGCTTTTGTCTTTTGGTGGCTTGATGAGTCTGCAAGCATGTGGATTTTCATCCTAAAAGTAAAAAATTGAAAAATAATTAATTTAATTAATGCATTGATGATGTGCAAGTGATTTTGTAATTCTTATGTGTTGCCCATCAATCTGTAGGTTTATAATAATACCAAGACACTTAGTTTGTCAACTACATGTGGCTGATTTTATGGAATTTTACCCTATGATCCATAGGTGTTAAGCTACCATTGTTGGTAGGTTTGCATAAATAATATGTGATAGTTTGTGGTCAAACCCTAATGATTTGAAGTTCATCCAAACCTCCCTCTCATGGGTATCTTAATATACAATTGTGGTGAAGCTCTTGGATGATTTGAAGTCCTTTGAGATTCATTTGTTCTGTTTTAGAAATTTGCATTTCTATCAATCAAATCTTTGGATGATTACAAAATTGCAAGTTTTTGTACTTCATGATCAAGCCCTTGAGTGAGATGATTTGAGATGATTTCAAGTTCATCCCACAACGACATTTATTCACCAACACATTGTGATGAAAAGCCTCCAATAGTGTTATATTAGAACTTTTAAATACATTAAGAGAAGTTATCCATACTTTTGGAGTGTATATGCTAGGAATGTACTTTTTGGCTTTTCAAAAAATACTATGGGATACTCCTCTTTCCAAAGAATCTGGCATCACAACAGGTAGGCAAAGCAACATGAAGTTGTTCCATTTCCATTTTGCCGCCTTGCAAGCCATCCCAATTTTCTACCCCAAGAAAACCTATTCCGTGAAATATTTAATCATATTTGGTCGAACATTACACTACCTCAATTGTGGCTATGGTGAAATACTCATTAGCCAATTCCATGATATGGCACAACACTACAAGAAACAATCAAATTTCATAAATGCTAGGATGAATCCATTTCCAAAACAATACCAACCTAAAATCTAACACCATCATTCAAATGGAAGTGAAATCACAACACAAAACACAAATCTCATGATCAAATTGTTATGGTGCAAACAATACAAAACATGAAATGTACCCATCCAAAAAGTCCATAAACAATGCCATTGTTGTAGCTATGAAGCTAATCAAATTCTATTGAAGGGTTCATATTGCACAAATGTTTATTGATGATAAATATTGAATTTTCATATTATGGACATTATTTTGTAATCATAAAGTGTGGAGTTTGATAATGTAGTGGATAAAGTTTGTCACCACCCCTACAAATGATTTTGGGTTCAATTCTTTATTGGGTCATGAAATGTTGATTTCATTCTAATTTACATAACTCGAAACCTTTCAAGAATCCATGATGTTTAGGCAAATATTCACATAATGTTCCATCCTCCATGATCCCCATCACATAATATATCATTGTGCGATTCATGTGATATCCAAGTGTGGTCCATCAAATCGTATCACCCTTTGTGTCTCACATTTGTCGACTCCTATCACACTTGCTATCACCCCACCATCATCCCCGCGTTTGGTTGGCATGTTGCCAAACTTCTATAGCACCCAAGACATGCCTAGTCGACAAAAATGTCTTGTTTACACCCACCAAACCTAGGAAAAAGATAAGGCAATTTACCACATTCGAACATCCTCTTCCAATATATACTCATTCAGTTCCTTTTTTCCCAATTGCAATTCCTATGAAATGCCAAATTTTACAATAATATTATGAAACTTAATTCATTTTTCTTGTCCCAATTTTGAAATTTGAGTTCAAAATGAGGAGGCAATTATTAAGGTGGCAATACCTAAAATACAACTTTGGTAACATTAAAGTATATTCTTTGGACCTAGGAATAAGTTTTCCCATCTAGTCAAAAAAGAGCTCTAATGCCTTTAAGATCTCAAATCCTTCTTGCTCCCCTCATTCAGTATAGGTATGCTCTTTAATTTTCCAATGCAATGATTAAAAGAAGATGCAATCATAATAATACTCCTAATAATAAAAATGGCATTTAAATTCCCCCGCCCCAAAAAAAAGAACACACACACACACACTATGGTTTGGATTGATCATTGGACATTATCACCATCATCTATGAATCTATGATCACAATAAATAAATAGGTACAAACCCCAAGCAATCCATACCAAGGAAGGGAAAAGGTATGCTCCCAATTTCCTTAATCCTTACTTGTGAAACTCATTTTTTAGAAAAACCATAAGGCAAGTAGCCTTGTGTTTTTACTCATGGATTTGGATTGAGTTTGGGCATGCTCTTTTCTATTGAGTGAATCTATTACCTATACCATTGTCTTGCATTCATCATACAAATTGTTATATGTTTCCATAGAAATATGATGCAAACTTTTGCTACTTTTGCCTTAAATTGAAAAAAATTCTCAAAACTTTAACTCTAGTTGGACGCTTCACTTGTATGACTTGTGTAAGTGAGTCTTAAAAATAGAGCTAGTAAATGAGATGGTTGGGATCAGTGTTGTGTGGGTCAATCTAAATACACATATACCTTCCATGTAAATTCCGGTAGATGTAAAGGGTCATCGGTCAAGTAAATATTTTGTTTTACATTTACACCGGGAAGTGTAAAAACATTTCAATTACAGTTACTCCGCCCTATGTAAATGTTTTTGGCAAAGTAAGTATATATATATTATATATCCTTAGTGATTATACCTTTTTGCAATCCATATTAACTAGTTGTAGGTGGATTCTAAAGCTTAATGTTTTACCTTTGCAATGGGCCACTTTGATTGGCCCTTCACAAAAAAAAATTAGATGTTTTTAATGCTCACAAATATGTGTTTTTACTACTAATTAGGTAGTGTGAGAGCGCTTCCCTTTAGGCCAACGATATACAATAGAAGCCCACACTTTTGGGCGAAGGATATGACACAAACTATGGTGCTCTTGGGGGAATAGCTTGTGTGCACTTTCTTGAGTGTGTATTGGGTGCATGTTGTCGCACTTCATTGTTTGAGTAGAATTTTTCCATTCTTAACAAGTTTTTTTTCTTAAAAAGCAATGAACTTCTTGAATTTCACTTTCAATTTTCAAAATGTATTCATCACACTTTCAATAGTGAGAATCATTGACACAAACAACAACCAACCTCCAACAAGTTTTTTCAGGTACAATTCTTTTAATTAGGTACTTCTCTCTTAAAGCTTTCCACTACACTTGCCCATTGAATAGTCAAAAGCCTTTTTTTTAATAAAAAAACCTATAAAACACTTTAAAACTTTGTGTTCTTGGGTAGCACCCCCTTATGAGAGCAAGTAATACCGGTCTCGACCTGTATATTCAAAAACATAATATAGGGCATACCATTGGGTTTTCAAGAAAGGTATCATTGGACCATCACATGGGATAATAAAGGCATCCTAAGAATATTCTACAAAGTTATACTAGTTTGTTCGGTTTTTCAGGGTACTAGGACTAGTACAAGTCTCTACACCATAGTATAGTGTATATCTACACCATGGTAGTGTATTTTATTCATGAGATCATGAATACTAATTGGTCCAAAAACACTCGGAGAAATTTCCTAACGATATTTGGAGGGCACCTTATATTGGTGAATATGCCTCCTAGAAAAGAGGAGGAAACAAAGTGTTGGTCCCTTTTTTGAAAACCTCCCTCTACCTAGGCTAGTTCCTTTCCCCCTGCGCCTAAAATTTGGATTTCAAAGAACCTTCAATTCCAGTCATTTCAAATGGCCTCAAATAAACTAATAGTTTTCATGAATTAATCTACAAAGAAGTGGCAATTTTTGAGATGGTTTTATTTGACTAGTTTTCAGTTTTTTGAGAATTGCGATTATATATCAAAACCAATTCCTCTTCTTTTTGAAATATGTTAACCAATTCTTTGCTCTTTTTTTAAAATAAAAATAGTTATATGTCTAAAGAATTGTCTTGGTAATTGTTGATTATCTAGTGCCATTTCTATTAACCAGCCAATATTGGAGGGATCTTATGCCTATGTGATTTAGGTTCATGATAACATTTGCTTCATGCTTTGCCATAGGTAAAGCCAATAGGAAGGGGACATTCCCAAAATGCAGGGCTGGGCTTGGCCACCACCCCTCATCCCAAGCCCCTTATTTTTGTAATTTTTGTAATCCCCCCCCCCCCCTTAGGGCTTTACCCTACACATACAACATTGATATTCATATTCCACAAGATTTTGTCTTAGAGGTTTCTTTCGGAATCCTAGTTCACCTAGTACTTGCATCTAGTTTAAATTTCAGTTTATTCTAGTATGATTGCCATAAGAGTCGGTTAAGGATGAAGTGAAAATTATTGACCTTCACCATCCAAAGGGACTTATGCGACCCCTTGTAAATGGATTTTGAGACCTTTGGGACCATTAATTGCACATTGTGTTTGTGTCATTTGAAGTTTTGTAGTTGTGTCATTTGAAGTTTTGTAGTTCAAGGAAAGTTGTGTTGTAGTATGTGGATGTTGTATGCATGGGGACTGCCTTCCTTCAAAACCATTTTCAAATAAAATCTTTATTCCACAAAATTTCAATTACCTTAATTCATTTCCATCAAGCAAAACAACAACATTAAGGTTACCTCTAGAGTGAACGATTGAACTATTACACATTGTGTTGCAAAAGGCATTTTAATAAGTGCCTTGCTCAATCATGACATGTCTTAAATATGTGCACATATGGGATATGCTAGATCATAATACGTGCTTTTTGAATTCAACAAATTTTTTGGGTGGGGTGGACCATGGGTCCAAATTGAAGTTATGGAAATTTGATGATATATAGTTGTTGCTATGGCGTAGGGAGTTCAAAGTATATACTTCCAAAGTTCCAATTTCCGACAAACTTTCATGCCTCTTATTTTGGTCACGAGAAGTCTTAGGCAATGCAAGTCAATTTTTCAATTCTATAAAGGTTTATCTTTCTATTCTTTCTGAGTCCTTTCCTTGCTAGCATTTTGTTATTGTATGAACTACATTTTACTTACAATCAAGGTAAGAACCTTAAGCCTTGTTCATACAACATTATAGTTTTCAACATAAGCTCATTTCCACAAGGAACTTCAAGACACAAAATGCACTATAAGTAATATATTACAATTTACTTTTGAGTTGTGAAAGTGCCAAGAAATATTAAGTGAGACAAATCTCAATAAGTATTTATATCAATCCACAACTTTTGGCCACAATTACACATATATTCACATTTGCTAAATAGGAACATGCCCACATTTGGAGGCATAACATGTGTGCAAAATTCAAGTACCTATGCTTTTGAGCTTGATTGAGTTACCTACATAGCACCACATAACACAAAATATGGCTTAGTGTTATCAACCTAGAAAATATCCCATTCTGTTAACTCATACTATGAGTACACCACATGGTAGATCAATTTAGGGCATAGTAATTCTAAAAATATACAACCTTTTTACTGAATTTAGGTGTTTTTACAATTTATTTATTTAGTAAGTTTAAGTAATCACTTATGTGGTGGTTGAGTGATATTGGATGAAGCCTTGGGGTAAATAGGTCTTCATGCCTTTAAGGACCCTATGGAACTCAAAACATTTGAATGAATTGTTTCTTAATGTGTATTTCGTAACTTAATTCATCCTCGTTTTTTTTTTTGTTCGGTAAGGCTGGAGTGTGGGAGGGTAAAGCCCTACGGTGGGGAGCATTCTGGAAATAAGGGGCCTAGGACAAGCTGGTAGCCCAGTCTAGCCTCAAATATTGGGAATGTCCCTCACTCACAGGCTTTACCCATAGTAAGGTGGACATTATTATGAACTTAAACATTCATAGATTAGAAGGCCTTGGGAGATGAAAGGTTCTTACAGCTGCTCCTGAAGCATGGGAAGGATCTTATGCCTACAAGTAGGTGTAAGACCCGCCTCCTGTCTAAGAACTATGAGGTGCCCTCCAAATACGATCCCAAATTTCACCAAATGCTTTACATGACAAGTAAACAATGTAACGTAACAAATGGAAATCATGGTTGAAATTTTTCCACATCCATTTGGAAGAAGATCGCATAAAATGTGACTAAATACATTGTCCCGTATTTGTGCATGCAAACCACTCACACATAGGTTGGAAAATTATCTTCTATAGTGATCAATTTCACGATTCTCAATCATTTTAAAATGTTCTAAACTTTTGCACTTTTGTTCTCAACATGCCACCTAACAACAGCACCACTCTTCCAAATTGGATGCCATAACTTACATTCACATAAAAAATTGTTGCATGATCCTAGATCGATGGCAAAGCTCATTTCCAGGATTTTGTCAACGTAGATCAGCTCACATGCACCATGATACCGATGCTATCCATATGCTGGATTGATGTAATCCCGGTGAATCACCTTGAAACGAGCTTCAATATCCAATGACAGGCTTAACAAAGTTTGTGTGTGTGTGTGTGTGTGCACAAGTGCATGTGGAAGAAACACATGAAGACTAACCACTAAATGCCTGGTAAGCTAAAATTGATTTTTTGTTTTGGAATGTTAAATGGATGTGAGCAATGAAAACTTTTTTAAAAATTCAACTTTTTTAAAAATTCAATTTTTTTCTTAGGGGTTGCACCCATGGGACTTTATGAGAGTTTGCAGATGGTCTGCTGACCTGAAATCTCCACAAGGATTAGAGTGAGTTTTTGAACCCTTGATTAGCCCTAATTTCTTATTTCTTACTGTCATGGGTTCTCTTTCATTGCACTCCAGAGAAAAAAATTATAATTTTTTTTTGCATCTTCTGCATACTTAAATGATGGAAGCAGCATCATCTCAGAGTGTTGCTAATAGTACCAGGGTTTTTTCTTTCTTTCAATTTTGTGACATCAAAAAATTGACAAAAAAAATTTCCCAAAAAAATAGCAAATTTAATGAAACTCATGCATTTTTCCAAAAATTA
>Ga0209611_10010525_pt1 | contig 13595 bp, 9 predicted proteins | sample S1TSphgellanicum_3_FD_187693 | JGI IMG/M metagenome (GOLD analysis project Ga0209611, IMG submission 187693) | Host-associated microbial communities from peat moss isolated from Minnesota, USA - S1T2_Fc - Sphagnum magellanicum MG (SPAdes) (version 2) | ecosystem: Host-associated > Plants > Peat... | reverse complement strand
CCAAAATAGTCGCATATTAGTCGCATGTGACAATACGTATACAATGGAGTCAAAGGATGAAATGTATTTGTTGACTTTATACTCTTTGTCATTTGCGACTAGTTTTCACATGCGACTTGTCTTAGGTGACTAAAAGGATTTTAGTTGCAAAATGTCTCTTGCGACTAAAATTTAGTCGCAAAGAGCAGTCGAAAATACATGTTTTTCTTCTAGTGCCAAAGTCCCTTCTTGCATGTCTAAACCATCCTCTCTACAAGGCCATCAGCTTGGGGATGATCCCTTGAAGTCCGGCAATGGTCAATGGGAGCATGATCAAATAGGTCTTGGAATTTTCCTTGGAATCCTGATCCTTGATCAGTAAGGCACTCAACATAAGCCCCAAACCTACTTAGGACCTATTATAAGAAAGTTTAGCTAGTGCTGTATGATGACTTGTCCGGCAACGCAACAAGTTTAACCCACTTTGAAAAATGTTCAATCATAATCATGATGTAGACATTACCCCTCAAGGTCTATGGTAACTTTCCAACTAAATCACATGACCAACGCTAAAACATGCCCTGAATAAAAAAAGGAAAAAGCCTAAGCTACCGAGAGGAGAAGGAAGTTCTCACTCTATCACATTGTTCACACTTAGCAATGACGTCTTGAACTTGAGCATACATACCTCTCTAATGGTAGTGAGGAGCAAGAATACTATAAGTACGCTTAACTCCAAAGTGTCCAAGCTTCGAGTGTACCTTCTGAATAAGACCAAGTTGTTCATGTGGTGGAAGAACCACTCTGTCGCCTTATGATAAGCATTAAACGAAGTGATTAACCCTCCATGAGTAGCGTTTGGACTGTTGTTATATGTGATCCCAACGACTTAATGTAACTTGGGGAGAATATTCCCCATGCTGAAGAAACTTTAGAGTGTCCAAGTCCTCCCATATATCCACAATGGGATGTTCAACCAAGTTACATTACAATAGTGCAAAATAACTAGATGCATAAAATACATGTATTACTAAAATCTAATCAAAATCTTGCCTGGCTTCTAAGAAATCTTCATAAATAATGAGGGGTCTTCGCGACATGGTATTCGCATTGTGATGTGTAATACCAGGTCGGTGAATAACCTTGAACTCATACTCTTGAAATATAAACACCCAACAAGCTAACTTACCAATAAGCTTATCATTGGTCATCAACCATTTAATAGGCTGATGGTCTGTATACAAAATGAATTTGGTGCCATAAATATAAGGCCTGAAATGTATGATGACCCATACAATATCAAGACACTCCCCCTTGTATGAAAAGTAGTCGCTCTTAACCTTGTTATTGCTTCGAGATGCATAGGCGATCACATATTCCTTACCTTCCACATCAAGTTGGCAAAGAATAGCACCAATACCAAGAACATTCTATTTAGTGTGTAGAATGAAGACCTTGCTAAAATCAGGTCTTCTCATAATGGGGAACTCTGAAAGCTTTTCCTTGAGTGTGTGGAAAGCTTCCTGAGCCTCTTCACTCCATGTCCAAGCAACATTTTTCTTTAACAATGCATAGAGAGGATGAACAATAATACTAAAGTCTTGGACATAAATCCTATAGTAATTACATAGTATGATGAAACTCTTCAAAGTGTGAACATTAGTAGGATTGGGCATCTCCAAAATGGCTACTACTTTGGCCCAATGAACCATAATATAATTTGGCAAAATTCTATGTCCAAGGTACACTATTGAGGTGAAAACAAACTCACACTTTTTAGGATGGATTTTCATATTTACTTTGTGGAGCCTTTTGAATAACTCCTCAAAATGAACCAAGTGCTGCATGAGTCCCTTGATATGCATTGGGACGTCCTTTATGTAGCACTTCAGGAAATTTGCCCTTTCGAAAACTTGGTCCATGACTTGTTGAAAGAAAACAGGTGCATTTTTCAATCCAAAAAGCATCACAAGCCATTCCCACAACTTGTTACTTCCATGGAATGCCCTTTTTTTGTGACCTTCGCAGCAAGCACAATCTAGTTGAAGTCTTGCCTCATATCCAGAATTGTGAAAATGTTTGAATCTCCAATGCTATCAAATAGTTCTTCAGGGATGGGCATGGGGTACCTATCCTGAGGTGTAACCAAGTTCAAAGGCCTATAATCCCCGCACATCATTTTTTTCAATCCATAATCCATCTGAATCCTTATTTGCTAGCATTACTATAACGGCTGCGAAATCAAAACCTAATGGCTGAATGAGACCAGCCTCATGGAGCTCTTTGCATATTTCATCTACTAGTTCCCACTCATGCTTGTTCAACCTATGCCTCCTTCGATAGATGAGTGTTTCATCTATAAGGTCTATAGAAAATTGCATGGTCTTAAACCTTCCTACATCTTTCATTGAGAATGCGAACACATTCTCATACTTAATTAGCAAATATGTGACTTGGTCTTTCTCCTTCTTAGTGAGCTAGTTCCCCATAAGGAAAGGGTAGTTAAAAACACATGGAATGGAGTTGGAAAGTGTGTTTGAAGAACTTGGTGTATTGAGTTCTCCACTATCCAACTATGCAGATTTGTAAAAGGTTGTAATTATTTCTCTAGAAGTTGATGTATTTCCAAGTGTATCATAAACAACTTGAGTCAAATTACATGGTACCTCCTCCCCCCCAACACTAACAGTGAAATGTAGAGTGTTGAATATAAGCAAGTGTACTTAATTGAGGTGCCATGTGGTCGCATTGCCAGAACTACAAGCTAATTGAATTAGTGCTAGTGTTGTGTACATTTGAAAGAATACACAGGTTACGAACAACCATGTAAGGGAGTTTAGTTCCATGCCTCTCCCCAGTAGAACGTTACGCTCCAATTTAGTCACTTTGGTGTGACTAGTAGTGCTAGTTTGGAACCCCATAGCCCTTTCTATTTTTTTTGGGTTTAATTCATCCTAAGTGGTTGAAGCATGACAATACACTAAGCTTGGTCCATCTCCCTGAAAGGCATGTGCTCATGGGAAGGAGACAAAGGTGGGCCAAGCACCTCTCGGTTTTCCTATTATGTTCGTAGGAAACCAAGGAGGTTTCTCTTACCTTGTAATTAGTTGGTAGGAGCTTTGATAATCCAATATGTGAAAAACCTGCAGGTTGGGGTTTCTGATGGTGTATCTCAGAGCCAACTGCAGAACTAAGAGCGGTGCAAGGTTGGTTCACCAATTGCGCAACCAGTGCGCATAGGAACCGCATTGTCCTCATCGAGTAGGATCGACTCTTCAAAGTAATGCTTGACCAACGTGTAATGCTCTTGGACTTTCTCCCTCTGGTCAAGTTGAAAAGGGGTGTTTTCAATTACATAACCAAGCATAGGATAAATGGATTGAACCTAGGTGATCAATCATACCTTCCGTGAAAAGTCCGGATCTTGTGTCATTCAAACCTTCTCCAAATCCAGCCGCTGAAAATCCTTGACACTCCTAACCTAAAATGATGAAGTCCATGGGGCCAAGTAATTCCATATGTTTTTTATGAATTAGTTGTATGTCAAAGGGCAAGAAAGTGAAATTGGCCTTCCATGCAGTGGTTACAAATTGTTGTGGAAATCTGGCTATGACATTTGTCATTCTTGATGCCGCCACTTGCCTTACAATAAAATCAATGTTTACGAAGAAATACCTCCGAACCACCATCCCTGACTATAATAAGGCTTCAAAACTTGTACCAATACCACTAAAAAGCTCTAGTAATATAATCCCCTCCTTAGGTGGTGTCTAAGTGATTAGTTGATGAAATACTAGCTTAATCAGTTCGCCATGGCTCTCCATGTTCTCAAAACTAGACAAAGCTTTGACCAAGGGCTCGTGGGCTACTTTGAACCTCTGTAAAACCTTTGGTCCATGTTGAATGTTAATAGGAACTACCTTCAAGCTTTCAATAGCTTGGGTGTAAGTTGTCTCCTTTTCATCTCCTTCTATCCACTCGTGGCTAGCTTGTTGGATGTAAGAAATAATGTGTGTTCCTTTGAGCATACAATGGTGGGCCATAGGACTATGGTTCCCATGTGAATCAAAGGGTATGTATCCCAGGTGGTGCCCATCAGTCTCCCAATCCACTCGGTAGTACGCGTGCTCAAACCAGTTATCAATTGTGAAACTTGGTGGAAACAGGGCCACTTGCCCAATGAGCACATTGTAGGCGGCATTGGTGACTAAACATATGACTTGTAGGCAAAGTTCATAATATGTACCTTCATTGAAATTAAGTGCAATCAAATCCGAGCTCTCCCCGAGTACCTCCTTTACATTCCCATTAGCGGTGCGAATTTGCCACATAGATTTCCGTAGTTTAAAGTCGAGCATGCCCATCTTCTTGGTGAATTGAACTTCAAGAATCACTAGTTTGGCACCTATATCAAGAAGTACCACTTTAGGTGTATGTCCTCCCACCTAGATTGTTGACTCAATATTGTCGACAATGGCAACTCTGATGGCGATGGAAGTTCTTTCACTAGGCACCACCTTTGGAAATGAGTGAAAAAGTTTGTGGAGAGAATGGCTATCCACGATGCCTTTGCTAAATAACAAATCCACAAATGAGGTGTTTTTAGTTCATTTTTAATATGTGAATGTAAAATCAGAGGTAGGAGAGCCCACTAGTTTAGCCATGTTAAAACTTGTGACCAGATTACGAATGCCATCTACAACACGTGAGCCAATCGAATGTCTCTCCAAAATGTTAGATGGGACCCTTATAACATGTGGATCAAGGATTGGTAAAGGACCTAATGTAGTGTTCAGGGTATCCTTTAGTACTGCAATTATGTCCTTGGTGCTTAGTTTCAAATCTTAAAAACAAAACAACAATGTACTCACAAGTTTTTGCACCACTTCACGCATTTGAAATTGGCACTCCATAAGCTGATCAGTGGGAAATTGTGTGTTTTCCTAATGTACATGTACTCCTAGGACACAAAAATTTGATGCCCTAATAGCTTATGGTGTAGTAGTCTCTTCCCCCCTTGCCAACAAGGTGTGTTCTTCTTTCATGTTGAGAGGAGGAAAAGATTGTGGCATGATTGCTCGAATTCCTTTAGCTCTGGTAATAGGACTTGAACCAGATGCGAGTCCATTAGTTTGAATTACATGCCTAGTGGCAAAAACTCTGGGTGCCACACTAGCCTCTTGTGCCGCGAAGTAGGAAGGGCAAAAAGAAGTGGCAAATTCTGGTGCGAAACTAGAATTATGTGCATTGGAAAGAACATACTCCCCAACCATGGCATGGTTTGAAAGGCCATAGAACAACCTAGGAGGTCCCTCTCGTGATCCTGAACCCTATATAGAATGGGCATGACTAGTTGGTTGGGAAGACTTACCTTTTAGATTAGCAAGTTGGGCCCTCAATGATTCAAGTTCATTTTGCAAAGTTTAAACTTGAGCAGCATGGGCTTGAAGCACCCCCTCTTATCAGCATTATGTTCCTTTTTTTTAGCATTCTTATTGGAATTACCCTTGGTGGGGAAAGTTTGAGTGGAAGGCTGAGGTGCTTTGGCTTTTAGTTGAAGGGCAGCGGAAGATGCTGGCAGATTTTGCCGTGGTAATCGGAGTTGCTTCCGTTTGGAGAACTTGGCAAAACAAACAGTTTCCTGGTGTCCTTCTTTCCCACAATAATCATAAAAGAGATCCTCGGAAGGAATGTTACACTCATTAGCTTTGTGGGCAGGATTGCCATAGTAGTTGCGAGAAGGTAGGATGGGTGTAGTCGAATGCACCACTTTAGCCCTCGAAGAAGAATGTGATGATATGGTTGGCGGAGTTGGTGGAGGTTGAAGCCTTGAACGTGATGAAGGCCTCATAGTACTGGCCTCATAATGTGCATGGGCCAATTCCAGCTTTTCAAAAATGTTGTACACATCCAACAAAGTTTACGAGTCTCCAAATTCTGCAAAAACTCGTTGCAAAACCTACGCATGGAGTGTTGGAGTACCTTCCAACGAACGAAGATACCGATGGGCAGCTTCCAAGTCTGTGATGCTCTGGGTATCTTCTTTAAGCTTGAAAAACCTCCTATAAAACATTTTGAAGGTTTCATCTTTCTGCCGAAAGAAGGTGGCGAGCTATAGAATTTTTTCAGAAATTTTAATCGGAAATTCCAACTCAAAAATTTAAAAGAATTCCCCCACTGGATCAACAAAAGCTAGTGCATCGATGGTGAGAAGAATGTTTGTGATAATACTAATGAGTTGTTGAGGAGAAATGTTTACTGAAGTAGGTATCAGATCTGAATTATTAGGCATAGTCCCATGATGTGAAATGGTAGCTTACAGTGTAGCTTGAGAGGCGGTGGCAATGGCTATGGCATAAGCTGGATTTGGGATCTGGGTGATGCCTAAAATCCTCGGAGAATGTTACTCATAAACATCTAATGCCTCATAGTGCACATAACGGGCCAGTTGTTTGAATACGAATACCTCGGTGTAATTAACACCATACTTGAGCTCCAATTCACAAACCACAGTTGAAAAAGTTGCCTTGAATTCCATCAAAGAAATGGTACTTGGCCTCCCACTGAACTTCTCAATTCTCCCAAAGGAACTGCTGACCTCCATGGTGTATATGGGTGTAGAGGTCATGGCTTACAACAGAATAAATGGTGATGGTGTGAAAGTTGGTGCAGTAGTAGGCGTACCCCACTAATTAACCCTTCAAAATGGACTTTAATGTACCATTGATGTAGTGTATACTGAACCAAAATTCTTAGCAGGAGTTGTATTGGATGATGGCGATGTTGTAAATGCTTGATGGTACCGTCGTGAAGATCGTGAACTTAAAGAAATCGGTTCAAATGATTGCGTGTTACTTCATAGCTTATACTTTGGTTCTGGCTAAGCGGTAGTGCTTTCATCAGCCGAGAACATGGTGTTGTCCCATGCCTCAAAATTTTGTAACAATACACAACATTAGCTACAAAGTTCTAACACAAGATACGATTTGAAAAATATGGTGCATCGACGGGGATGAATAGTGACGGACAGACGTCGATAGGCGAACGGACGAAACGAACAGACGAACAACGATGGACTTTGAACGAAATGATGACAGACTTCGAACAAAACCATGATGGACATCGAATGAAACGGTGGAATGAACTATGGCAGAACGGTGGAACGAACTACGGCAAAACGAAACGGGGAAATGGACTGCAGTAGAATGAAACAACGGAACGAACTACAACTACGACAAACTGCATTGGTGAATGCACTGTAGAGTGTCCACGTTCACAAGTTCTGCGACAATGGCGTGTAGAAGAAAAAAAAAAAAAAAATTCTTCTACTTCATGTTTTTATTTATTATTATTATTATTATCATCATCATCTTCTTCTAGAGCTACTACAAGGGCTACTCACTACATGACTTCAAGCTCAAAAACACACAAGAATGCACAACCCAAATGTTAACTTCAAAACCCATGTAGAAAGAAAGCAAATGTATGTGGGGTTGCATCACCTGGTGCAGATCTTATACTGCAATCAAACCTTGTGTGTGTGTGTGTGCGCTCCCAAGACCTAAAGCTAGGAGTAAAACAAGCTTTGAGTTGTTCGTTTTTTCTTCCCTCTAAAGCTTCGAAACTTAAAATTTCACAGCTTGTAGCTTGTTTCCGGTGTCCCTTGTCCCTTACTTACATTGTTGTTAGTTATGGTTGTTGTTGTTCATGTTGTAGATGCAGTACAAGAATAGAAAAAGAAAAGGAAGTAGTAGCAACTAAGGAACACAAGAAACCAACATGCAAAAGAAACCCAACAAACTCAAAATGAACAAAAATTTGCCGCTTTCAACATTAAATGACAAAGATCAGTTTTTCTATAATTAAATTGAAAAGAAGGAAAGAAAACGTAATGTATGTAAACAGTGGTCATGTAATAGCCGTCGTGAGCATCTAGAAATCTAATCTAACTATGGAGGAAGCTCTCCCTGACAAAGGAATTCTAGAAAAACTAACAAGAGAAGGGAAAAACTTGGCCTATTATACAACCATCAACAAGTTGAAACCCTAAACAAGCCATAACCCTAAAACACCTAATAGCGTACAATAACCTAAAAATGTACATTAACCTTAAAAGGCACGATTGGCATGCCCATAAGTGGCCATCATGTATGAGGCCATGCATACAGGCATGATAACAACCATGTTTTTTAAGGAACAAAGCTTAAGTTGTTCTGATGAGCAACCATGTTCTTGGTGGAAAAATAACTTTTTCTCTTTGAGGACATGATTATTCCCTAGGAAAAAAAGTTTAAATTGCTCCTCGGGGCAACTTAAGCTCCTTTTCCCTAGGGCCATGATTGTTCCCCGAGAAAACATATGTTCCAAATTTTTTAGCAATCACAATCATCTCATAGTTTTTATATAGGTCTGTAATCTATCATTGAAAAAGTCTCAAAGAAAGCTACAACTTTGTAGTTGGAAGCACTTCAATTAGAAGTCACATGTAAAAGTTATGTTCATACAAAGTTTCAAACACAATTGCTCCCTAAACCCTTTTACATGTGAGTTATGATTGAAGTGCTTCCAACTACAAAGTTGTAGCTCTCTTCAAAACCTTTCCAATGATAGATCACAACCTATATAAAATGAACTATGAGATGATTTTGATTGATAAAAAATTTGAAACATATGTTTCCACATGGAACTTGGGTCTTTCCTTGGGGGAAGTTCATAATTCCCTGGGGAGAAGGAGCTTAAATTGCCCCGAAGAGCAACTTAAATTTTTTTTTCCTTGGGGAACAATCATGTCCCAAGGGAGAAGGAGTTTAAGTTTCCCCAAGGAACAAATGTGTTCAAATTTTTATTTGACTATAACTTTTGCATATGAATTATGATTAAAGTTGTAGCTCTCTTTGAAACCTTTCCAATGATAGGTTATAATAACATATAAAAACATAAATGAAATGACTTTGATTACTAACAAATTCAAAACATATGTTCCTCGAAGAACTTAAGCTTTTCCCCTAGGAAAGTACATTGTTCCCTAAGGAACACTATGATAAAATATAGGGTTTTACAATTGGGCTTGTAATTGGGTTTTCAAGTTGCAATGGACATTTACAACTCATGGTATTTATATGACCTTTAGTGCTAACAAACAAATTCTAGCAATTGTACCAAACACCTTATGTTGTATATAGTATCATATATATGGTGCAATTCACATGCAACTATATGCAACTTCTTTGCAACTAATTTCCACGTCAATTCTCACACACATTTCAATGTGATGAATGAAATGCCAATGGGATTTTTCATCCATTTATCAACGGATGACATATGTTAATACATTTTACAACTTATTTATAACTATTTTACAACTATTTTGATGAATATAATCTTTAATTATTTCATTCATCCATTTGATGAATGAATTCTATTATATTTTATAACTTATCTACAATTATTTTACAACTCGTTCAACAAATATATTCTTTCACTATTTCATTCATCCATTTGAACAATAAATTATGTTCCTATCCTTTGTAATTAATTTACAACAAAAGATGAAATGAAAATAAAAGATTTAGTGACTAATTTGCAACTAGGTGTTTAAGTTTGGATTTCAAAGCAATTGTATGGTAATTGATTTTAGTAATATTAAACAACTAAATTGCAACTTACAATGCAAATATACAAACTTCACACAATCATTATCGTGTTGTCCTAATTATTCTAGATAATGTTGAATTGCATTGGACATCACTATTTATAAACATGAAATGGATTTGAAATTTTAAATAGATTTACATTCCATGTTGAAGAATACATTATAATAAAAAATTAAAAATCATTTCTATCAAAAACAATTTGATTATGAATCTAAATATAATGCCCAAGCTATGTATAACAAACATTTTTTTCTATATAAACAAAAGGTCATATCATAAAAATGATGACCCACAATAATCAAATATTTTCATCTAAAACATTATGTTTCATAAATGAATGTTTTCTTTTATTTTTGTTGAAATGGAGCTTAAGCCATGCAATTTCTTCAATCCACTTTATTTGCTTGAAATATGCCATGTTATGATATTTAGTTCCACATGTGAAATGAAATCAGTAACATATCATAACATTATAATGTAAAAATCTAAATAATCCTTTCAACTTGAATAAAACTAATTTACAATTATATTACCATTAACATGCAACTTATTTGTTGTTAAAATGCAACATATGTAGAACATTGATACAAGTTAAACTATAATTTGTACACTTGCAAATAAAATAAAATATTATGCTTATAATTAAATAAATTGAATTACAATTTTAAATACTTTTGAAAAAATCTTACCTTGTATACATAATTTTGATATTGATGTGAAACATAATGAAAGTTTGGCCTTATAACACAAAAATAACAAAAGTCATCACAAATGTTTAAACACAAACAAGACATATGTAACATGATTATCATTAAAAAATCACCTTTCATAAATTTTTCATCATTATAAATTAAACTAAACTTTGTACAATCAACTTCCAAATAAAATGGAATATGTTTTCACATCATTTTTCTTTAATATATGTAAATAAACAAAAGACCAAGAATCACAAACCTTCAACATCCAAAAGCAAAAACCTTCAACATTTAAAACTAAAAGTAAGAACCTTCAACATCTAAGAACAAAAGTAAAAACCTTCAATATCCAAAAATAAGAGTAAGATTTTCAACATCTAAAACCAAAAGTAAAAACTTTGAACATTCAAGAGTAAAAACAATAACTTTTAACATCAAAAAGTAAAAGTAAGAACCTTAACATCTAAAAGAAACAACAAAAACCTTCAACATTCAAAAGCAAGAACAAAAACCTTCAACCTTTCTAAAAACAAAAACAAAAGCCTTCAACTCTCAAAAATAAAAACAAAAGCCTTCAACTCTCAAAAATAAAAACAAAAGCTTTCAGCCTCTCTAAAAATAAGAACAAGAAACCTTCAACCTCCAAGAGCAAAAATAAAGCCTTCAACCTCTTTGAAAGTAAAAACAAGAAACTTTTAACCTCCAAAAGAAAAAAAAAAAGCTTTCAACCTCTCTAAGAATAAGAACAAAAACCTTCAACCTCTCAAAAAGCAAGAACAAAAACCTTCAACCTCCAAAATATAAAACAAAAGCCTTCAATTTCCAAGTTATTTAAATAAATAATAAAACTTATAACAACCTTTTGGTTCTAGTTCTAAACTAAACAAACAAAAATAATCTTAATTATAACACATGATATGAAAATTGCATCACCAAAAGACTAGGAAATACACAAAATGTTTGAATATATAAAGATATTTTTAAAAATTCATCTTGAATTTCTTGACAATAAACATAAGTGCATGAAGGTCATTGAAGCATTGGCGCAAATCTATTGATATATTGTCATGTGTCACTTGTTTAAAGGTTTCCTGCTCAAATTTCAAATCTTTAAATTTCAAATTTTAAGTTGAAATACAATTGCATATTAGTTGCAAACAAATTGAAATGTCATATATATTGGGCGGTGGAGATGTATACACATGGCATGATCATATGTGTTACTCAAGGTTGTACATTTGTTGCAAAATAGTTGTTGATTAGTAATCAAATTTATTTTAATTGTGATGTAGTTGTTAGATATGATTAAAATGCAACTTGTCAACAAAATGAAACATGGTTGAATACAACCATATATACAATGCGTACATTGTATTATATAAATATATATCTTACAACTAATTTGCAACTATAATACAACTCTTTGATTTTTTGACATGACATTTTATTTATTAATTATTTCCATGGGATAGTTGCAATGCAGTTGTATATTAGTTGTTTTGGAGCTCTAGTTGTACGGTAATTTGGTTGTTATAGACATAATTTTTCATAGTGAAAGGTGCGAAGAATTTGGGCCCTTCTTCAAGGAAAATTCATTGCTCCCCAAAGGAGTTGTATTTTTCATCAAGGAATGTTTTTTACTCCATGGGGAACTTGTTTGGGATTGACACTTAATTTTCTTTTGCCCGAGGAAGTTACTTCCGAAAGGCAACTAACTTCAAAAACTATTTAAATGTTGTATGGATTTTTTCATCCATTTTGTTTGTTGGAAAAACATTGAAAAAAGGATTGAACCCTGGACCTTTGGGTTGAAAGGAGGATTCTAACCAATACATCACATTTTTTTTCTTTGAAACTATTATGTAAGAAAAATACTTACAACATTAATCATTGTGTGGGTACAATAAAAAAATATTTGAATATTTTTTTCATGTCGGGCATTGTACTATAGATGTGTCGAACCTGATGCCACATTTAATTCGTTGCACTTGTTTAGTGTTAGCCCTAATACAACCGGGTTGGTATGCCTTGTTGATTGGACAAGTAGCCAATTTTATTGCACTAAAGTGAATGTTATCATAAGCCTAAACATAGGTAGATCACGAGGTGATAAGAGTGAGAGGTACCTTACACCCACAAGAAGCATCTTCTAGGCATAAGGTGCCTCCTCAAAAGCAAGGGGCATTACTAGGATTCTTTGCCAAAGTCCTTATCCACCTAAAGCCGGCCTCCAAATACACTAAGAAATTTCGCCAAGTGCTTTACAGTTTTGCAAGGTGATTTACATAACCCTTCAAGCTTAACTCACCCAATTACAATTTTTTTAGTGTTGAAAAGATGTCATCTAGTTGACCAGTAAGATCTTTTTTGTACCTAAATGTAAGCCATAATGTGTGACCACATTTAAAAAAATATTAACCTTGCACTGTCGACTCTACCTTGCACCACACCCTACCTTGACCCATTCCAGACTCCCATTCTCCACACTAATACTTGCTGTGTGCCTTAGCGCAAGGTTCAGAGATATCTTTGGATCAGGGCTTCAACTTCCTGAAGGTTTTTGTCTCATGTCCTCACCAATACTTTCTCCTTCAGTTTCTTTAGGATTTTGGGGATGGGTTCCTTGGTTGGTTTGCTGGTAGCTTAACCAAGCCTGTGCTTTCAGTTTCTCGAAATGGTAGCTAGATCAACAAACTGAACAAAGAAATTGCACATGGATAATCCCAATCTTTGTTTGTGAAAGGGGGGTAGAATACTGCAGTGGGTATTTCGAGAGGGCTTCATGTCTCATTAAAGATGATGTGAGACCCATCCATGTTTAATATGAAATAGTACCCATCTTGGATATCCTTCACATACTCCTTATACTAGTGTGGGCCCTGTGCCTAATGCACAGGTGTGTGCCACCTAGGATGCCACGTAGGTGCTTCAGTTACCCACTTACCTTGGGGTTAGACCCCTCTGTGGAGTCCAGCAAAATCTGGCATGGGGCCTTCTCCTTCACAATGTGAAATGCCTTGTGGCCATGGAAACTGAATTAAATTGCTAGTAGGTGCTCACCCAAGGCTTTGCTGGGAGCTAGAAGGTTTTTTTTTTTCATTTTTCTCTCGTTCCCAATGTGTTCCCTTTACGTTCTCAATGGGTTCCCAATATGGTGCCAAGTTCCCAATGTATTCCCCAACATATTCTCCATAGCATCTCACTTTAATCCCATATGCTTTGGCAAATTGTTGTCCTCCTTTCACCCATATGGGTGGGCCAAAGGGGA
>Ga0209611_10010524_pt1 | contig 13597 bp, 11 predicted proteins | sample S1TSphgellanicum_3_FD_187693 | JGI IMG/M metagenome (GOLD analysis project Ga0209611, IMG submission 187693) | Host-associated microbial communities from peat moss isolated from Minnesota, USA - S1T2_Fc - Sphagnum magellanicum MG (SPAdes) (version 2) | ecosystem: Host-associated > Plants > Peat... | reverse complement strand
TAACAACACCACAAAAGTTGGATCACCATGCTTATCCACGATAGCTTCATCTAGTGCCATGGGTTTTTTTCCCTTCACAAACCAACAAATTGGGCTTCCAACTTCTCCAAATTTTCTTTTATTGGTGGATATCATTTTTCCTCCCTTTTTGTTGGTTGACCTCTAGTTCCCAAAATCACATCAACATTTTTTATGGTGGTCATCACCATGCCTCCTTAGATTCGTGCACGGGCCTCTTTTTGCATGCATTGCACGCATTTAGGAAATCCGCAATTCACCTATTTTCGTACACATAGATTTCTGTAACACACTGTAAGATTCAAAATGTCTTGGCGGCCAATTTAATGAAACTAGCACTTCTCCTGATCTAGCATCCGATGCACTTGTTGAAGAAGAACATAATTCCAGCCTTCTTATTAGGTACGACCCGTTTACGTAGCTGGGAGATCAAGCAGAACGGCATATCAAGGGAACCAATTTATTAACGATGTCCATGGCAAATCGACTCCCAGCTGATGATTTGGAAGAGGTCACTAGGGATGTTTCTTGAGTCTATGTTCAAGCTATGTACTCAGTCGCTGCTATAGTTGCTGAGCGTGACGCAAAAAACCGAGAGAAGACCGACGCTGCTCCTCCAATACTGCCACTTGAGATCGCGGGACTTTCAACTATCGAGTTTACGGAATTACTGTTTGAACACGAGGAGAGGCTGAGGCATTCTTTTCCGGGAATTGTTGTCGAGGAAGTCGTCAGCAACGAGTTTGAGCAACTTGTGCGATTGATATCCCGAGACTCAAACCTCAAGGCAGCCCTGACAAAAGGAAGCGAAGACTCTGATTTTGGGAAAGCATGGCGGCCACTCAGTAATCATTTCCCCTACATGCTTCGCTTTGTAGCCGGTTTGGCCAGCGTTATGCCTGGAACAGCGACTGTGGAGGCTGATTTCTCGACCATCAACTACGAGAAGGATGATCATCGTTTTGCACTCACAAGCTTCTCTCTGGAAGGCATATTGCACTTGAGGTAGCTTGAGAAGTTGCGACAAACCTTCAACGAGATGGCACTCCAAGAAGGGAATTAACACCTCGTTCTCTTGTCTTCTTCCTCTTTCGCTGCTGGTTATTAGTTGTTATTAGTTGTAGAAGAAGACTGATTGCCTCTTATTATCTCCAGTAGCAGTGGTTAATAATAAGATTAGGGAGAACCTTAACCCATAGTTAATATACTAGTGCACGAATCGCACGCCTTTAGGGGCAGCAGGTGCCTGAAAAAACATTAGAATCGTACATTCGTGCGATTTCCGAACTTAAGGAGGCCTGGTCATCACCATGTTGGTGCTTCCAATAGAAGACATATTAGCAATGGATGTTTTCCTTCTTTTGATCAAGCCATAACAAATATTGATTAAATTCCCATTCATTATTTGCAATAATAACCATATGGATGAGATAATCCCAATATCTAATTAACCTTCCAATATTTGTTCAATAGTTCGAAAAATTATCCATCCATTTAAGGCCATGTCCCAATATAGCAATACACCAATATTCCAATGCCAACTCTACTAATAGTTAAATTCCCAAATTGGAAAATCCAACAACAAAAAAAAATCAGCAACCTTTTACCAAATATCCCAATTGAAAGAAAAATAAAACCATATTGAAAAACCCATTACAAAAATTATCCAAACCAAAAACGAATTTGAAATGGACCCAAGACATCCATATATTTCAATCTTGACCACGAAATACCACCTTTACTTTGAATTCCTACAATGAAACCAAAATAAAAGACGATATAATAACACTTAAAATGACCCCACATGGATATGAAGTCATCATAAAAGGTTATGTATCCATTTCCCCTTCATTTTTAATAATTCATTATTCTCACTAATTTGTTTCCAAACTTTTTGTTTCCGTACAAATAACAAAGTCGATTTATTACTATACTCAATAATGATTTTTTTTTTAAATTTCTTTTCTTTTTAGCCCCCCCGGTTAGTTTGTAACCAAATTGAAAATCCAACCACCTTCCTCTACTTTCTTTAAATTTGAATCAATTTCTCCCACCCCCCCCATATCCATTTGGAGTTTTATCAAGAAGGCATAATGAAACTATCCAAACCTTCCCAAAGACAAATTCAAATCTCATCTTGAATTGTGTTGTTTAATTGGAATACTTGCAACAAAAAGGATAATTGCCACAAATTTATAACACAAATCCAATATTTCCAATGGTTTATCATCCAAATATTTGCACAACCTAAATTGTTATCTTTTGACAATGACCAACATTGAAACTTTGTTTATCAATGTGAGTATAGGAGGCCTTTTAACAACCCTCGTTATTTATTGATTTACAACCAATAAATTTTCTAAGGATTTCAATAGGACCACCATCAAGTACCCAAGATATTACCCAAAACAATTCGAACTCCTTTTTTTTCATACTTCATATTTCAATAATCATATTTTTCCTCTTTTATAACATGACTTTTGAAAAGAAGGCATTGTCCAATTGACCCTACAATCCCAACTTTCAATACAATGTACAATTATTTAAGCATTTGACTTTTGGCTTGTTTGAAGCTAAAAAAACTATAGGACAAGCCTTCATTATAACTCTAACAAAGTTGTTGGACAAGTATGGTTTAAGGAAAAAAATCATTACTTATGTCAAAGATGGAGGTTTTAATTTCAATGTGATGACCATTACATTGAAATCTATTGCGAGTTGTGAATCTTTCAGTTTGGAAAAGAGCTTGCAAGGGACTTGTTTTAAGCATGCTTTTTCAAAGGCATGTCAATATGACAGTAGAAGAAAAGGTCTATAAACATCTCAAATATGTTTCTATTTAGTTTATTCAAACAAATTTGCAAAAGTGCATCACTTAATTTAAAAAATTTGGGAAAGATAGATAGGAGTGGAATAAAGCTTGTGTTGAAATTGGAAATTGGCCAAACATATTGAACACACTAATGAAAACCAAGTAGTCTTTTGATTTTCAATATTGTCTTAAATTTTTTAATTTTTAAAACTTTTGAATTGTGTAGTAATACCAATCATTTTATTATTGTTTTGTTTTATAGGTTTGTTAGTAAGATTATTATGTTTAAAAAGGCATTGTAGTTTCATTTTATAATTGTGCTATGTTATAATAAACATATTGCTATGAAGGCCATTCATCGAGTGCCAGCACCTCTGACTTGGTAGATCTCTTAAATTATTGTGGATTGTCTTTTTCCAATTGTTTTCACCTATGTTATTAACCAATCACATGAACATTGGTTACTTAGTGACGCATTACACATTATAATTTTGATGAATTTACAACTTAAAGAAAAAAATCAAGTTGTTCCTTCATTTGAAAACATAATGGATGATGATTCAATTGTTGCTGATGAATTGGTTTTATTGGCTTCTAACTTTAGAAGGGAGGTTTGTGGTATGTTGAATTCTTTCCTTTCATTCTTAACAAAATGTGAAAACAAAAACACGCATAATACAATTTTTTTAATGTTAAACCCTAGGTTTAAAAACCTTTATATAATATTTTCATTTGTTGGAAAGGAACAAGGTGTTGTTAGGAATATAATAGGAAGTTCTTATATCCTATGTTGGTCAAATGTCATGAACATTTACATCCCTTGGTAAAGTTAGAAAGGAATTATGCTAACTAGGATATTTGAGTTTAGGATTGTAGTTTGGATATTGTTGAATGAACAACAAGTATAAGCAAATAAGCAATAGAACTTGTCAAGAAGGAATTATTGATTTTTAGATAGTACCAATTGGATGTTAAAAAATCATCAAATGTTATTTTCAATGGTGGAAGAAACATGAAGCAATGTTTTATATTGTTGGTTTTCTAGCTTGCCATATTATGGGCATTGTTGGATCATAGATTGAAATAAAAAAGATTTGTTCCATCACTAGAATACTTATTGACCTTAGGAAATGTTGTTTGTAAATTAAAAATTTAGAAAAATTGATATTTGTTAACAAAAGTTAGCTTAATGACTTTATAATAGGATGTAAATTTCCAACTAACTTAGTAGAATTCCTTGAGGGGGATGTAAATTTACAAGAGTTAAAAAACAATTGAAGGTGATTTTCAAAGGGATGAAGTTGTTGAAATATGAAAATCAAATAAATAAATTGTTGGTTATTATTATTATTTTTTTGCAACATTGCTGATGATTTTTTTATTTTTAAGAAAAGGAATAAAATCAACAATTTTTTTGTAATTTTGGTTATGATTTTTTAATTAAAAAAATAATAACCAGTTTGTGAGAGCTGTCAAATGATAACTAGCTATTCTCAAATTTATGAGAATGGACATTGTGAGAATCAGTTCAATTTTTTTAATAAAAATTGATACCTTGCCTTGGAATATAAAAAATCAAAAAATTAAAAGTGAAAACCAGAACCTTTTAAAAGTTATTCTTTGAAAACCGGATCCGGTGGGTATCACAAAATTATGATACCCGCCCAACACTGGTATTATATCTACAGTAAATTTGATCACCCTGCAAAACAAAACCTCCCATATACGCCAGTGTTTCATCTACCAGGGTTTCATCCACTGGGGTTTTGTTGGTGTTTCAGCGTCTGTGCTTCCCAGTAGCCATCTCTCTTCATCTTCTTCTTCCCGTTGGTGGCGTTGCACGTACCTCGCTCTGCACTTCTCCGTCTCCTCTGTCCGTCGTTTTTAGCTTGGTTGCTCTGGTTTCGAGAACAAAGCGTTTCTTTCCGACGTTTCTAGGAACTCTCGCGACTTCTGCTTGTCGCGATCCACTTCACAGCTTTGAAGGGAAAAAAAGAGGGCTTTGTTCTTGTGGGGTTGTGAAAGGGTTTTTGCGGCGTCGAAAGCAGCATACAGGGGTGGTGGTGGGGGCGGCAGCGGCGATGTCTCGTGTTTATGTCGGCAACTTGGATCCCAGAGCAACCGAGAGAGAGCTTGAAGATGAGTTCCGCGGCTACGGTGTGCTACGTAGGTAGGTTGCCGTTTTCTATTGTTCGCTGGTTGACTTCGTCACTTTTCAGGGTTTTTGCACTCTGCTTGTCGGGTCTGACAGGGACCTTTCTTTCTTCCGAATCCGTTTTCCACTGAGATTCCTCAAGTACGGATTGCAAGAACCGTCTTTGTTGAAAGCCACACTTTCGAGAGATTGTTTTGTTGTCTTTGTGGTTGCGTCAAGGGTTTGATTGGTTTAGGGTTTGATGTTATGGACTCAGTGTGTGGGTAGCCCGCAAGCCGCCAGGGTTTGCATTTGTGGAGTTTGACGACCTACGAGATGCACAAGATGCAATTCGAGCCATGGACGGTAAGTATGCTTCCCTGTACCAGGGTTTAATGAAAACATATAAGTATCATCTCAGCATGTGAGCTTGCTTCTGTCATATGTCTCATCTCTTTCACCCTCTGTAAGCATGGTTGTAGTCTTTCCATGTGAGGGCGCTGACTGACTGAAGAGGTAGAATGGCGGAAGTTTATGCTTGCAATATCTTACACTTGTGCAGGATTCTTATGTTGTGCTACGTTTGTTCACATTCTGTTAGCAGGCAAGAATGGATGGCGGGTGGAGCTTTCTCGGAGCTCAGGTGGAGCAGGTGGAGCTCGAGGTAGGGGGGGTGATGAGATGAAATGCTATGAATGTGGGGAACCTGGCCACTTTGCCAGGGAATGCCGCCTTCGTATTGGAGCCGGTGGCTTGGGGACAGGAGGTCGTGGCAGGAGCCCTCGTCCAAGCCCAAGAATCCGTCGCAGCCCCAGTTATGGTGCCCGCAGGTATTGCTTTTATCATCATCTCCCAAGCATTGTGAATGTCTAGCAAGGCCATTGGATCTTTTTTGTAGTGGCTCACAAACTGAGTTGTTATCTAAACCGGTTGTATTTTGTGTATTTGAGGATAGAAGGCCAACTTCATATACCCATCCACCATTCTTTGCTGTGGCAATGCTATGTACAACTATGCATGGTTTTGTTCCCTTTGAAAATATGCTTCAGTCAGGACTGACTACAATTGAGATGTCAGTCACTCAGCTCTGGTGGTTCTGTGTCTAGCCCACCTCCAAGGGTTAGGAGTCGATCTCCTCGCCACAGGAGTGTTTCACCTGTAATTCGCCGAGCTAGGAGTCTGAGTCGGTCACCTGTTCCTCGTCGTGAACACCGTGCATCTCCAGTTGCAAATGGGTATAGCATCCTCCTTCTGGTTCTGAATATTTATAAAGTGCTGCTGTATTGTGACTCTACATTCTATAATGACGTATGGTCTGGAATTACAGTTTTTTGTGGATTTTTACAAGCTAATGTATTTCCTGCAATTGTTCACATTTTATACTCTCCTTTTTTCCTACTTGCACCTGAGTTAAACTCTCTTCAATCTTGCTTGGTTATGCAGAAGCCCTGTTCCAGTTCGTGATCGCCGTCGCAGTCGGAGCAGGAGCCCTTAATGTTATGAATTTTGCGCAGATTTTCAGATCCTGGAAGCTTCTGGTTGCATGGATTTGTGTCTTTTCTTGAAGCTGTGTGGAAGGTTTTCAATCATGAGGTTGTATGTCTTCATATGCTTCTGCATCTCTGCGTCTTTGTTAGCTCAGTTTGAGTGAGGTGGGCATGCTTCTGTAATTGGGTGGCCATGTGGTGGCTTCACGAAACTCTTGGCTATGGCTTGATGAAAGAAAGCATTGGACTTCTCTCCTCCATTGAATCTGCTGGCTTCGTCAGTAGAACGATTTCCTGCTAAAGCTGCGGCTACCTACTACTTGTGATGAGGTTCTTTCCTGGTTGACCCTTCCCTTTACAAGCTAAGTTTTGATTTCACAGAAGAGGATTTGCCTATAATGTGCTTATTTTTTGATAATTGTCTTTCCTGATTGCCCTTTCTTTTAACAGCTAATTTCTTATTTGAATGAAAAGGGTTTGCTTGTAATGTGGTGAATTATATTTGCTTATCTATCACATGATGCATTGCTGTAGCCCTAATTAATAGGGTGTACTGGAAAAGTCAGGGGAGGGTGCTTGATTGCATATTCTGTTGAGAGAAAAGATCTCACTTAGGCTTTTCTCTTGTTGCTGTGTTGTGAGGTGACATTTCTGCATAGAACGGCACGGCACTGCACTGCACTGCACTGCACTGCCTCCTCGCCTTCTACGATAGTGTGCAGATCTCCTCCATTTGGGTCTCTTTAACTGCGTCGTTGTCTTCCAATGCCTACACAGCTCATCCTGCAAGATTGCTGCTTATGGGAGATTCAGAACTGAAACTTCATTGCATGTTTGCTACTTGAAATCCTCAGCAGGCTACCTACAAACATGGAGCTGATCATACCAATTTGTGTCATATTGGTCCAGTGAGTCATCTATTTCTCAGGTCTACTAGGAACTCTGCCAGATGCTCATCAATGCCTCTGTTTTCTCCTGACTGGTTTGACTTCATATTGAACTGTCTTCAACTTGGCCAAAATGTGTCTCACTTTCCATTGGGTGCTTTAGAAGCTCATGAATGTCTTGTTCACATGCATTGAGGATGTCGTTCTGTAGACTGTTCAAGATTTGCTCCTGGTATGATTGATGGGAGGACAAAGCTACTGAGCTTCACCTGCTATTGCCACATTGTAAGCAACTCATCTATCAGCTAAACTCTCTATTTCATGTTCCAAAATACATTGCAAGAAATAATAGTAAGCATTGAAAAGTGTCAGTTAACAGAATTACTTGAACCACAAGATGACTTAGTCTTCAAATAGAGATATGTATTTACTGAAGTTCCTAATTTTTAATTTCTAATTATGAGGTGTATAAAGGGTTGGGTTTCTTGCCTACTGCCCTTCACATACACTAGAAGAATTCTCTTAATATGTAAGAATTTGAGGTTTCTACATGTAAAAGTTTTGGAAATTTAAGATTTGATTTGTAACTTTAGTTTGGTAAGGTAAGCCAATTTGAATTATTTTCACCACAAGGTTATGGTTAATCTGTATTATGCCACTTTGGTTTATGACTAATAACCACCACCTCTAACCCATGGTTCATTGGATGTCCTGACCAAAACAAAACCTAAGAAACTACATTGTAGTGCTGCTCATTATGTCTGGCCTGTAGTGCTTCCTAAGGTGAGCCCTACCAGTCTACCATGGTTTAGACTCCATAATCGATAGTAAGGTGGCTGTTCCTGTGACATAACCAACCCTAATGAGAATATTGATGCTCTTATTTGTCATAACCTTCAACCTTCGTTTCCTTACCTATGTAGGAGCACAAGGTACTAACCTCTGCTCTCATTGGCCCAATGATTCTGTATCCCTTGGCATCTTGGACGAAAATTACATGGTTGATCTCTTTGTGGATGAAAAGAGGGTGTCTTGATTCTCATTGCAATTGGTTATGTCCAATAATCTGTGAGAGGGTGCTGTTTAAGTAGTCTATTCACACGCTTGTTCCGGGTTTTCTGTAGGTGGGACAGGCAGCCATCTGATGGTTCCACTTTTCATGCAGTTGGACTCACTTGTAATCACAATAGATGGTGAAAAACATGCCTATACATGTGAATCCATGGTGTGATGATAACACTCTAGAAACAGCAATGGTTGAACCCCTTATGGAATGATATCTCACCCAGAGCATTCCAAGGTAGAACGGTCCGTACCAGCCCATTGCATGGTTTGGTAATGGCAGAGTGATGACAAGATGAACCTATTGTTGACAATAATGGAGTTTGTGATTGAGTTTTTAGTAAAGCTTAATTGTTTTGCAAAGTCATATTGATCTTATGCACTTTTCAATACGCATTTGATTGGCAACATGGATAGATCACTCACAAGGAAGAAAGGTTGTAGGTACTTACTACTTGTGTGCATTTGATTAGTATTCCCTTGGTTGCAAACTCATTGATCTCATCTGATTCTAACTTTTCTTGCAAACAAAGTTGATGATGGACGGAGTTTGCGCATTGCGTGCAAATCTTCTTGAATTGTCTGCATTATTTATCGCATCAAAAAAACAAAACGGAACAAAACCAAAAGTATTATCCTTCAGAAGGAAGTCTATCAATGAAGAATGTTAAAGTGCCATCCATGAGAAGAAAGTGGATGAATGAAGAAGCGTGAGTGGCTATCCATAGAAGAAGGTTGATGAATTGAAGAAGCTCAAGGATTTATCTATGAGAAGAAGGTGGATGAATGAAAAAGCATGAGGTACCTACGCATTGAGAAGAAGGTTGATGAATGAAAAAGCACAAAGTACCTATCCATGAGAAGCAGGTTGAGGAATGAAAGAAGCACAAGTACCATCCACGAGAAGAAGGTTGATGGATGAAAAATCACAAGTATCATTCATGAGAAGAAGTTCGACGGATGAAAAAGCACATGTACCTACCTATCCATGAGAAGAAGGTGGATGAATGAAGAAGCACAAGGTACCTATCCATGAGAAGACGGTCGATAAATGAAGAAGCACAAAAGAATCATCCATGAGAGGAAGGTGGATGAATGAAGAAGCCCAAGTACACATCCATGAGAAGACGGTCGATGTATGAAGAAGCACAAAGGTATCATCCATGAGAAGGAGGTCGATGAATGAAGAAGCCCAAGTGCACATCCATGAGAAGAAGGTAGATGAATGAAGATACACAGGTATCATCCATGAGAAGTAAGTTGATGAGTGAAGAAGCACAAGATTCGTCTGAGATAAAGGTGTCGATGAACGAAAGAGCCCCAGTATCATCCATGAGAAGAAGGGGGTGGATGAATGAAGGGGCTCCGGTGACGAGCGGGGAAATTTCATAGGGTTCATAATGGCAAGAGACAGCTGTGCTAATCTCTGCCGCTGATCTGGAGGTCGGGGATGTACACAGGTAGATCTCGACCGTTGGGGACCCGTCTCGAAGAAGAACCTCGTCGTCTTGATGCGCACTCTTCCAGTTCAGAAATGCGCTTGCCCCTCACTGCCGCGGCAAATTTCTTCGTGTTTTTGCAAAGATTCGGACCCGGTTCTTGACTTGTTTTGATTCTTGGTTGGCAGTAGAGGGAGCTGCATCTGGATCCTGTCTTTGCCCGAAGATTTGGCGATTACAAACTGGAGAACCTTTGGTGACAATCTGTGAGGGTTTGGTTGTAAAGCAATTCTATCAGGGTTTGTTACCGAGGAGAAACAGGAACAAGAACAGGGCTGGTTTTTTTCATTGTGGAGAGAGACAGGAGCAGCATAGACTGAGGAGGAATACAAATCGGAGAAGCGGGGAAGATATGAAGATAACGGCACTTTTGGTCTTGAAGGTTTCGGGAGCCGCGGGATCGTCGGAGACTGCCGTGTTGGCCAATGCTTCCGATGTTTCACAGTTCGGTTTCTTCCAGCGCCAAAGCGCTAGAGAGTTTATCGTTTTCGCTTCCCGAACTATTGCTGGACGGACGCCTCTTGGTCAGCGCCAATCTGTGGCTCAAGATGGTGCGAACTGCCCGTGCCCTACTCTGTCCTTCCTTCTTGCCGCAGCCTTTTGTTTGTCCAGTTCTCGCTGCTGTCTGACAGGATTTGGATTCGACTCTTTCTCTTTCCATGATTTGAACCGCTTGTGTTGTGCATAATCCTGTTTCTGGAATCCTCCATGTCAAGCTTTTCTAGGATTGGAATTGTATCTAAGCGTCTTCTTTTCAACTGGTCATCGGTGTCTTTAGATTGTCCCCATGTCCGTCCGGTCATGCCTCCTCCTCCCTCTGCCATAAAACCACGAGTTGCCCCCATCCATTTTGTACCATGGATGAGAGAGAGAGAAAAGAGACTGGCAAGAAGACCTGGCAATGTTTTCTGCTGTAAAGGATGCAGCTACAAGATGTGTAAGACATAAATCTTGTCCGTCAAGGATTAGGGTTACAATATGAGTGTATGAACCTGTTGTTGTTAGTAGCCAATATATCTTCAGATCCAGGGGGTTTAATGAATTTTTCTGGTGGTCTGGTTGGTGAAACCAGAGTACATGGTGCATTGTTACAACAGGAATGGATTATGCGGGCTTGCATTTGTTGACAAGGAATATCCTATGAGAAGTGCCTTCTCTGTCATCAACAAGGTTTTTTGTTGTTCTTTTTCTCTGTCTTTTTATGATTTTTCTTGCTGGATCAAAACATGAAAATGGCTCTAGGGTTTGAAGATTCCATGGGCAGAACCTTGGGAAGAAAGAGAAATTTGATACATCAAGAAGTTTTTGTCCCTCCAGTCCATTGCAGTCTGGCCTGTGGAGCACATGATTTTTCTCCTCTTGTGCAGTAGTCACTACCTCAGTCAGCAGTAGATTATTGTATGACAGTGATAATGACTATTGGGCAAGGAAGTTCACACACTCACGAGAGGAACTAGATGTTGCATCTTGCAATGAATTGATACCTGTTAAGAGTCCCTTGAGCTTAGCAGGACTACTTGGAATTGTTTTGCATTTTGCAGCCACAATCCAGAATTGCAACATACCATGTTGTTGACAGAGCTGGAAGTGTGGTTGGTCATCTGAGGATGACACTTCCTGAAGTCAGATCAACGTTCAGGGCATGGATTTAGCTTTTGGGTTCTTAACCTGTTAAGTTTTTGGTTCTTTCTCAATTGTTGATCTGATGGCCCACCTGATTTGTGGATGGGTAAACTTTACCCCTGTGCATGATTAAAACCTCATGTGCAAGAATTAACTGTTTCTGGTCTTTTGTTTTTTGGTTACATCTTGATGGTGGCAGGTGTTGGATGAGTATCAGACAACTTTCGGAAATACATGGCAGACAAAGACAACGGACAGCACTGACCCTTGGCCATATTTGCCTGATGCCCTCACCAAATTCCAGGTGTGTCTATTTGAATGTAGCAATTCTCAAGTAAATTAGCTGTAGAATATCTGTGTGGATGTGTCTTGAAACCTTCATATCTGGTGCTTGTGCATGTCAGCAACCTCTTCTGGTCTTGGCTTCTTGGTGATGTTTATTTTACTGGAGTTGAGGACATTCTTTTGCATTGGTAGCTGCTTATCCCCAATTCACCATAGGTTTTTCTAATTTGGGATGTTTTTGACCTGAAACACAGAATCCAACAGAGGCCGATAAGCTGTTGAAAATTCAGAGAGACCTGGATGAAACCAAAGTTATCTTGGTATAATGCCCTGTCTCCTCTGCCTATGTCTTTTATAAGTGCATCTTATAACCTCTGGCACTTCTTGAGCAGGTTTGCAGCTAGAGACACAACTTTTAGTGTTGTACATTTCTGTTCTGGAGTGTAGTATCTATGAACGGGGATCGGATTTCTGGTGCCAGTTTGATGACTTGGGCACACACTATTAAGCTAATTATTGACTACTTTCAGACAATGGTACCTGATATGTGGTAATTTTGTTGGTTGTCAGCATAAAACCATTGACAGTGTGCTTGCACGTGGTGAAAGGCTAGACTCTCTTGTTGATAAAAGTACTGACCTGAGTATGGCTTCTCAGGTATTGCTCTCCACACAGCATTTCACTTTTAAAATGTAGCTAGAACAGTGATAGTTCAATTGCATCATTGGGTAATTGAACTTGAGGAGTTGGAAGGTTTAGCAATCATTGATATATCTGAGGTGTGGTGCACACATGTGCATGGGATGCAGGTCTTTTACAAGCAAGCCAAGAAGGCCAATCAATGCTGCACCATTTTGTAGATGTGTGCAATATGGGTTAACTTCGCAAAGTCAGAAAGGCTCTGGCAACTTACCCCCACACAGATCAGCGGCCATGAGAGCTGGATAGCTGGCATCAACTTTTGATTTCTACATATTCAGGGAAGGTAATGGCAATGTTGGGCTTGGGACAGTTGTGCTGGGGTTATGAGATCCCTCACGGTGTTCATGCCAGTTAGCATGGGGCATAGATGATGGGCTTCTCTCTACCTCAGCTGTGCACTACCCTCCCTAGCCAGTAAGTCATTTTAGACTGTCGTTGTTTTGGTGATCTGAGTTGTTTGTGTAGGTGGGTGGCACAAGAGTCTTTGAGTTATTGCCCATTGTGTTGATTATGGTACTCATTGTTTCTAGGACTAAGATGTCAAATCATTGCCCTCAAGAGAAATGACTTGAATTGGCTACAGAAGCTTGATGTGAATGAGGGCGGTGGGTCCTCTTATAACTCGAGCCATATAGTGCAGTAAATTGTGTCACAAGTGTTTGAAGCAGATATTGTCCAACCTCTGAATTCACACACCCAGAAGGATCTTGATTTAGCTTGTGTCATGATACCACATGGGTATCTTCTATGTGGTCTTGTAGGTGACTTAGCTGCGGCCTGTAGCAAGCATGATCTACATAACCAGATTCTTGCACCCTGCTTATGAGATATATATTTGTATGCAGATTGATATGTCAGTCTGAGTTCTCTGTCACAGGGTTGAGCTAGTAGGGGTTCAAATCTGATGCTGACGGTACCAGCTGTCAGGGTCTTATTCTCCATTTCAATCAACTAATTCTCATGCTAAATCGGCTGTTCAGCACTCAGAACACCTGCATTGCTGGTGTTTCCAACATTGCATGGTGAGTTTGGGAACTGGTTTTCTTGATCTCATTATTGTGACACTATTCCAATAGTTTTTTTTCCTC
>Ga0209611_10010522_pt1 | contig 13599 bp, 10 predicted proteins | sample S1TSphgellanicum_3_FD_187693 | JGI IMG/M metagenome (GOLD analysis project Ga0209611, IMG submission 187693) | Host-associated microbial communities from peat moss isolated from Minnesota, USA - S1T2_Fc - Sphagnum magellanicum MG (SPAdes) (version 2) | ecosystem: Host-associated > Plants > Peat... | reverse complement strand
TCACTAAGTTCCACACATCTGCCTCCTAGATGTGTTGTGAACTCCTAATTCCATCCTCCTTTGAGCTTGATCTTCTCTCTCCTATTTATCTCCTTTCAAAAGGTTCAAAGAGTTGTTGATCACCACTTGATTATTTTCCAATTTGATCCTCTCTCATGTTATGTTCTTGATCTTTGCACAATATGTGTTGTGAATTCTTGAACCTTTAGTAGTTTTGTGTTGTGAGTAAATTAATATTCTCAATAGTCATGTGGTGGTGGAAGCCCTATATTGTGTGCTTTTGAAATTAAAACCTTTCTCTCCTCTTTATTAAGTGTTTTTTTTATGTTTTCAATGCTTGTCTTTCCTCTCTCTTAACTACTACTTTCTCCACTCTTGGTGTTTCTTTCTTAGTTGATACTATTATTGATGCCACTTTCAACACCTCTCTCTCTTCTCTTTCAACTACTACTCCTTTTGACGCCTTTTTTTCAAAATTTGTTATTATTTTTAACACCAATTGCTTTCAATGCCTCTTTGTCCTTTCTTTTAGTTGTTGTTTTTTATACCTCTCTATTGTTCTTTTCACTCATGATGTTTCTTTCTCCTCTCTTTCAACTAGTGCTCTCTCCACTTTCAAGGTTTCTATTTCCTCTTTTTTAGTTGTTATTGTTTTTTCAACTCTTGACACCTCTCTCCTCTCTCATAATTACTTTTGTTGGTCCTTTTTATAAGTTCAACACCTTTTTTTCAACTATTGTTATTGGTCCCCTTTCCAAGTTTGATGTATTTTCCTCCTTTCTCTTAGTTTTTGTTGTTGTTGTTTTCCTCTCTTTGAACTATTGTTGGTCATCTCTCTCAAAACTCAATGCCTCTATCTCCTCTCCTTCAATTGCTACTACTGGTCCCTTTTCATTTTTAAACACCTTTCTTTCATCTTTCTCAACTTCCACTATTAGTTTTCTCAATTTTATCTTTCAATTCTTGTTGTTAGTCCTTTTTCTTCTCTTGATCCACTAGAAGAAATTTTATCCTTTGCAACCAAAAAATTTATGATTACAAGTCTTAAATGACTATATGTATGACTTTGAATCTCATGTGTAAAAAGTCATAGTCATATGCTAGTGGGGCATGTGACTAGTAAATGATGAGATGGTGACAAGATGGGGGATGTGAATTTTCATCATTTTTATTTCATTTATATGCCATCCATGACTAATGACAAAGTGATGTGGATGTCCAATTGTCATTACAATGATTTTAAAATGACTACAAGTCATTTGATATGAACATAGACAACCTTATTCCCTTACCTACCTATGTACCTACCTATACTTACCTACCCAGGTCCACCCACCTACCTACCCACTTGCCTACCCATCAACTTACCTACTTACCTACTTACCTACCTACCCACCAACCTATCTACTTATCTAATTACCACCGACTTACCTCCCCACCAACCTACCTATTTACCTACTTACCTACCTACCTACCTACCTACCTATCTACCACCTACCCTCCCACGCACCCACCCATCCATTTACCTTCGCATTCACCCTCCTACCTACTTTGTCAACCTACCTACTTACCTATTTAACTTTTATTTTATTTTATTTATAACCTACCCACTTCCTACCTATCATCCTACCACTTGTTACCTACCTACTTATCAACCTACCATTTGTTACATAGGTAGGTTACATCTAAGTTATGTAAGTAGGGCTAGGTAGGTTAAATTACTACCTACTTATCTACCTTTTTCAACCTACCTAGACCTATTACCTACCTACCTACTTATTAAAATTTTTTTAATAATAATCTTTAAAATTTTTAATCTAGGTATAAATTCAAATAATAAAATGGTATAGTGTTTACCAATCATATTTTAGTCATTCATTATTGACACCTCAGCATTATATGTGGCTTATTTTCTATGATTTGTTTTTAATGACTATAGGATGAAAAATGCCATGTTAAACATTCAATGACTACTTGTCCTTTGTTACTTGTTTGTTATAACTAAAGGCTTTTAGTCATATAATACCTAGTATGACTATCAATGTATGAACTCATAGATTTAATAATTCCTTCTAGTGATCCTCTCTCAATTGATGTTGTTAGTTTTTTTTTTCTTTGAATCCTTTTTCATTTAATAATGTTGATCATTTCTTGATCTCTCTCAAACCTTTAATCAACTAACTAATTACTTCCTTCTTCTTTAGTTATTGGAAAGTAACAACCTTGTTGCTCGACATTTTCATGCCTATTGCCTAGCCTATTGTTGAACCCATATTGTGTGGCCTAGATTCATGCCCTTGTACCTATGTCAATCTATTTCATAGCCTATTTGAAAATCATGATGAAAATAGTTGCCCACTTCAACTACAATTGCTAGAATCCAAATTACAATGAAATATGTTGTAACACATTTCTCATCAAAAATTTCAAACTACTTGATCTATCGTAGAATCAAATCCTACTGCTCATTTCACTCATTTATCTTCCTTCTCCTTTTGCTTTCCTTCTTCTATTTCCTCTACATTTTCCTTTTCCATTGTTTTTCTCCTTAGGATATCTAGGTATTCAAAACTAATCACAAGTTTGACTAAGAATAATCAATTAATGATTTTTCCCCTTTTGTACGTCTTGCAAGTAAATGAAGTAGCGACAATATGTTATGCACCCTCATGGATTCCTAGGTTAGATTTGGAGACTATTGGGTTTCTTGTAGCAACTTTTGAGTATTTTCAAAACTATCTTCGTCTAGGTTTATAACATTGATATATTTTGACAATTGTTCTATCGTTGTAATGCCAAGGTGTATTTACATAATAATGTTGGTCATTCTTTAGCTTTAGGTAGGTAGATCTTCAAATGTTGGATGTTGAGCTATTTTAGCTATACGGAGAAGTTTTGAAGGAATAGATTCCTCCCCCCTTTGTTGATTATTTTTAACTTCCTCTTCTATTGTGTAATCTTTTTCATATCCTGCATTTTTCATGTTTGTTATAGTATAAACCTATGATGGTTGAATCTTGCCATACATAGCTTTCAGGTTGAAAGGCCATATACATATATTCTAAACCCAAACTTGATGTTTTTTCTAAATGATTACTTTAAAGCTTGATCTACCCATTTAATTATAGTTGTTTAATTCCATGTGATTGCTTCTAAACATAACTACATCCTTAAACTTTTTTAATGTTATATTAAAAGGCTTGAACAAGACACATCTAATGGTTGTAATGCATGTGATGTGTGCAATGACAGTGTGATCATGTCTAACCCTAACTCTTTTGCTTGTTCTATTGTTTCTAGGGTAATTTGGCTACCATGCCCACCCAAAATTAACAACTATTGATTGGTGAGAGACACTCCACCTAGAATTGACTTTTAAAAAAAAGATAGAAACTTTTTGAACAAGAAAATAGTCATCCATGTTATTTTTTATGTTACCATACAAATACCTTGTTTACAGAATTTGATGTAATATCTCACAATCTCTCACCTCTAAAGACAAAACCCAAGTAGAAAACCTCTTACAACATTCACTGCACAATTTATAGTTCACCATTCCCAAGACTTGGGGACAATGTTATAAATTACATTATCCTTTTTTAACTAGATTTTTTGTTTTAGATTATTTACTAACATGAATGCATGTTTCATCAGAATTCCATATATGATTTGAATTATAATTGTGTTGGTTGTATAATGATTACAAGTTGGTGTAAAAAAAATTACATGAAATGGGTGTTAGATCTTGTGTTTTGCAAATTTCCAATCCTTCTGCTTGTCAGATGCTAACTTCTAGATTCTACACTTGAACCAATACCATTAATTGTTTCCTAGTATCCCATCCTAAAATGGTGTGGCCCTTATTTATGTTATCTTGGCAACATTTATCTAAATAGTTGTTGCAAGCTTATGGACAATCCACATTCTTGCATAGCTAAAGTCCATGTAATCACTATTGCATCTTCTTCTTCTATAAGCACACCTCATGGCCCCATCTTCATGGATTTATTTTTTCCATTCATGTGATCAAGACTTATTGGAATGCGATATGGATTAACCAACAATATGCCTTTTTTTCCCTTGTAAACAACCCTAGAATCCAAAAAGTGTAATAAATTTGGAAATTTTGTTTAGTATGTTCCAATAGTGTTATAATAAAGTATATTAAATTAAATTTTTTTGCAAAATCATCCCAATTTAAATCAACATCTTCTATTGATGTGCATGTCATGGGAAAGAATCTATAGGAGCAATTGATATGATTTAGCTAATCCTTAACTTTTTTGAATCTTCTTGATGCAACATTTTGGACCATGGATTATTGGATCCAACGGTAACCCAAATATTTTTTGAACCTTTTATTGTAAATTTGATCTACAATTTCAATTTGTATTTTTAATGTTGATCCCTTTTCTACATGTCCTACTTTCTGGTGCAATCATACTAACATGTACCAAAAGTAGTCATACAAGCACAATTTAATTTTTTGAACTTTGAATTGTTAAAAAAATAATAATAATAAATAGAATTTTTTTATAAAATTTTATTGTGAATACATTATGTACATATCATAAAAAATTGGATCAATCTAATGAGTGAAAAATACGTATAAGGACTTTAACCTTTTGTAACCACTGTTTAAAAGCTGCATAAAAACAATTTTGACATTAAAAGCACAATTTGGAAATATTTTTTAACGAAATATTTTGGGATATTAAAAAAATACACTTTAACATTAATAATATTTTTAAAAATTAAATATTTTTAAAAAAATTTGAAAGACATATTAAGAAAATTCTTAAATTATTTTAAGAATAAAGTAGTGGTTTAGAGGGGCATGTGTGGTGGCTCCTAATAGCGTCATTGGGCCCTTTCACCTTTTTTCTTTTTGTTTTGCAAATTTACTTTTGAACTTAATTCTTGTTTTTTACTTGCTATACTTTCTTTTTGAGACTTGTTTTTTAGAAGTAAACTTTTAATTTTGAACTATCATTCTCCATGTGTTCTACTTTCATTAACAAGTCTTAATGTCTCAACATTACAACATTAAGACTTAGGAATTCTAAGCAAAGTTGAAACTATTCTTCTATTTTGGTTCATAAAGAGGACATACTTATAGTTCAAAGTAAAAGTAAAAAATGATATACTCATTTGATGTAAGCCATGCTTAAATTTAAACTTTGATTTGTGTGTTTTTTTTGGGGAGGGAATGCAAAGATGTTATGCATAGTAAGAATCTTTAAGGAGTTTCCTTTGGGGATTAACAAATGTGTTTTTTCGGAAGATTCAAAAATATGACATCTTTTGCTAATCCTTGTGCATTGTATCTTTGTTAGGGTTTAAGGTTTATTGATGAGTAGTTGCATGCCCTTTAAGGTAAGCCTAAACCCCCATATCCAAACATGTTTTATTTTATTTTTTATATCCTAGTTTTTTTTTGTGAAAAAAAGTTCATCTCACCCTTAAGAATGTGCTAGCCTTTCATATCACCAAACATTTTCTTGGTTCTTTTGGGTTTGGTTTTTGATAAGTTCAACCTACCCTTAAAAATTTAACATTGTCACCATATTTGTTTTCAAGTTTGGGCATTACAATGTGCTAGTCCTCTCCCATCACTAAACATGACTACATCTAACATAATGGCATTTTTTTGGTTATTGATTTTTCCCACACCCATAATCGCACACCAAAAAAAATTTCATAAATGGATAATATAAAAAGGTTGAACACATTTTTTCAAAACTAGGCGTCCAAACATAAGGTTGTGTCAAAACGAAAATAGGAACAAATGTGACCATTGGCTGGTGTTGGTTTGCACAAGAAGGGCATTCGATCACTAGGTGATGTTTAGTGGGGGGTATGTTTACCCTACTTGAAATGCACTAAAAGCCTTAGTTGTAAATGTTTATGTAAACCAAATGTTTAGCTAAGATCAATTCCCTCATGCCAGTGATGACATCAAACAAGGTTTGACACTTTCATATCCAAACAATGAACACATACCTTCAAAGATCTTTGTTGGTTTTGTGCAAAGGGAAGAAACTATTTAATGCTCTAGGATTTGGGCATAGAATTTTGGTTCAAACTTGTCCCAATGTGTGAGTGACATTTGGAAAATGATGTGTGCATTTGATTGATGGGCATGTGCCATAAAAGTGCATGAATCTAGATTAAAAGTTCTATTTTAAAGGTAGAAATTCCTAGGCCAATTAATGCCATAGGCATCTTAGTGACTAGAGGGTTATTAATGGTAATGACTTACCATCTTTTACTAAGGGTTGAAGCTAATGGGTTTAGTTAGTTGAATGGTTAGTGGTAATCCACCAATCACCTAGTGGATTCTTAGGAAAGATCAAGATAAGGATCTATTTTCATGGGATGATACGGGCCTTGTTTGGTCTTGTGAGGAAGGGGATTAGGAGTATCCGAAGAGGACTTGGGAGGATTATTTCTCGGTATTCTAGATGGGATTGAGTCTAAGAGTCTTCTAAGGGGAAGAGAGGTGTATGTGACATTGGAGAGAAAAGAAAACAATATAGAAGCAAATTGTATTTTAATTTTTGCAATGGAAATGGTCGACGGATTCTCATATTTCTTATTGGTGTTTTTGTTATACTTAAAGTATGATAGAAAGATAATGACAATAATTCATATTAAAGTTATATAGAGCTTCTTTTTTCTTACATATTAGTTTTACATTTCTTCTATACATTAAATATATTATTTATTCTTTGTTTTTAGTTTTTCAATTAGGAAATACATTTTTCCATAGGATGGTAATAACAAGGAAGTAGACCTAATATTTGAAGTCTACAAGAAATGGAAAGATGCTACAAATGGTAGGTAGTAGCCACATAAGGTCTCCAAGTGTTGTAAATGGGAGATAGCAAATGTTGGAGGCATGTAAACCCATTGGTCTCAATTATTTATCTCTAGAGGTACCTTAAAAGGTCTAGAAGGTAATTATTTTTCAACTCCCTCTCTTATTTCTTGTTTAATTCTTTGCTATGGGTTTCACTAACTAGAGTAATGTTATGATTAGATGATAGGATTGTCCTTAAAAGACAAATTGTTCTTATTTCATTTACTTCTACATGGAATCATTAAAAAAAATCTTGTATTATGTAATCATCCAATTTGCAACTACATGTGACTATTCATCATTTATGTTTTATAATTTTTACAACTAGTAATCATCTTTATAATTTTTATTTTATTTTTGTGATTATAGTGTGATTACTAAATTGTACATCCTTCCATATATTGACTAACTTCTTTTGATTTTTCATCCAATAATAGGCTTGTATGTTCATTTCATCACAAATTTGGTTATAAATTGTTTATTTTTTATGTTGTGCCTATACATTTTATGTACACTAAAGTGTTTTGGATCACATTAAGAATATATTTAACATGTAGTCAAGGTACATGAAGCATATGTTAAACCTATTTAACATATTTAAAAGTATTTAACCTATATTGAACACATATTACTTCATATTAAAATGAACATATTAAAATAAAAATTTCATCTTGATTTTATATTATGGTTTGTTTACAAATATACCATGTTTATTTTAATGTGTAATTAAATTATAGTGGCTAGGTCATATTCAAATGACATAATCTTAATATCAAACCCATATTCATTATTCGCGAAATAATAATAACAGCAAATTGATTAAATAATTTAGAATATGGAATAATAATTAAATAAATAACTCTGATTTTCTATGAGTTGATGATTTTTATTTATAACATATTGTTGATTAATAAATAAAAAATAACTGATTATAATTTTAAAAATCTATTTCTAAAATTAATAATCTAATCTATTTATCTACCCAATTGAATATTTCAGTACATAATATTCACTATTTACTAATTTATTTGATAAATTTTCATTTCAATCTATTAATCAAGCTATAAACAATAAATAACTAGCAAATAAGTTATTAATTAATTAATTAATTTTCATTTAATCACCTGATCATTAATATTTATTAGCAAGATTTATGGTAAATAAAAAATAAATATTAATTAACTAATAGTTAAGTAGCTTATAAAAATATTGATTAAAATTTCACAAATCCAATTATCTAGTTATTAATAATGATTATTTAAACTGATTTGCTATCTAGTTCATATGTTCAGAATTAATAATTATGTTTATTAATTAGTTTAGAATTTATTAAAAGTTAATTAATACTTCAATTAATATTCAATTAATTATCTTATAATTTGTATCTACTAATCAAGAGTTATGGTTAACAAACAATAAGTATTAATTAATTAATAGTTATGTACGTCGTTTTTTTTTTTTGGCAAAATTTCACCAAAATGTGAAAAAAAAAAATTTTAAAAATTAAAAGAATATTCTATTGCAGATTCCTTGAAACTTTGAAAAAAACTCACCAAAAAAATAAAGGTTTTGATACAGTTTCACCAGATTTAAAAGCCTTCCTCCTGTGGGTCACCAATAAAAGCAAGAACACAAAAAAATTCTACTGCCTTGCTTGTCCTGTTGCCATTTAAAGCTAAACCTTGATGCTAGCCAATGGTACTACATGAGAAAATTGAAAAACAAATCACTGGTTATGTAGCTTATAAAACATTAATTGAAATCTCACAAATTCAATTATCTAGTTATTATTACTGATTAGTTAAATTGATTTCCTATTTAGTTCATAAGTTCAGAATTAATAATTAATTTTAAAAATCATTTTAGAATTTATTAAAAGTTAATAAATACTTCAATTCGTAATTTAATTAGTATTCAATTCATATTCAATTAATTATCTGATAATTAGTATTTAGTAATCAAGAGTTATGGTAAATAGATAATAAGTATTAGTTAATTAATGATTTGGTTGCATAGAAAAATATTAATTCAAATTTCACAAATTCAATTATTTATTTATTATTAATGATTAGTTAAATTGATTTCCTAATTGGTTCATAAATTCAGAATTAATATTTAATAATCGGTTTATAAGTTTTTTAAGTTAATTAATACTTCAATTAATACTATAAATAATATTTAATTAATATTCAATGAATTATCTGATAATTCAATTTTATGAATCAATAGTTATGGTTGATGAATATGAAACTAACTAATAGTTAGTGAGCTATTCAATATTTATTAATTAAATATTCATGAGATAAATTATTTACTTAATGTTAATGATTAATTAAAACTGATTATCTTTTTAGATAATATTTATCAATGAAATAAGTTCATAAGTTCATAACTTAATATTTAATATCAATTTTTTTTAATTTAATAATTAATTATATTAGATAGTGAATCAATTACTAATTTATTCATTTATTTAATTGATAACTAAATTTAAAAAGTTAAGTTTCAAAAAAAAGTTTTGTTATTAGTAAGAAATATGTGATTAAATTTAGAATTTAAAAAATATCCAATTAAATAACTTCATAAAATAATTTCATATTTTTGATGAATTATGATCATGAATTAATTGATAGTTAGTAAAAAGAATGAAATAAAAGTGAATTTTACTTCTAGAACTAAATAATTAAATAATGGTAGTTAATTATAAGTAGGTTTATAAGTGGGTAGGTAGGTAGGTAATTAGTTAATGGCTAATTAATCAATTAGCTAGTTAATTAGTTAGTTAATTAGTTTCCTATTTACTTATTGGTTAAATTTTCTAGTTACAATTCAATTTGCAACTAAGGTGAAATTACAAAATTTAACCAATATGTTTTGTCCTCCTTTTTCATTTGGAAACTATATAATAAATGTGCATTTTCTTATGTTTTCACATTTAAAAACATGTGCCATTGGGGATGAGTTGAAAGAAACTTAACCCTAAAAGCAAAACATAAAATGAAATAACATTATTTACATGCCTTTTTTTTAACCCACCTACTTTCTACCTACCTACTTACTCAAATAAATATTGATTGATTTTTTTCCAAAATATAATTAATATGCCATGTGGAAAATTTTGATTGCACCATGTGTCACAATCTAAAGCCATTTAAAATAAATGTTCATAAGGGATGGCCAAGATCAATGTTTGAATAATAAAAGAAATTGAACACCCAAAAAATTTCATAATGCCAAATGGTGGATTTTGGTATTGCCAAATGGCAACATCACAAGTCATTGGAATTTGATGGCATAGATTTCTTTTCAACATTTAAAATCATTTTTAAAAATTTACTTTCATTTAAAACATGTGGCAAATAATGTGTGGATATTTTATAGTTGCAAAAACAAGATTTAGTTGCAAATGTTATATGAATGGTCGAAGGATGAACATAAATATGTTGATTATACACATCATCCATGGTCCATTTGGTGACATCATACTAAATGGTGATTTACAACTAGATGTTGGGTGCAACTTCACTAATGCAATTAAGGCAATTTTAATTGTAAATGTTGATTGCAATTGTTTTCTAATCGCAAATTGAAGTCACAAATTGGAATTTTTCTTCTAGTGAATATTACTTGATTATTATCTAAATACTTATAATAAAGTTAATGAATGATAGTAATTTTCTTGGAAGTAAAAATAATTTGCATTTTTTTTCTTCAGCATGGTTTTCATGAGGACAGTAATGTTCAAGGACCACATTTTCACCCAAATACATTTTAAATCCAATAAAGGAACCTTTTTGTTTGTAGTTTAAAATAGTGTTGTTTGGTTCTTAGGTTTTTAATTCAATACAAAAAGCCAACCTAGTGGGTTTACACGGACTTGGAGCCACCTTAGGATTAAACCCAATGGATTTGTATGGATCTAGACTTGGTCTTAAAACGAGAAGCGTTGGTTTAAGTGTTGGAGTTGGAATATTGTGCTTGTGAATAATAGTGAAAACAAGTGTGGGGTGGGTATTAAAATTCTATCTAGGTATTTGTTGGTTTTTAGAACATATATATGTATATATATATATATATGATAGCTAGGTTTTATTTTCTAATAAACCCAAACCCCCCTCCAACCTTCTACTCACCCCCACATTCATATTCGGTGTTTTATATTTCCAAAATAAGTACGTGGACTTGGACATAATCAAAATAGACATGATAGGTATTTATCAAAACCCTAGATTCAAACCCTTTCCATATTTGGACAAGTCTTAACCTAGATTAGGATTTTAAGGTTTTATTGTTACAAATTTCATAGTTGCCAACATAGTGTGCTTGATTTCTTACAATATAATCTCTCGTTTCCTTCACTTTCTGCTTCTTTGTTCTAGGTACTCCTTTGCTTTTGTAATGTTCAAATTGTGCCAACAAAATTCATCATGATGGTTCATCAATGTGACCTACAATGTAGTTTGAAGTTGGAGATGGATCAAGTGAGGAGGATGGAACACACATTAGCATCTACAAATGTTTTAGAAGGTATGTGTCTTTTGTCTATTTATTGTCTATTTGTTTTTGTTTTGCACCTAACGTTTTGCATTTGTGTGCACATTTCAAGTTTCATCATTTGTCACCTTGAGTTTTTCATTTTGCAATTTGTTGTGAATCTCATGTTTGTGCATTTATGTTCATTGTTGGAGTGCAAGGAGATTTTAAGGTTTTAGGGTTGAGAGCACTAAAGGTTACAATCTAAGTTTCGCACTTCGCACTTTATTTGTGTGTCGAGGTTCATCGTTTGTTGTCTTTGCACATTGTGTTTTTGCATTTGTATTTCATAATCCTCCTCTACATTCTACATTTTGTGTTTATGCATGTGTGTTTGTGCATGTGTTTATGCACTTTGTGTTTGTGTATTTTATGTCTATGCACTTTGAGTCTTTGTGTTTATCTTTGTGTCATACATTTTAAGTCTATGCATTGTCTATTTGTACACTATAAATATGTGCACTATGTGTCTATCCATGTAATTTGATTATGTGCACTCTATCTATTTATGCATTGTGTTTGTTTATGTAGTCAATTTATGCACTTTGTGTTTATCTATGCACTTTGAGTTTGTGCAGGTGGATGTGTGTCTATTCATTTTACTTTACATTCAATGTTTTGTGCTTTGAGCTTTGCACGTTACTTGTGTGTGGAGGTCCATCATTGAAGATTTGAAATCTTACTTACATTTTGTTCACACAAAAGGGTTCTTCACCTTTTATTTGCACTTCATCCTTTAATTCCATTGAGAAGCTGCACATGTGGAAAGAAATGTCAAGTGAACATCAAGTTACAACTTTTTTCTTCTATCTTCAACCTTCTAAACTTAAACCTTTGTCATTATTTGTTGCCAATTTTGTTGAAGGTTGGGGGTGATGGCTTGTTTTTCAATTCCAAATTTCTAAGTTTTAGCATTAACAACATCCTTTTAGCATGTGTAGGATATGATAACTGTTGATAATTTACAACCCTTACATGAAAGTGAAGGTTTGGGAAATATAAATTTCATTGTTGTTGATGAACAAATTGTTGTTGTAATGCATTTGGAAGGCTTATGGAAACAAAAAGTAGCATGGAAGCCACATTATCGCAATTCACCTGTTTGGGCTTTTTTTAAGGTGAACAATAACCAACCTATGGACCTTTTTCAAAATTAGTTCATGCATCATAATATTACAAGTGAGTGCAAACAAGATAACACAAGCCACATCCACTTCCTTTTGATTCCTTTTGTGACTACTTTCTGGGAAATATTCCTAGAATATTTTTGAAAAAATATTCGAAAAAATCTCTAAATTTTTTTAAAAGAAAATTCATACTACTTTATTAAGGTTTATGTTTAAAAATTGGTTTAAAAATCATTTTTAAAAATTCAAATCCATTTACAAGTCCTTTTATTATTTGAAAGCGAGCATTACATTTGGTAATGGTACATGTTATTATGACTGCACCCAATTCTACCTCAAATTTTGGCTGTGCACACCAGATGTAGAAAAGGTCTTATTGCTTACCATAAATTTAATGGAATAACAATGAGGAAAAAACATGTTGAATTTAATCATTTTACCTTATTGAAAATGTTTTTAAAAAATGTAGCAATTGAAATTCCCACTTGATCATGAACCCATGTTAAAAAAAGGGAAAATGTTTCTCCATCCACTAGCTCTAAGTTTAAGAAAGATCATTTGACACAAGTGCGTTTTGTGGAGGATTTCATGTTATTTGTGGTTAAGGGCTTGTTGCTTATGAAGATTGTTGAGTCCATTTGGTTGCAAAGGATGGCATCATTATGTAATAAAAGGTGTCCCTACATGTCAAGTGATTTCAATGGATTTTGAGTGAATTCAGTAGTCCCAACAAACAGGACCTAGTGAGGATGCAAGGAATTCATTGGTCTAGTGAACTACAGCCACATTTTGTAGGTAATGCATACAAGTTGTGTCCACAAGTTATCTTCCCATCTAAGAATGCATTTGTTGAGTAAAATTTGCCAAATTTGGTTGAAAAAACCAGATTACATATGTGGTTATTACATTCGTTGATTGCTTATTAACCATTTATACCTTTGACCTAAGGACGTTTAATGGGGTGCATGATGTCTTTTCCATTGTTGTCAATTTCATCTCAAGTGACTAGGAAGCAAAACATGTGACAATTGGATTGTTTGAGGTGACAAAAACTAGTGGTGTAACTATGTTTCCTAA
>Ga0209611_10010521_pt1 | contig 13599 bp, 15 predicted proteins | sample S1TSphgellanicum_3_FD_187693 | JGI IMG/M metagenome (GOLD analysis project Ga0209611, IMG submission 187693) | Host-associated microbial communities from peat moss isolated from Minnesota, USA - S1T2_Fc - Sphagnum magellanicum MG (SPAdes) (version 2) | ecosystem: Host-associated > Plants > Peat... | reverse complement strand
TAGCGCCTGCAGTGCCTGCAGTGCCTGCAGTGCCTGCAGTGCCTGCAGTGCCTGCAGTGCCTGCAGTGCCTGCAGTGCCTGCAGTGCCTGCAGTGCCTGCAGTGCCTGCAGTGTCGTTAGAGAAACCGGCAACCATTGCTTGCCCAGTCGGCGGAACCGTGACCAAGATCTCACGTGCCTGGTGAACATGCCAGGTAGTCTCCCCGAGGAGCCTGTCTGAGTAGGCCAGCGCGACACGCGGAATACTTCAGAGAGACTCCCATCCAGCAACGTCGGTGGAGAACCCTATGACCAATCCCTACAACACGGCGTCCGAGCGCGCGTCCGTCCTCGGTCCGACGTTGTACTTCAAGGGCGATTTGAGCGCCGACGAGGATTTATTGATCCAAGGGCGGATCGAGGGATCGATCACGCACACCCACCGCCTGACCGTCGGTGCACAGGGCACCGTCAAGGCGAACATCCGAGCGCAGCTCATCGTCGTCGAAGGCACGGTGGAAGGGGATTTACAGGCCGAAAAATCGGTGTTGGTCAAGGACTCGGCGAAGATCAACGGAAATATTTTCGCGCCGACCGTGAGCATCATGGAAGGTGCCAGTTTCAGCGGCCGCATCGATATGGGCGGCAAGAAGGCGGCGCAACTGCCCGTGAGGCAAGATCCCGTCCTGGCGCGGACCGCCAAAGTCACCGGCGGTGCCGCCTGACAATGCCCTGGTTCAAGAAAACCCTTGAGGGAGATGACCCGATGATCAGTTCCAATTCCCCGGTCCGCGCTGCCGCCCCTGAACCGTCCGTCACGCGTCCGGAGCCCCGCGAACCGCGCATTGAACCGCGTGCCCCGCAGCCGCGCGTAGCCGAAACGCGCGCGGCCGAGGCGCGTCCCGCCGAGGTGCGGGCACCCGAAGCGCGTGCAACCGAGCCGCGTGTACCCGAGACACGCGTCGAAAGTCCCGGGCGTGCCTCGGTGCTCGGCCCGACCTTGCGTTTCCGCGGCGAACTGTCGGCGCAGGAAGACCTGATCGTTCAGGGCAGCGTCGAGGGTTCGATCACGCACACGCAGAGTCTGACCATGGGCACCGACGGCTCCATGAAGGGTGATATCCGCGCGCGCGTCATCGTGATCGACGGCAAGGTCGAGGGCGATCTCTATGCCACCGAGTCGGTGAGCATCCGCGCCACCGCCAAAGTCAAAGGAAATGTATTCGCGCCGCGCGTCGCCATCGCTGACGGTGCCTTCTTTCAGGGCCAGATCGAAATGCAGCCCTCGGGCGCGGCCGTGCAGGAACACAGCGCGCGGCTTCGCCAAGCCGCGCTGGCACAGCCCTCGATGGAGCCCCCCGCCATCGATCAGATGTTGGGTGCGAGCTGAGGCGCGGGCAAGATCGGCCGTCGATGGAGGCCCTCGGCCATCGATGTCATGTTGGGTGTGTCTGCGGTGCGCCGACAGCGTGGGTCCGGCACTTCAGCGCAGAAACAATTCCGGATCCACCCAGGCGCGATTGAGCGCCACACCCCAGTGAAGGTGCGGGCCGGTCGCGCGACCGGTCGCGCCCACAGCGCCGATGCGGTCACCGGCCGCCACGTGCTGTCCCGTCGTGACGTCGATCGCACTCAAGTGGCAGTACATGCTGATCAGGCCGCGCCCGTGGTCGACGAAGACCGCGTTGCCATCGAAAAAGAAATCCCCCGTCTCGACCACGGTGCCGGCGATGGGCACTCGTACCGGCGTCCCCGTCGGCGCGGCGATATCCATGCCGGTGTGCGGATTGCGGGATTCGCCGTTGAAAACTCTGCGCGAACCGAACGAACTGCTGCGCGGACCCGGCACGGGCGGGGCCATGTGCAGCGACTCAGGCGCGGCGTCGGCCCAATGGCTGAGCGCATGCTCGATGCGAATGCGCTCCGCGTTGAACCGCGCCAGGTCGGCTGGCGAGAGATTCACCTGGCGCGGCGCAACCTTGAGAGATTGGCTGGTGTACTGCTTGTCGCCCACGGTAAATTCGATCTCCTGCCTGCCTTGGGCGTCGTGCACGATCACACGATGCGGGCCAAGAGTCGCGTTCAGCGGAATGCCGATCACGGCCAACCAAGACGAACCGTCCTGCAGCACGAGTACCCTGTGCTCGTCGAATTCGACGTATGGCAGCGCTGCGCCACCCTCGAGATGCAGCATCTTGATGCCGCCCGGCACGGCACTCTCGCGAGGAAGATCGATTCCCTGACCGAGCGCGGGTGTCGTGGCCACGGCTAGCAGCGCCGCTACCAGGGTCGCTCGCCGCGCCGCCCTGAACAACCCGCGCATCACGCTGCTTTGACCCTGGGGCGAATCCGTCCCTGCGCGAGGCGCGTCGATCACCGAACACGGCGCTCGCGTCACGCGCCTTCGACCTTGGCGCGAATCCGTCCCTGCGCGAGGCGTGCGTCGATCAGCGTGCCCGGCTTGGCATCCGCCGCGTTGCGCAGAATCTCGCCGCCCTCGATGCTCACGATGGCGTAGCCGCGCTCGAGCGTTGCGAGGGGACTCACGGCCTGCAAGGTTCGACTGAGGGGCAGCAGGCGGTCGCGCTTCGAGCGCAACGTGAGGCGCCAGGCGCGGTGCAGCTCCTCGGTGAGGGTGCCCAGCTGCAGCCGTCGCTGGGCCAGACGCGTCGACGGACGGACCAGCGCAGCGCGGCCATTGAGCCAGCGCAGGCGCTCACGATACCCCAGAATTTTGCGGCGCAGGGCCCGCACCAGGCACAATTCCAGCTCATCCAGGCGCTGTGCCTGGCCGGCCAGCCGGGCGGCGGGACTGACCAAAGCGGCGCGCCCTTCGAGCCAGCGCAACTGCTTGGCGTGGTGCTCGAGGCGCCGGCGCATCGCGCGTTGCAGCCGCACGCCGGCGCGCGCGAACACACCGAGCCACTCGGCCGCATCGGGCACCACGAGCTCCGCGGCCGCGGAGGGCGTCGGGGCGCGCACATCGGCGGCGAAATCGGCGATGCTGAAATCGATCTCGTGGCCGATCCCGGTGATCACCGGGATGGGCGACGCCACGATGGCCCGCGCCAGTCGCTCGTCGTTGAAGGCCCACAGATCCTCCAGGGAGCCGCCGCCGCGCGCCAGGATCAACACATCGCACTCCGCGCGGCGGGCCGCGGATTGCAGCGCAAGGATGATCTCCGCCGCCGCTTGCGCGCCCTGCACCGCGACCGGATATATCATCACCGCGACCGCCGGAAAGCGCCGCGCCAGCACGTGCAGAATGTCGCGCACTGCCGCTCCGGTGGGCGAGGTGATGACGCCGATGCGCCGCGGAACGGGCGGCAAAGGGCGCTTGCGCTCCGCGGCGAACAGACCCTCGGCCTTGAGTCGGGCGCTCAACTCCTCGAACTGACGCTTCAGTGCGCCGAGCCCGGCGTCCTCCATGTGATCGACGATGAGCTGGAACTCGCCGCGCGGCTCGTACAGTCCGATGCGGGCCCGCACCAGCACCTTCTGGCCGTCCCGCGGTGCGAATCCGCACGACAGGTTTCGCTGCCGGAACATGGCGCAACGGACCTGGGCGGAGGCGTCTTTGAGCGAGAAATACCAATGCCCGGAACTCGGTCGCGAGAAATTGGAGATCTCCGCCTCCAGCCAGAGGCTGCCGAAGCCGCGCTCGAGCAGCACTCTGACCTCGCGGTTCAGCCGCGAAACGCTGTAAATGTCGCGTTCCTGGCGCAGCGGCAGCGAGGCGTCGTGGGCTGTTTCCATTGGCGGATCATAGCGGTTTACCGCGCAACCAGCGCAAGGTACAATGCGCCGCCTCTTAGATGAAACTGTGAACGCTCGCTATGCGTATTCTTGAAGAGGCACTCACATTCGATGACGTGCTGCTGGTGCCGGCCTATTCCGAAGTGCTGCCCCGCGAGGTGTCGCTGGCGAGCAAGGTAAGCCGCGAAATCCAGGTCAATCTGCCGGTGATTTCCGCCGCGATGGACACGGTGACCGAGGCACGTCTGGCCATCACGATCGCCCAGGAGGGCGGCATCGGCATCGTCCACAAGAACATGTCGATCGACGAACAGGCGCGGCAGGTGGACCGGGTCAAGAAGTTCGAGAGCGGCGTGATCAGCGACCCGATCACCGTGAATCCGGACATGACCATCCGCCAGGTGATCGAACTCACGCGCGCCAAGAACATCTCCGGCGTGCCGGTGGTGCTCGGCACCAAGGTCGTCGGCATCGTGACGCACCGCGATCTGCGCTTCGAGACCAAACTGGATGCACCGGTGTCCTCGGTCATGACGCCGAAGGACCGCCTGATCACGGTGCGCGAGAACGCACCGAAGGAAGAGGTGCTCGCCCTGCTGCACAGGCACCGCATCGAGAAGGTGCTGGTGGTGGCCGGCAACCACGAGCTGAAAGGCATGATCACCGTCAAGGATTTTCAGAAGGCCACCGAATTTCCGCACGCGTGCAAGGACGGCGTCGGCAGCCTGCGGGTCGGCGCCGCGGTGGGGACCGCTCCGGACACACTGCAGCGGGTCGCGGCGCTGCGCGAGGCGGGTGTCGACGTCATCGTCGTGGACACCTCCCACGGCCATTCGCGTGGCGTGCTCGAGACCGTGGCGAAGATCAAGGCAGCCTTTCCCGAACTGCAGGTCATCGGCGGAAACATCGTGACCGCCGAGGCGGCTCTCGATCTCGTCAAGCACGGCGCGGACGGCGTCAAGGTGGGTATCGGTCCCGGCTCGATTTGCACCACCCGCGTGGTCGCGGGCGTAGGCGTGCCGCAGATCAGCGCGATCTCGCGCGTCGCCAAGGCCCTCGAGGGTAGTGGGGTACCCGTGATCGGCGACGGCGGCATCCGCTATTCCGGCGATGTCGCCAAGGCGCTCGCCGCCGGCGCGCATTGCGTGATGATCGGCGGCATGTTCGCCGGAACCGAGGAGTCTCCCGGCGACGTGGAACTGTATCAAGGCGGTTCCTACAAGGCCTACCGCGGCATGGGATCGCTCGGGGCGATGGCCCAGGCGCACGGCTCCAGCGACCGGTATTTTCAGGACACCACCACGGAACTCGAGAAACTCGTCCCCGAGGGCATCGAGGGACGTGTTCCCTACAAGGGCAGTCTGGTCGCGATCCTGCACCAATTGGCGGGCGGCCTGCGTGCCGCCATGGGCTACACGGGCAGCAGCAGCATCGAGGAGATGCGCACCCGGCCGCAATTTGTCCGCGTCACCAGCGCGGGCGTGCGCGAGAGCCACGTGCACGATGTGACCATCACCAAAGAAGCGCCCAACTACCGGATCGGCTGATCCGATGCGTAGCGAACCATTCTGCAAGAGTTAGTTTCATGCATAGCGCCGTAGGTACCGTTCACGGCCGGTCGACATCGCCATCGACCAAGGCGGCTGCTTCGGAGGATGTCAAGCCGGACATTCACGCGGACCGGGTCCTGATCGTCGATTTCGGAGCCCAGTACACCCAATTGATCGCGCGCCGCGTGCGCGAACTCGGCGTGTACAGCGAAATCTATGCCAGCGATGTCGATGCGGAACAGATCCGGCGCTTCGCCCCGAAGGCGATCATCCTGTCGGGCGGCCCCGAATCGGTGTATGACGTCAAAGGCCCCGAGGCTCCCGCGGAGGTGTTTTCCTCAGGCGTACCGGTGCTCGGCATCTGCTACGGCATGCAAACCATGGCCGCACAGCTCGGCGGACAGGTCGAATCCGCGGCGCATCGCGAGTTCGGCGCCGCGCAAGTGCGGCCGACGTCGGACTCGCCGCTGCTCGACGGCCTGGAGGATAATCGCGACGCCCAAGGCCGCCGCGTCCTCGATGTGTGGATGAGCCACGGCGACCACGTCGTTGCGTTGCCGCCGGGATTCGAGGTGATCGGGTCGAGCGACAATGCCCCGTTCGCGGCGATCGCCGACGAATCACGACGCTTCTACGGCCTGCAGTTTCATCCGGAAGTCACCCATAGCCTGCAGGGCGCGGAGATATTGCGACGCTTCGTGCGCGAGATCGCCGGCTGCGCGGCCAACTGGGAAACCGGCAATATCGTCGAGGACCGCGTGGCGCGAATCCGCGCGCAGGTGGGCGGCGACAAGGTGCTGCTCGGGCTGTCCGGCGGCGTGGATTCCTCTGTGTTGGCCGCCCTGCTGCATCGCGCCTTGGGGCCGCGGCTCACCTGCGTATTCGTCGACCACGGCCTGTTGCGGCTCGGCGAGGGCGATCAAGTGATGGCCACGTTCTCCAAGCACATGGGAGTGCGTGTGATTCGGGTCGATGCGGAGCAGCGCTTCCTGGCGGCGCTCGCCGGCGAGACGGATCCGGAAATGAAACGCAAGATCATCGGCCGTCTGTTCGTCGAAGTCTTCGATGAGGAGGCGGCGAAGCTCGAGGACGTGAAGTGGCTCGCCCAGGGCACGATTTATCCGGATGTGATCGAGTCGGCGGGCGGCAAGACCGGCAACGCGCACGTGATCAAATCGCATCACAATGTGGGCGGGCTGCCGCCACACATGAAGTTGAAGCTGCTGGAACCGCTGCGCGAACTGTTCAAGGACGAAGTGCGCAACATGGGAGTGGAGCTGGGATTGCCCAAGGACATGGTGCATCGGCATCCGTTCCCCGGTCCCGGACTGGGCGTGCGAATTTTGGGCGAAGTCCGCAAGCCGCATGCAGATCTGTTGCGCCGCGCGGACGCGATTTTCATCGAAGAGCTGCGCCGCGATGCGCTCTACGACAAGGTCAGCCAGGCGTTCGCCGTTTTCCTGCCGGTGCGCTCGGTGGGCGTCATGGGCGACGGGCGGCGCTACGATCACGTGGTCGCGCTGCGCGCGGTCGAGACCATCGATTTCATGACGGCGCGCTGGGCGCGCCTGCCCTACGATTTTCTGGACCGCGTCGTGCATCGCATCGTCAACGAGGTGCCGGGAATTTCGCGCGTCGTTTACGACGTCTCGGGCAAGCCGCCGGCGACGATCGAGTGGGAGTGATTCCTTGTTCGAGCCGAAAAATAACGTATATATAACAATAAGTTGCGACCGCTCGGGGAGTCGCTAAGTCATTGAGTCATCAGGTGGTTTGTAATTTCACCTGCATATCTCGGCTGGATTCAAGCAAACATTTTTGACGGTAAATCTGACGGTAAAATTTTTCTGTGCATTTTGCTCGTGGGATTTACCGTCAGACGAAGTGCCAGGCGAGGCCAAAGCCTATAAATAAAGGCATATTCGCAATGGTGTCTCACCGCGCTTCGGGAATCCTCGAGTTACATCGCCGACTCCCCTACACCATGATCCGTTCGTTGCTTGCGAATAGGTAACGTAAACGTTACTATGCCCAATGAAAATCCGGGTGGAAGAATACATTCGCCCGGACGGGTCGAGGCCGTACGCAGAATGGTTTGACAGCCTAGATGCGCAGGCGGCGGCCAAAGTTACGACCGCGAAACTGCGCATGGAAACTCGGCAACACGTCCAATGTGAAGTGGTTTGCGGGCATCGGCGAATACGTAATCGATTGGGGTCCGGGTTATCGGATTTATCTGGCGAAGGACGGCGAATCGCTGATCGTGTTGTTTGGCGGTGGAACCAAGCGCCGACAGCAATCTGATATCGAACGGGCGAAAGCGCTGCACGCTGAGTACAAGGCCCGAAAGGCTCCTCCGTCAATCGACCGAAATGCCAAGAAGCGAAAGAGGTAAAGACAATGGCGCTTACTCGTGATTTCAAGAAGACAGTAGTCGCTCGCGTCGAGCGGGATCCCGCGTTCGCGACGGCGCTCCTGGATGAGGCGGCAACGCTGTTTCTGAGTGGCGAGCCGGAGACGGCGCGTCTCATTCTGCGCGATCTCGTGAATGCGACTCTCGGTTTTGAAAGATTGGCCAAGGTCACGGCCACGCCGAGCAAGAGTCTCCATAGGATGCTGTCGCCAAAAGGCAATCCGAGCATGGATAACCTGGCGGCAATTTTTGACGCAGTAAGAAAATGTCTCAAAGTGAGCATCAAGACCCATACGGTGAAGTTGCAAAAAGTGGCGTAGCGATCGTGGCGCTCTCTGAGATCGAGTTGGCGCAGATAAATCGAGCGATTGACTTATTCATGGAGCGTCGTCGACCGCCGGAACAGTACACGAGACCGGCCATTCGAGACTTGTCTATTGATGTTGGAAGCTTCCCTTCGGTCCGTTGGGAGATCTGAACGCCCTCGACACGGCGCCGCGTAGCGGATAAATTTCTACCCGACAACGCTCGGCCCGTGCTTAGGGTCAAAAGCCGCATCGCAATCTTCGGAGTCGGAGCGATCATGCGTTGCTTGAGTGGAAAATGTGTTGGCGCGGTATTGCTGACTGCTCTTATGGAATGCAATGCATTTGCTGCTACCGAGCCGCCGGCTGGCCCGATGTCCGGCAGCGAAGACGGATCTATGACCACGGAACAAAAAGCGCTGGCAGCAGGCGTGCAGGCTGTCGTTTATGGTCTGCCGCTCGTGATGATGGATCTCACTAAGCAGAGCTTTCAGAACTCGCCAGCTCCCAGAGGGGCGCCGATCAACCAATTCCTGCACGTGCGGGCCTTTCCTCCCGCCTCCTTCAAGCAGGTGGTCCGCGTCAACGTAGACACTCTTTACTCATCGGCATTTCTCGACCTAGCCGAGGAACCGCTGGTGCTGTCGGTTCCGGACACGCACGGTCGTTATTACCTGCTTCCCCTGTTTGATGCGTGGACCAACGTATTCGCCACACCCGGGACCCGAACCACGGGCAATTCTGCCAATAGCTTCCTGATTGCCGGTCCTAATTGGAGCGGCACAGCGCCCGCTGGGATGCGCGTCTTGAGATCGCCGACCAACATGGTGTGGCTGCTGGGCCGTACCCAGACCAATGGTCCCGAAGACTATGTGGCGGTCCACGCGGTTCAGGACGGCTACAAGCTGGTCCCGCTGTCCAAGTTCGGGACTTCGTATGTACCCGCGAAGGTTGCAGTGGATCCTGACTTCGATGCGAAAACGCCTCCCGTCGATAAGCTCAAACGCATGAGTGCTGCACAGTATTTCGACATGCTGGCTCGTCTTCTAAAAACAAATCCGCCACCGGCAGCAGACGCGCCGGTCATCGCAAAACTGGCTGCTATCGGTATCGTGCCGGGTCAGCCTTTCGATCCCTCGCATCTTGAACCGGCGGTCGCCAAGGGACTTGCGGGATCGGTGTCGGTAGCGCTTCGGAAGCTCCAGGAGGGGATAGAGCAAAAGGCAACGACGCAGACTCCGACCGGGCACACCGCGAACGGCTGGCGCATTCTGCCCGTGACGGTCGGGAATTTTGGAACCAGTTACCAGATCAGAGCTATCGTCGCGATAATCGCCTTGGGCGCCAATCTCTCCGAAGATGCCGTGTACCCGACGACCTATGTGGACGCCGAAGGCAAACCGCTGAATGGTGCGAATCAATACGTGCTGCACTTCGATAAGGGGAAGACCCCTCCAGTCAACGCCTTCTGGTCCGTTTCGATGTATGGTCCGGATTCCTTTTTCGTTGAGAACCCGATCAATCGCTACGCCATCAGCAGTTGGATGCCGCTTCAAGAAGGCAGTGATGGGTCGCTAGATATCTACATTCAGAAGCACTCTCCAGGCGGCAAGGACAGGGAGTCGAATTGGTTGCCGGCGCCCGAAGGTAATTTCAATCTCACATTACGGATGTACTGGCCCAAGGACAAGCCGATCTCCATCAACGACGGAAGTTGGGTCCCACCCGGGGTAAAGGGAATCTCTCGATGACCGCAAAATGAAACGGGGCACGATACAGGTGGCTTCGTTCTCTCTCGTAGCGCTTTCCTCGTTGATCCTGATTGCTTCAGGCGCCAGGGCTAATGATGTGAGCTCGCGGGTTTCCGCCCAACCCGCACTATATATCGGCAAGTTCGAACCCATCGAGCGTGCTCCCGGCGGCTTTGGCCCCCTCCATGCTCTGAACGCCGATACTCGCCGGATGAAGGCAGATAGCAACGCCGCACGACTATCTACGGCCGTGACCAAGGAGCTGCAAAAACTCGGGGCGCACGCCGATCCACTGCCCGCTGAGGCGTCCCGCCGACCGAGTTCGGGCTGGGTGATTCAGGGTGTCTTCTATGCCCTTGACGAAAACAGCCGTCTGATCTCTGTTCCTTTCGTACACACCGATAAGGGGCCTAATGTTGAAGTCAGCGTGACAGTGACCGACTATGCGCTGAACCCCGTGTGAACGTCGCCGTGCGGAAAGCAGACGACCTCGGGCGCCTCAACGACGAGCGGCGGCTCCGCTCCCACCCGGACCGTGCAGCCCCCCTCGACGATGAGATGGTAAGGAATGATCCGACCTGCGTGGGGCGCGAGACGCTTGGCGAGGTCGGCGACCGTCGGAGTCTGGACGGACCATGGTGCCGACAGTTCCGCGTCGATGAAGGCGGAGCCGGCAAGCCGAATTCCCCTCAAAATTTCGGACAGTGCATCCATGTGGAACGACGCCCGATCTCCTTCGTGATGCCTGATGCCGCTCACGAAACGCCCATCAGGTAGATCGATCAAATATTTCGGCAAGTGAATCATAACCCAACGCGGCTACGCTGCGCCGTTCCAGTTAGCATGTCTGCAGGTCGATCTCGACACGCGGTGGGCCCAGAAATCCTGGAGCTGCGCCGCACCGAGGCGACCATTGCAATAGGAGACAACGATGAGCCAACCTCGTGTTTTCGAGATCCAGATCCCGTTACGCCAGCGATACAAGGCCGAGCCCGAAACGGCGCTTGTCATCGATCGTGCCCGCGCCCTCGGAAACGATCCCGACGATCCCTTTCACTCCATCGTGATGCCGATGCCGCAATGTGGGCTTGCAATTCCGGTGGGTGTCCACCGGGCCATCGGCGGCTTGCACGATGCGCCCACGCCCGGCGATATACTCTGCGCGGCCCTCGCCGCGTGTCAGGACTCATCGGTGCGCATGGTGGCGAACCTTCTCGGCATCACCCTTGAGTCCCTCGAGGTGGAAGTGACCGGGGACGTCGATGTCCGGGGAACGTTAGCGATGAATGCGGAAGTGCCGGTGGGTTTCCGGGCGATCCGATGCGCGATCCGGCTCAAGGCCAGGGAGGGCACGGATGCTCGGCTGCTGGAAAAACTCCGGATCGCGTCGGAGCGAAGCTGTGTCGTGCAGCAGACGCTCCTTCATCCCCCGCGCGTTGAAACAACATTCGACATCACCGGGGACGGCACAGACGCAACAGGTTGTCTGCAAGTCGTGTCCGGGCGGAACGCGGAAGCGTCCGTGGCACGGCCCAGATGACGACCATTGGCCTGTGAGGCTGCAAACACCAATTGATTTGAATCTTTCGATGAAGCAGCCTCCGCATTTGACGGATTTGGAGCCGCCTGCTTCATGCTGGTGGGATAATCACGAACGATGCCGGCCTACTTGTGGCAGCCGGTACAGAATGGGGGGTCATATGAATACTGTAGATCGCGTGAAATTCCTACGTATTGCGCTAGTCGCGGTCGGTCTCATATTTCTGGTCGGCGTATATCCGCTCACGATCGTATGGCCAGCGGGCTGGGCCTGGCATGCCACTGGACAATCCATGTACCTGCAAATGATTCTTGGGATTTACGCGACACTGGGAGTATTTCTACTCATTGCATCGCGCGACCCACTCGCCAACCGGAGCCTGATCTGGTTTACCGTATGGTCGAGCATCGTGCACGGCGGAATTATGGCCGCACAATCAATCGCATTCCCAGAACATCTTGGACATCTGTTGGGAGACGTCCCAGCGCTCTTAATCGTCGCCGTTGTTCTTGCGTTGCTCATGCCGCGCCGCGAACCTTGATAGATGCCTCGCTCATCGGCGCGCTCGATAGTGGCACTGCTGGTCCTCATGAGCCAGGCGGGTCGGTGTGACTGGAGGTAAGGAATGCGCTGTTTAGGCTTTCCGATCATGATCCTACGGTGGGCGAGTGGATCTTTCAGGGTTGTCGCGTATGCGACGGCCACGACCGTGAAGGAAATGTGGTGCAGTTTCAGCAAAGACATCAGAACTCGGGCACGCGATCGGATTCAGCTGAATAGGATATCGAAGCGCGCGGCGAGAGCTCGGAGATTCTTGTCAAGGGTCCAAAGCACGGCGTCGGAGGTCAACAGTACTGACCCGAGCAGTAATAGATCGATTGCACCGCAGCCCGAATCCTGAAGTTGCTCTCGCTCAATCAATGCGAGCGTTTCATCTGTGTTGGCGACGGTAGTTGCGCGCAGCTGCCTCAGGTCGCTCAATGTACGTTGACGCGGTGCCGGCGGCGTGCCGCACGCGATTTCAATCAAGACCATGGGATGGCAAAGCACTTGGTCGGCCGACAGCAGAGTCTGCAGGGCTGGATTGGGCTTGCGGAAATGTGCGATCCAAACCGAGGTATCTGCCAGGACGAGGCTCACTGGATGTGAATCCTAGAGTGGCCTGCGGCGCGGGACTGATTTCATCCGCGGCATCTTGCCGCCCAGTGCACCCAGGCGTTTGCCTGCCTGGACGCGAACGAATACCTTCATAGCCTCCCGCAACAGGTCGGCTTTGTCCGTACCAGGGTCGGCAACCTCCAAGGCGCGCTGAAAGAGCTCATCGTCGATGGTCACGGTGGTTCTCACGGTCTTCTCCGTAGCATCAGTACAGATGTATCGTAGCATCAAAAATGGCATCAGGATTGCGTCCATATGCGATGAGATCGCCTAAATTCGCGTTTTCCAGTTGTGGCCCATCGGGATCTTGCCGTCTATCGCCCTCAAGCGGAAATTTCTGACGGTGCAAATGACGGTACAATTATTGTGACCCGAAAATAAATGTAGTTCGTTCAGATACTTACGGGTGCCGGAGACAATTGAGTGTGAGTGACAAGGTCGCTACCTCATTTTGGCACGGTCGTTCGCTGCAGTGAACCCTGAGTTTCTGGGCAAAATTGGCAAAAACCCGCCTCCCGGCGTGCTGTGGGGGATGCTAATCTCCCCAGTTTCTTGGCTCTCATTTGCAATTCGAATACAGAATTCTGTACGATGAGTCTATGAAAACGACGCTGGATATTAACGACCAGTTGCTTGCCGATGCCAAGGCGCTGGCCGCCCAGCAGCGCACCAGCCTGACCCGTGTGATCGAGGAGGGGCTCCAGCTCCGACTTCGAAGCCAGGCGGCGCCCCAACGCGGCAAGCTGCGCCTTCCCGTATTCAAGGGACGCGGCGGATTAGCGGCGGGCGTCGATCCGTTGAGCAACAAGGCAATGTTGGCAGCATTAGGCGATGACGCCTGACGTCAATGTCCTCGTTGCCGCTTCGCGCAGCGACCATCCGCACCATCGTATCGCTCGCAGCTGGCTCGAAGACACCGCTTCAGCTGCCGCTTCGGGCGGCACGCTGATTCTTATGCCAATGGTGCTGGCCAGCTTCCTGCGGCTGGTAAGCAGTCCCAGGATTTTCCAGGATCCAACACCGGTCGATGACGCCCTGGCCTTTGTTGATGCCCTGCTGGCCGCTCAAGGTGTCCATCTTGCGTCGCTCGGCCCTGAGTGGCCGCGCCTGCGGCAACTTTGCGTAGAGAAGCAGCTCAAGGGAAATG
>Ga0209611_10010520_pt1 | contig 13601 bp, 9 predicted proteins | sample S1TSphgellanicum_3_FD_187693 | JGI IMG/M metagenome (GOLD analysis project Ga0209611, IMG submission 187693) | Host-associated microbial communities from peat moss isolated from Minnesota, USA - S1T2_Fc - Sphagnum magellanicum MG (SPAdes) (version 2) | ecosystem: Host-associated > Plants > Peat... | reverse complement strand
CGAATTGGTTTTGGCCAAGCCTCAAGGTATGAATATCTTCCATTTGATTACTAAAATCTTCAAGCATGGTCACGGCAACACTATGATCAAAACTATGAAACTGGAAGAAACAATTTTAGCATTGTGTGCAAAGGCCACTACACACAATCATATGCAATCTCCTCACTTTTACTTTTGGTTTGTTGTGTTCAGGTTTGAAGTACCATGCACTGAGTTTTGTGTTCCTCAATGTTCCAAGGATATCATCTCTTCAGTGGCACCCATATAGTGTAACATCAAGCCCACATGATGGCAATGACCAACTGAAGATCTTAGTGAAGCCATATGGAGATTGGAGCCTCAAGTTGCAGGACATGGTCTCCCAGGCTGTAAAGCCAATGCCATGCCCTTTCTCCATAAATGTTGCAGTTGAAGGACCATATGGTCATGAATCTGATTACTTCCTCTGGTAACTTCTGCATCCCTCTTGATTTTCTTCTATGAATTTCTAAAACTCCCCTGAACATGGTTCTGGAAATCCTGAAATTCTTGGTCTTCACTAAGGAGATCTAGACTCTGGAGATAATTGCATGCTGATGAGAACTTCGTTGCTTTGGAAATTTCAAATAGTCTTTTGAGGGTTGAGTCCAGATAGCAAACAGATCTTCCCAAGTATCTGCAACAATTGGGTACTGAATCCAAAGTCTCAGTTCTTACAACTGAACTTTGGAAAGTACCCAATTGTTGCAGTGAATCCAAATTGTAATAAGAAACTAAGAATGGATTTGGGTTATGGTGTGGATAGGTATGAATCACTCATACTGGTGGCTGGAGGAATTGGAATAACACCATTTATTGCAATCTTACGAGACTTGCTTCATCGGCACCAAAGACAGCAGCCAAATCTACCAAGAGATTTAACACTAATCTGGGCTGTGAAGAAATCCAAGGAGCTTCAAATTCTCGACTTGGTTTCTCCATCATCAATCTGCCCTGACTATGATATGAAACTGAACTTAAATGTCCAGCTCTTTGTTACTCAAGAAGAAGAAGCAGAAGAAGCAGAAGCTGAGCCTGTTATCAGCCATGAACATAGGATCACACAGACATCAGGATTCAAAGACGTCGAGTACTCTTCTAAGAAATTGTGCATTCTTTCTTCCCTATACAATCTAGAAGCCTCTAAGAAACCTGTGTCAAATCTAGTGGGCACAGGTAGTGTCTTTTGGGTTGGTTTGAGTTTAATTGCTTCCTTCATTGGGTACATTCTAGTTAGATATTTTCTAGACCATTGCTACTACAGTCACGGACGTGTTTCTTGGTGATTGCAAGGTTTCTTCAGTGTAGTTAGCCTTGTTTTAGGTATTGTAGTTTTTGGTGGGACTGTCATTGCTTTGTGGAAGAGAAGTGACGACCAGATCAAAGTAGTAGATTCTGAGAGTACACAGCGACTTATCAATGTGGACGATGACAGCACCATACTTGCAAATGAGTGTGGAGATCATTTGGTGTTTCCATCAGATACCCACATTGGTCAAAGACCAAATCTGAAAGGTGACAAACAAAATTCCCCCTATCTAGGCTTTCAACTGCTGTTTTTTTTCATTTGAGCTTGAGACCTAATGATAGTTTCTCTTTCTCTGTGGAAAGACCTCAGCCAGTTATGACGTTTCTTTTGCAGAGCTTTTCGAGATGCGCACGAAGCGACAAAGGGGCAGTGTAAGCATAGGAGTCGTGGTCTGTGGACCTGAAAGCCTTGAAACAAGTGTTGCTGAAGTATGTCAATTGCTGAACTTCAATCATGACAAAATCCAACAAGTCCGATTTGACTACTACTCCGTTAGTTTTGACCTATGAGATTTTGTTGCCAAAGTCAGAATCTTGTGCATTAGCATTGCTCAATACTTGAAGTAGCGAGTTCCAAAACAGAACTATAAAAGTAGTGCCTGAAGTCCAACAGATTTAGCTCAAATCAGTTGTGACATTTTTTTTCCAAACGTATTGAAATGTGCAATTTTGCAAAGTCCTTCCATCATTGCAAGAATTGGTTTTGTTGGGTTTTGTTTACCCTCAGCAATGTTTCTTCAAGATTTTGATTTCCACTTCTAGTCCTATGTTCCCAATTCACCTTGGAGAGAGACTATACTATGTCATATGTACATTCATTACAAATCCTACTATTTTTACGCGAATCCAAATAATTCTTAGTCTAGGAACAATGTCAACTACAATTTCACATATCCTCATGCTTTCATTTTCATCAAACTGTGAAAAGAGAAGTATATGGAAAATTGAAGTCTATCGAATTGTGCTCATGGATTTTCCAACTAGATCTTCACACAAATGAGAAACCCATTGTCTAAGTTGGTTTGTATCACATTTGAAGCAAATTTACTAGAGTATTCTAGATTGGCATGACCCATCAAACCTCTTGCCATCATTAAATCCATGAACAAGAGGGCATAGCCTTGTGTTTATTCCATGTTTCATTCTTAACACTTCACTAATTTACAACAAATTAGTTGGGATGCTTATGATATTCATAGGGTGCAACAATAAAAAGACAATTTAAAGCTAAGTTACTTTATCTTTTGTTTCATAAAGACAATTGAAGGAGCTCAATGAGTAAACTCAATTACTCTTCCATTTCAACACAAAGAAGAAAAATGGAAAAAATTGAAAAAATGCATCTTTTTTTTTATCACATTGAACTTTATAGCTAAGTTTATTAACACAATACAAAAACCATTATCTTTTCCCTTAGTTGACCTACTCTTTAGTTATCAAGAGTGCTGTTATAACTCTTAAAAAATTTGAATCAACTTAAGGAGTGTAGACAACGATCATTATGAGGGGCTTTGAAATTTGTGTATTGTGTGAATTTATAACGAAAGTGACATTTTCTTCAAGATGTTTTGTCATATAATTTTTCCTCCTTGCTTTTTTATTTGCTTTCCTTTGGTTTTTTAGAAGTTAATATGTGCATTTATGTCTTATGTTTTAATGTAAATTCAACTAACACACATCTTGACATAAGAGGATAGAGGAATGATCCAAGGGTTTCTTTGCACATTCTTAAACATAAATCAATTATATCCAAGTTCAAACTATGCAATGGCATTTGGAAACCTTTGATGTGTAGCTCCAGAAATTGATGATTGTAAAATTATAACATGACAATTAAATTATTTATTATCAAAAACAAATGAGGTGCAAACATCTTGGTAACTTTCACACAAATTCTCATAGCAACGGTAAAAAGTAAGTTGGTGGTAAAACGACAGGTCTAAAGGTAGAATTTAAAGGGCAGTGGAAAGGCTTCTATGAACAACTCGAATAGACAAACAATATTTTAATGATATAGTTGAGTTTGCACACAATGTGTAAATCCTCCATGGCAAAGTGTTCTTCTTGAATCCTAAAACAAATAAATTTTGTGAACAACTCTTTTTGGTCATAATTCATCTTTCTATCTCTCAACACAAAACACACACCATCAACAACTCAACTTTCTTCTTGGTTCATACATCATGGTTAGCACATTTAGACCACATCCTTGCATCATAATTGTTATAATAGAGTTATATGTAAAGTAACCCTGTCTTCACCCTGTCTTTGGGCCTCCTTTCACCCCCTATCCCCTCTTTCAATGGTATCCGCAAAGCGAAGACATTTTGTTAAATCTCTATATGAAATGCTGAAACTCAGCATTTAATGCACGAGGTTCGAGATTACTTATAGTAGTAGTACAGTTAGGAGTAGTGAAAATATACGTAGCAGCAGTGGAGGCGCTCAGGAGAAAGCAAAGACAAGATGAAACTCAGTTTATCACCAAAATTATGGTTTTCTGAGTTTCACCCCCCCTTGAATGCTAATGTACTTTTTTGCACCTTTTTTTCAATCTCACCCTGTGTATGACCAAACTTAGAAGTTAGGGTTCTAGTGCTGTGTTTTTCTTACTTTACGGATAACTCTAATTACCCAGGAAAAAAAAAACTTGAGGGCGATTTTGTTTTGTGGGGAGATATTTTTTCTTAAGCATTACCACCCACTAACCAATATACACAAGCGCAAGTTTATTACATTCCATTGATGTTATAATTTTCTATTGACACTTCTACAACTAATTTTGCCTTAGATGTGATTATCAAACTTCCTACCATAGACAAAATCTCAAAGGAATATTTACATTAATAACCAAGGAATGACATATGTACCACAACTACTTGAGCCTCCCACATTTTTAAAATGACATTTAAACTATAATTCAACTATAATAATGGTGACAAACACATTTGATGATTGTCAATCATGAACCATTTATCAACATTAAACTTGTTGCAATTTTCATTACAAATATAATTGATGGATATTCTTCAACTCACATCATTGTAGAGATTTAAGCTTTGAACAAAAACCTTCATTAGACGTAATTTTTAAAAACAAGGAAATGTGAAAGGACATCAAGTTTCATGTATTAAATTGAACCTCACTCTTTGAAGCAAAAGAAAACATTTATGTGAGAAAATTTTGATACCACCATGGCAATAATGTTCACACAAATAAATAATCCTTCAACACACCTTTTAGAGTTTACAATTCATATTATAAAACAACATGACATTGTACACTTTACATCCCATTTGCATTTTCACAAGTAATACATGACATAACAACCTTATCAAAAAAACAACCAAATATTTCTTGGAGGAAATAAAGATAAAAATATAAAATGAACTAAATATAGAGTTGCACATTATAATACAAAACCTTTGTATCATCAAAAGTTAACTCCTTGTCATTATTACAACTAAAATATTACCCATCTATGCTTGAACATAAGTTTCATCATCATGTTTTTTTTAAAAATCTTATAAATATTCAGAACATTTTCCATTCATAGAAATACACATTAATTAAAATGTTTATATTATGTGTCACAACCCCACTTTGGCCAAGTGTGAGGGTGAAGCCCAACACTTCCAAAGTTGGGGACTTGGAGTCCTCCGGGACTCCCGAATGTTCAGAGCTCGACAGCAAGGCCCAAAACACCTCGCATTGAAGTGTTCTTGATGTCATTGGAAAGGTCTTGAAACGTAAATATCGAAAATGGTCTCACATTGGCCATTCGGACATCTGCAGCCCAAGTTATGGACAAAAGAAAGGCTGGGAATCAAACTGGCAATTTGACTCCTGACCACTAAAAGTCGGGAATTGACCTCTTCCTGACGTCTGAATTGAGAGTGCAACACGGCGTTGGAAAGATCTCGATGAGGGCTACAACTTTGGTTTAGATCTCGTTGCAATTGGACTCTGCAGTCGGGAATTATGGCTGTTCAAAGTTCTGGAAGTCCCGCTGGGACAATTTCGGGATTCCATTTCGGGAGTCCCAACAAAATGTGCCATTTGGACGTAGCCCCCATGGCAAGCTACAGATAATACTATAGGGAGTAAGGTGGTGGCTTACTCCCAAGTTTGGGCCGTGGTGAGTCTTGTGTGTCCAAATGCTCATGGCAAGTCCCAACACCCAAGGGTGTCCCGAATGCTAAACTAACCTCTTGTGATTGGTTTTTGGATGCAAATTCACACGAGCTAAGCTAGTCCCTCTTCCTAATCTAATCCCTGGGCTCCCAACTCGACCCTCTACCCCTTTCTAGAGTTGGAAGTTGGGAGCGTGCCTCCGAGTCTCAACTTTCTGCAACTTGATTTTGTGAAACCTTCAAGTGGGTTTCACCCCGTGACTTTGGAGCGCATCATTATGGCTTCGTTTTCACAAAGGCATGGAGATTCAAGTTTTGAGATCATCTTTTAATTTAAAATGTTACTCAAGCAAGAACAACTTGGACATGGTCCCAAATGTTGACAATAAATTTTGAACTACCCAATCTCCTTGTTTAACTTTTGTTCAATTTACAAAAATGCCCTTTTAGTCAATGGTCTTTAGCAACACAATGGAAAATGTTGAATTGTTTTCAAGATTTTTCATCACATTCGTACTTTTCATGACTTACAAAGATCGTGACTAGTATAACATGATAACCTTCAATTTGAACAATTGCACATTAAAATAACTTATTCATCATGCAATGCTATTGAAATTGAATATCACACATATCACAAGGTGATTTCAAAGATGAACATATATTAGAGATATCCTTAAAGTCACACCTTGTCCTATGTTGAATTTCATGTCGACTTTATCTTTTCATTTTAACTTTGCACTTATTTTAAAATTCTAGCAAATAAGGACCCAAACTCAAAATCAGGCATCAGCACATGGGCATTTTTTATGAGTTGGAATTACATTTTGTTTACCTAGGGGTCTATTGACTATAAAGTTTACCTACTTACCTAGGTTATTTACCCTCGTACTTATCTTCCTCTTTAGGCTACCTACATCTTATCTACCTACCCATCTATTACCACCTGCTTAGGTTACTTACCTACCCACCTAAACTACCTACCTATTTAAGATACTTAGATACCTACATAGGCTAGCTAAACTACTTACCTAAGTCACCTAATACCCAGCTATGCTATTTATTTATATTATTTATCTAAAATAATAGCTAAATATATATATTTTTTAATTCCATTGGAAGTAGGGGATGGGGGACTAAATTAATTTTATGTCAAATTAGGTGTTATTTTTAGCTTGGTCCCCTATCTTTTCAAGCTTAAAAATGAACATTAATAATTTCAAGTCATGTGTCTAGTTTGGGCCAAACTAAATGTGTAAATCTCATGTTTGTGTTCCTTTAAGAAAATCTCAACTAAATAACAAAACAATGCCTCAATAAAGAATGATGATCCCACACATTATTCATCTTAAATTGTCACAAAAACAAAGCTTACCCAACTACCACCCATTTTGAGGCCTATTATTATTATTATTATTATTTAATTTTGAAGGTCATGATTTTCATATTTGGTGTTATCATTCTACTTTTTTATTGCACCTCTAATTAAACAAATGTCAATATAACAATTTATTGCATGGTTAATTTCCCATCCAATTATCAAATCCTATTGTTCTATTCATTTGTAAAACCTTTATTGAATTTTGATTATTATAATTTCCCAAGTTTTCATGTGATTGAAAATTCTAAAAAGATCCTTTCTAAACTTAGTTATTTAGAATTGCTTCAAATACATATGGATCTAAATCCATATCCACATCAACATTGAAAGAATTTTCATGCATCACTATTGATTTTCATGGTGAACAATAGTATTCTAAAACTCCTACCTCTTATAAACACATCCCTTTGAAAATGTTTTTTTTTTTTTCTACAAATCACTACCATCTTATATATATATATATATGGCACATGTTTAAACTTGTTATTATACACAAGGATGGAATATCACATCTTAAGAATATTTCAAGAATAATTTTGTTGTCACACCTTTTTGTTTTTTTCAAATTTCATTTGGTTTTATGTTCAATGTTGCCTTTGGTTTTAGATTTATCAAACATTACCAACAAGGTTACTCATTCACTTGTAGAATCATTCAAGTTTAACATCTACTTAATCAAGATTCTTACATACTTATTATAGAAATTTGAATTCAATAGGGGAAAATCACTTCAATCATTTAACAATATAATTGAAAAAATTTGAGGAAAAAACAAGGTTAAAAAATTATGCCCGCAATTGTAATGCTTAAAATGTGTTAAAGAAATTTCCTAGAGTTGCATCATTGATTTAGGTCTTTGTTAAATTAACACATGTAAATACAAATCCTTATGAAATTTAGGGTTTTAAGCGAGGATCAACAATTCCCTTTGAATGTAGTATTTGAATAAGTCTTCAACGTTGGAAATGTCCATATAAAATGAGATTCTCTTTCTTCTTTTCACTAAAATGCACATTATGCTTAATTAGGTGTACATAATAGCTTATTCAATCAAATAACCAACCAACATTTGGTGTCAACTACACAATACAATTATGAATATCTTCCCATCAAACATTGGAATGATAATATTATGCATCTCTTTTCATTTCACATGGGAGTGATGACTACTCCTTCAAATGCCCATTTAGAGATTGGAATGTTATATACCTATCATGCTTTAAAATAAAAAGAATGATAGTTTGTGCACAATCACCTAACTAACCTTTAATTACAAAACACATAATGTCAATTATGCTTCGGAATTATGTATGTATGTTGCCATTCCACATTGGAATGATGTTGAACCCCTTTGCTTTTTATAAAGTGAGGTTTAAAGTTTATGGCAACCTATTGCCATGTCTATGAACTTTCTTATTGGCCACAAATCATCTTGTGAAATGTTTAAAGCTTTTGTGTTTTATAGAGGGGATTTTGAGTAAGTTTTTTCTAAGATTTGGAGAAGGTTTTTTAAGGACTTGGAGTAGTGGATTTTAGTGGTAGATTTGAGGATTTTTTTTTGAGGTAAAATGGTGAAAATTTGCAACATTGAAGCTAGTTATGTTTGGGGTTTGACTTTGTCTATGACTATTTTGAATTGCCATAACATTTAAGTTGTGATGGTCAACATTTCTAAGTCTAGGATCATTGCTTGGAATAGTGACAAGCCTCCCATTTGAATTGAGACTCAACAAATTTATGAATGTGTGCATATAAAACAATTTTTTTTTAATAGCAATGTGGAAAAACATTTTTATTTCCATCAACATGATTCATAATTTCAAATTTGGGAAATAAGCCAATTTTGTTGAGGGTCTAATTTCAAATACATTGTTGTGATCATAATTATAAACAATATGTTGTGATCGCAACAACCTAATGGAAAACCACTTAAACAAGACCTTGTTTCTTTGTTGTATGGACATGCACTGTCCATTGGAGAGTTGCAATTGGGCTGAAAATGTGTACATAATCAATGTTAAAAACTTTGAAAACATTTCATATGTAGTGAACTTTCTAGAGAATTTTTGAAAAAATATGTTACCATGAAAAAAAATGGTAGATGTCACTATATGGTTATTCACAATTTGATTCATAGCTATCACAACTTTTGCATTTGATCAATGTCTAATTGGTAGAATTGTGAGGTGATTGTGGGTAAAGCTAATTGAAACAAATGTGATGAAAATTTGATGTTGGGGAAGAATGTGTAATCATAATAGCCTAATAATGGAAAGGTGTACTTACTAAAAGAATGTGATTGTATATGATTGTGATGAAGAAGTTGATAATGTCAATGAAAATTGTAGGTAATTATATATTACAAAACTTATTTACTAAGTGGGTAGGGCTTGAGTGTCATGATGATGCCTTGTCCATCTTCCATTTTGTTTGTTATTACATTCTTCAACAATGTATTTTAGTGTGCCATACAAGCATCATACTACTAGCATTTTTTCAAAGTGCTTTCTTCACATTGAGGGCTTTTAAACGGTACAAAGAGCACACCCCAATCTTTTTACATATTTTAATTTTGATTTTATAGTATCTTTAATTAGAAAATTATTTGAAATTAAAAACTCCACTATAGGTCTAAACATCATGCATCTACCCGAATTCACCCCTACTTACCAAGGGCTTTTTGATGGTACCAAAAGCTGCATTAGGGGGTGCTTTGGTTTGGGAGATGTCAACATAACACCTTCCTTAGTAGATGTGCATAATATGGGTAATAGATTTAGTAACATAATGTACTAAAAACATCCAAATGCATTATGTTTATCTAGAAACATTTGCTCACATTGAAGTTTTTGAGTCTACATTCATGTGGGTGTATGTTTAGCAATGTGATAATATTAGTGTTTTTGTAAAAAATATTACTATCATACTTGCAAACATCTTGTAATCAATTTCTAAACATGTATCTTACAAAAGCTTCTTATGCAAATATTGGTTCTAAACTTCCATGTTAACTAAAGATGAAAATGTTTTACGACATGTCAATGAAACCCAATCCCCATCTACGTGGATGAGTGAAACATAATTACTTTATGTGGATTGTGTGAAACAAGAAACAAATTAACTCTATGTGATAATTCACATGTGATTATCTTATGAAAAGCTAATTTGGTCAAGGTCTTCTTGATTCACATTTTCATCCTTGCATAACATTTTGCCACACAAATCATGTAGGAATTGTTTTATGACATCATTGATATTGTCATTTGATTTCACATCCTCCAAAAAACTAGATTTGTCATATTGGTTATGGAACAAATGATATAATTTTTTGCACAAAATGGTTTTCCCAATCCCACCCGTTCCAACCAAACCAACAATAGATTCCTTTTGTAACAAGATGTTCATGTCTTTTGTTTTGTCAATCAACACCACCTCATGACATGGCAAAGGTGGAAACAATATATATTTTTGTCAAAATTGACAAAATATAGGTCATTTATATGTTATCTTTCTTATTTGATAACCAATATATATGACATTGCATATGCGGTACACATCAAGTGTGCTATGACCTAACGTGTATCAAATTACATGAACATATATGAAATCAAAAGATTTAGATTTGACGTTTTTACCTCCATACATATTTTCAAACATTTTAACAATAAATAATAGCTTGGATGATCTTTGTTTGGTGGCTTGCAAATTGTCAAGTGATTAGCATCCTCAATTTTGTAATGGTTGTTGTTTGAAAACTGAATAGTTGAGGCATATGGCACTAAAATTTCTTGCATGTGCAAAAGATTAAGTTAATGGAACTCATTGACTTGTTTGTTCATTTATGCTTTAACTTATACATAACATAGTAATTCCAAATGGTGGTGGAAACTAAGTTTAATAACTATTGATATTTGAAGCAAGATGAAATATTTTGTGTAAAAGTAATTTCCTTCAACCTTTTGGCAAGAAAATTATATAAATACATCACAAAGTTATTGGTTTTTAATTTCATTTATCTTACATGTTTTAATGATGTTATGATTTTCTTTACAAATATTTATATGGAATTGATTTGATGAAGGGAAAATTTTAAACCTATTTCCTGATGTTTGAAATCAATCAAATTTCCTTTCCATCAATACTAATTCATGAAATAAAACTCACAAAACATATGACCCATTCCCCACATTAATATATTCACACTAGTAGAAAAACCCCATTTTTTTACTTGTCTTAAGTGAATAAAAGTGTTTTTTGTGACTATTTTTGATCAAAAATAATTGCAAAAGACACTTTTAGTTGCCTAAAACAAGTTGAAAAATGGGGTTTTTCTTCTAGTGTCAAAAGTATTGAATCTTTGATTTCACACAAGTTTTGACAATACAAAAAATGTTCAACTAATGAACCAAGTTAAATAACTTTCAATGTGGTGAAATGAAAATCTTACCCAATTCTCGTTGAATGGTAATCCTTCACCAAATGGATAAATGTTGAGGTCTTCATGAACAACATTTTAAAAATATGTTGAAAGGTGTTCCATTTGTGGGTTGAAATATATATATATTTTTAAAAACTAGATTTTGTTGCATATTCATTCAATATCTTGATTTGTTGATGTTTCCAAGTGAAATTCCAATTTGATAAAAATTGGGTACCACCAGCACGTGGTGCACTATAAAATACTACACCTTTAACATTGTTCAAGTGTTTTACAACATTTGTGTATTTCATGATCCAAATCATTTCTTAACCTTTGATGTACATGTTTGCGAGCTTCAACAAGCAAACTTTTGAATACAAGACCTCCAAAACTATAAGCAACTAATGCCACCGGTCCATCCCAAAGGGATTGATAATTACAAAATATTCAACAATGCACCAAAATTTTGTTATCAACATTGTATTAGCATGTACAAATTTATCCTATTATACTTGGGGGGCAATTTTCCAATTCACACATGACCTAAGCCATAAGTTCATGTTTGATTTGCTTGTCATTTGTCATTTGTCATTTTTCATTTATTGATTCCATTAATCTATTTATGGTAAAGTTATTATTATGTACAAGTATGTATGTGTTTACATTCTTGTGTTTATGTATAACTCATTTTCTATGTGTTACTTTGGAAATATAGTTGAAATAAATAAAAAATTAAATTCAAAAAAATTGAAAATAATTTTTTTGCAATGAAATGGATGCAAATTTTCTATACATGTATTAATTTGATTTAATTTAATTCAATTGCATTACAATAGATAAAGCTTCAAAAAACGCGAACTAAAAATTGTCATCAAAACCAAACTAGTTGTACCATGAACTTATAATATGAACATAGACTTTGCTATTATTTTCAAATAAAAACATTTGCATTTTAGCCCCATTTCACGTTCTCCTACATGAATCTAACGATTCAAATAAATTGAAACTTGTTGGTGTGTGTCACAATACTAACACACATGAACAATTAACTTGTGCAAAACATTTAAAAAATTCTGAAGCTGTAAATAATTATCTTTAATGTACATAAGGAGGAATAATTGATATGTCCATAAATAGAGGAGATTGTCACACCTTTAATTTGAAACCAAACTTTGAATGAGGTTTTTGCCAATTTCAATCATATCATTGTGAATACTTGCCACAATGTTAGAATCATAGGACAATGATAAAATTTGAACATAAGGAGAACCACAATCAGCACGATTGACATCTGGTGCAAAGTGCAAACATGTTGGATCCAAGATCTCAGGGCTTAGCCTAGTGAAAGCGAGTAACTTTTTTTTTGCTCACTTTTGGTTTTCTGACTCGCTTTGTGTTATGGTGCCCGCAACCAAGTCTGTTGTTTGTGAAGGAATAGGGGAATCCTGTAATTAATGGTCAGGCTGATTAATAAATGCTACAACATTGGCCACAAGAGTTGTGAATTGGCTTCCCAAATTTGATGGTATCCTTTTCTTTAGCCTTGGGGGCCAACACAAGGTCATAAAGTTCAATATTTACTAGTAACTTGGGGCAAATTGAAAAGATTTTTTTCTTTTTTGGCCTTGAAACTCCTAGTGTAATTTAGCACTTGGGGCTGATTTCAACATTTGCACCAATAGGAATGGCGTGATTTGAGTTGAACATGGGGCTCGACTCCTATTGTAAAGTGGGCCTAAGAGCAGGTCCACAAGTGCGTTGGCCTGGACATTTTCCCCGAGAATACCAAGGCAGGCAAAAGGCTCATCAAAGGACAATAATACCTGCTGTTGATTGTTCAATAGACTGTTAGACAGGTGGTCAGTTCAAGTGGGTTGCTAATGGCTATTATTGGTTACCGATCATTTGCATTGTCAGTTTTAGTGTGGGGTTGTGCAAAAAAAAGAAGAAAAGAAACTAATCCTGGTTTTGTGAAATATTGTGTTCCATTGCAATACACTCAGAGCACCTGTGGAGCTGCTTTAAAGGATGATTTTAACTACAACAACAAAAGATGTTTTGTCAAGCGATTTCACTAAATTTTGAATGAATTCATTAGTTTAAATAATTAGTTAAAAAATAATGAATTTTCTGATCTAATGAATGGGGAGTAGTGAATTGCACCCACATTTTTTAATAATTAAAAGCAAACACAAAGTGTTTGTAACTTGGTACCAGAATAGATGCTGGTTTGGTCAAGGCATAATATTTGTAGCTGGTATACCAGACATGAATATTATCAGTGTTTTTCCTTCTCTTTTTCTCTTTTTTTTTTTTTTCAATTTTGTGGTTTGTAAGCTTT
>Ga0209611_10010519_pt1 | contig 13601 bp, 5 predicted proteins | sample S1TSphgellanicum_3_FD_187693 | JGI IMG/M metagenome (GOLD analysis project Ga0209611, IMG submission 187693) | Host-associated microbial communities from peat moss isolated from Minnesota, USA - S1T2_Fc - Sphagnum magellanicum MG (SPAdes) (version 2) | ecosystem: Host-associated > Plants > Peat... | reverse complement strand
TTTATAAGTGTAGTTTGCCATTGTTGGGTGGAGATGCTCTTAATACACTTATTACAATTTTAACTAAACAATAGTGTAACCTATACAATTTAGCATGAATTGTGAAGTCCTTTTACAAATTATGTATGTGTGAAATTCACATCTCAAAAACAATGATTTTTAATTTAATTGAATTTTCGATAACAAAGACTATTCAAAATCAGTAACTCTTGCATCATAGGTTTGAAAATTATGGAACCAGCGTAATGCAGCTCTACTTATCAAGGGCCTTCCAAAGATAGCAAGAGGAAGCCCCCAATTTCCTTAAATTTGAATTTCGAATTTGATTTTGAATTTTCAATGATGAGAATTCAAAATAGAATAACATTATGAAATAACCTGGCTGCAACCCTACTCTTCAAGAGCTTTCCAATGATACTAAGAACACAACCAGGGACATTATGGTCTTGGAGATCTCAATGTGACAAAACAACAAAATAAACCGCCTTTCTTAATTTTATGATTTTTTCAAAAGCTTCATGAATTTTCATCAATTAACATGCGATGCTTTTAACAAAGATTTGTTGTGGTCAATGTTTTCACAAACTTGAATAATTTTGTTATGTGTATAACATCCCTCTTATTTTTGATAAACAAAACTTCAAGAGAAATTTCTCTATTCATCATTTTGTCATGTAGTGACAGTCAATCTCGTCACTTGAATTACACATTGCTCCAAACATTTTTTAAATGGTAAAAACTGGAAGTCAAGCAAACAGCTCATGCAATCTGTCCACTATAACTTGTACATATTCCACCCCCACTATCATATGCTCCCATAATGTTCCAAAATGTATCCAGACCAGACTCATATCAGTTAATCTATACCCGTTGGTATGAGTGCCTGGGCCCCTCACAATGTGCTTTTGTGAGCTGGGCACAAAATGGTCATGAACGTTACTTGTCAGAATGTACCAAGAAAGCATTTACCGATATGAGTTGATTTCATTGATTTTATGTACTTCTCTTGAAAAGTTCCAACAGACCATGTCCAAAGAACACTTGAGAAGCAAGTATTATTTAAGGAACTCGTGTATCATGTATCTGGTGTCTTTTGTCTGCTATTGGAATGACCCCATTTGTATTAAAGTCTCAGCTCCGAAATTATTTTGGATACTTCAGGGTTATGTGGGGATGGGTGGTTGTCTGACCCTGCGCATGCCAACCAGGGTTTCTTTTAAGGATTTTGTGATGGAAGTCAAAGTGACAGTCATCCAGAAAATAATTTAGCCAAATTTGGCTACATTCTAGATATGAAAGTAGAAAAAAACAGAATCCTTTTATTTTCCTGGCTATTTACTAGAGCTTATCGAAAAAATGTGGTGATTTGGATTTTGTTGTCTTCCAAATCTGACGAATTTTGTTCAATCTTTCCATGAAAAATCCTTTGTACAGGTCTAAATCATATTTTTGAGGTTGAAATTTGATGAAAATTTGCCAGTAAAAGAAGCGCTGATACCAACCAGGGTTTTTTTTTCAACTTCATCAAGTAGGTGCAGCGCTAGGATCCTCAGCATTAATTAGCACTAAATGGCTTCTGTCCTAGTGGACAAGTAGACCTTCTATGGAATCCTGCCTAGTTCTGGCGACCTACAGGAACACAGTGTCCAAATCTGACGATTTCTAGCTTTTTTTTCTCAAGATATGACTATTTTTTGAAAAACATTCCCAAAAAATCCTTTGTTGGATTCGCCAGCTCTTTTTCTTTGTCACCAAGTTGCAAAAATTCATCAAAAAACAAAAACACTGATACCAGCCCAGTGCCTACCAGTCACACCCAAAGCTCTTCTGATCCAGGGCATTAAACTGCCCTGTTCCCCACCACATCTTGTAAATTTTTGGGGGATAAAGGCTACATGGTGGGGTAGATAGGTTGGTGAGCAAACACTTAAGAACTCAAAGGGGGTTGAATCCTCAGACATTATTTCTTTGCTTCTGAAGTTCAAAGAACATTTATAACCCTCTACTTAGCACTTCCAACAATTCACAAATTGCTCAATTTGGTAAAGAAATGGAGAAGATATGGTGTGTTTGGTGTAAGGGGGGTATGTCCGGTGATGGGTTAATTAGAACAAATTAGAATTTTGGAGCTTATAATCTATGATTGTTGCATTTTTGCCTCTGGAATACAAGGAAGTTTTGTCTATCTTAGTTGGCACATCCATCAGGTTTTAAATCACTGAAAATGAACTTGAAAGACATGAGGCTTGAACTAGAGAGAGGTCTAAAGCGATATTTTCATTTTTTTTGAAGCAACTATCACTCATCATCTTGCTGTGCTTCCTGTGTCGCTCCTTTACTTCAGACAGTGAAAAAACAATTGTAGCCTTTCAGTTGTGCATCCAATGACACAAAAATAGCTCAATTTGTTTAAGGAATGAGGAAAATATTGGAAAGTGTTTTATCATAGATACATGCTTGATGATGGGTGATTCTACCTTAGTAAGAAGACAAAGAAGACAAAGAAGAATTACTTTATTAAAGAAGACAACAAAAAAAGAAGACAAATTGCATATATTTTACCCAATTCCTGTCAGAGTTTTTTTCTGGTTCAAAAGTTCACCAAAATGCGAATAATAATAATAAACTCATGCCAGGGCCCAGAACCATTAGGGCCAAAATGCTCCCTGCACAGTAAATTTTGCAGGTATAGTTAGACCAGTTAGACTAGAACAGATGCAAATTTACTGAAGGGGAGTGAAAAACTACAGAAATAGGCAATAATTATTTCTTTAGCCCTCCAATTAGAAAATAGCAGATCCTTTAGTAAGTCTGCACTTATCCTTCCCAATTTTTTTATTTTTTTACTTTTCAATTTTGTGATGTACCTGGGTCCTAATGACAGTCATCTACAAGAAGATTTAGCCGAAGTTTGTTCCATATGAGATAGTAAAGTTTTAAAAGTTGTAATTACCCTTTTCTATTGTTGGCTATCTGCAGCTGCAACGTACTGATAGCAATCTGGCTATTGACAACTTGTTTTCAAAATCTGGCAAAATTTGGGTCTTTTTTTAAAATTCAAAAAACTTCGCATAGGTCGAAATCAGATTTCTCAGGTCTAAAATTTACAAAAATTCTCGGAGAAGAATCACCGATCCTGCCTCCAGAAAAGTGAGCCTGCCTCAGATGAGGACTCAGGAGCCATGCGTCCAGCTGTGGAGCCAATCGTGCTCCACACATTTTGGGAGATTCTCAAACGTGAGCATTATCCGATGCAAGGAAAAAGGCAAGCCCTGTACGAAGGCATTAAGTATGCATGTAAAGTGCATTCAAAGTTCATAAAATGTGGTTAAGAAAGTACGTTTCATGCACAAGGTGCCCCATACGGGCCCACTTATTGCAAGTCAAATTTCTCCATGTGATTAGTTGCTGTGCACCTATAGTAAAGAAACACGTGAGGGCTTTTGCAATTACAAAAGGCTGTGCATTCTTTGTCTATCTCACGCTCTCATCCAAGTGCAGTCTGTTTGTTGCTTCGCCAGAGGTCCAGAGTCGAGACTCCCAACTGCCGTGTATCTAGAGGTGTTACCGAAGTGTCGAAGCTGCGAAAGGACATCAGCAAACGTTGAGGTCCAGAGTCGAGACACTCCCAACTGCCGTGTATCTGGAGGTGTTCCCGAAGTGTGTGGAAGCTGCCCAAGGACATCAGCAAACGTTGAGGTCATTTGAGACTCCCAACTGCCGTGTATCTAGAGGTGTTCCCGAAGTGTGTCGAAGCTGCCAAAGGACATCAGCAAACGTTGAGGTCCAGAGTGGAGACTCCCAACTGCCGTGTATCGAGAGGTTGTTCCCGAAGTGCGTCGAAGCTGCCCAAGGACATCAGCAAACGTTGAGGTCATTTTGAACCTTGAGGTAGCTGCTGCTGGCCCAATCGAAGGCAAAAGTCTGTTTCTGTTCTTCACACGTATGTTCTGGTGAAATGACGTCAAACGTAAGCTTTCGTCAAGTTTTGTGAAGCAAGCCGGATTTTAAGACCTAAATGTAACTTGGTGTGCACTTGGTATCAGGTTTGTGTACGTGAGCTGCGGAGGAGTGACGAAGTCCATCAGCAGATCAAGTGTTTGGAAGTCCAAGGTCATCAGCAGACGCCTCGGAAGGTCCATGCGCTGTTGAGGTCATTTTGAATCTTCAGGTACCAGCTGCTGCCACAAATGAAAGCAGCATCTGTTCGTGTTCTTCACACGCTAGTTTTGTGTCAAATTTGAAGTTTTCGTCGGTTTTTCTAAAGCTAGCAGGTAAGATCTGAAAGTAACTGGGAGTGCACTTGGTATCAGGTTGTATACGTGAGCTACGGAGGAGTGACGCAGCTTCTACCCTTGAATATTGCTTGTTGAGTGCAGGGCGCGGATCCTTGAAAGGTAAGAATGTTTTGTCCACGCCCATACGGTCATTTTCATGAATTTGGATGGTAATATGAGATGTGTTGTTCCGAATGTGATCCAAGTGAGTATTGCCTCCTCGGTGCGGGTCTAGATCCTTGGAATCATTGTGTTCAACATTTGTCTATGCCCATGCATTGCTCGAAGTAAATGTACGTATGTCACACATATTCCGCATTTCCTCATATCTGTTGCCTCGTCTCTTATGCAATGTTCAAGATCTTTTCTTTTTGGCATGCAATCGCACTACTTTGAACTTTCAATGGATTGGGATGTTGCCCCTACGTGAATAAGTTTCAAGAGAGTGGTTCAGTTTCAGAGAAACTTCGTTAAGCATGCTAAGAAAATATCCGTTTAAATCTATTTCCTTGTTCTTCGTTCTTCCCCGTGTACGAAAATCTCCATGTAGTGAACTTCCAACAAATCAATCGGCCTTAGTCCTGAAATTGCTCAAGTTGAGTATGACCCCAATAGTGAGAAGCGGTCTACTGCATTCCGAGTCTTGCTAATCATGTCCAATGAAAGCTTTTACATATAGATCGATGGTATAAGTATTTGCTGAAGCGGTTTTAGTTTCTGTACAAACTAGTTACTGATATGAACTAAGGTGTAACCTTAATATTTCCTACTAACTGGTTCTAGCAAAGTGTGGTGGATTTATGATGTTTTCTTATACTAGAGTTCCACGTAAATGAGATCAATAAAAATCCTCAATGTCTGCAACAAAACCAATTGACCAACTTCTCTAGATCGACAGTGTGGTCACGAATCAAATTTTAGTGTGCTAGACATGCCTCATAAACGATATCACAATTCATGTATGTTTCGTTGATCACAACAACGTTGTGAAATTTGTGATTCCGTGAATTATGTGTAGGTTGGGACGCATTTCATAAGGGTATCTACATCAGTATTGTCAGGTTATTGCTAGCATTGAGCTTGTAGCATTCAGACATTGGATTGTCGTCGAGCGCTCAAATCAGGTGTGTTGTAAAATTTTCGCCAAATTTACTAGCCAAAAAGGTTTGTGATATGTATCTCCGGAAAGATTAGTTAATGAAATCGTGCTCTTAGTAGCTTGCTTCTCACATGTCGTCTAAACGCTCACGTGACAATAGAAGTAGAGTTTTTCTGTTTTGTCTTTACTCTATTCTTTGGCGGGTTTGTGATGGGACTATCATCAAACATTTTTCATTCTCTCATGTCAATCTCAGCTCCTATTTTGGTTGGTTTATTGCAAGTTTGTGTCTCTTGCGTGTTAGATAAAGCTGAAAGGGGGTCGATTTGAAGGGTGTCACTTATACGAAATTGCTACAAGCTCAAAGATTAACAAGTGAAGACTTGGTGTTTACATGTAATACACGAAGAATGCTTAATTATGAAATGATAAGTAGTGTGATAATTCTTTTGCCAAGTTAACCTTTCAAAGTTGTCATGATAACCAAGTAAAAGAGTTCAACTTCATATTAATGTTAAGATGAAATAATACTATGTGTTGCAAAACATCGAAGACACAAGGACGAATTCTAAAAGCAAGTGAAGACCAGTAATATTATTAGCGGGAGAAACAAGAGGTGACCATTGGCTGTAGACATATCCAGGTGGATGCTGACAACCTCGGCCACTTGTTTCAGTGCAGCTATGACAAGTGAGATGGACAAATCAAATACCAAGAGCGCAACAATGCCGCAGGAAGCCCAGACCGGAAACGATAAGCAAGGGTCAACTCAACGGATCGATGCATTAGTAGCGAGTCCGAAGGGTTCCGAGGATTCAACGATGAAGAAGCTTTCGAATTTGCCTTCAGATGAAGTTTTCGAGTTAATGACGGTAGCTAAGGATGGACCCGTTGAAGACTTCCTCAAGTTTTGGGGTGGTGTCGACCTGAATTCTATGCCTCGGACTTCAAGCGATTTTTACTTGGGCGAACCGTTGGAAGACTATGCATGGAAGGACGCGCGTGGAAAGGAACCGTCATTTGAATTCGCAACAACAGCCTTGCATATGGCAGCCGCCAATGGGCAGGCGGATATTGTGAAACAAATATGTTCGGTGGAACATATACAACTAAACCTCCAAGACACGTATGGTTACATACCTTTGCACTTGGCGGCCAATTCAAGGCATGTCAATCGCGACCGTGTGATTGATGAGTTAATGCACCAGTCACATGCTCATCTTGTTAACGCAAATGCGGTTGACAACATGTATAGTCAGAAATCCCCCATAGTACAGTGTATTAACTTTTCCACCCCATTACACTTAGCTGTAGAGGCCGACTTCCGCACTGATCATACATACATCGTGGAAAAGCTTTTTCAGTGGAAACCAAAGGAGGGGCCATACGATAAGAGTATCATAGATGTCAGTGCTAGATCCGGTGAGGGATTGACACCTCTTCACATTGTTGTAAAGAAGAGAAAAGATAAATGTGTAGGGACGGCAACAGGGTTAGCCATGCTAGTTAAGCTAGTCCAGTTCATGAACACGAACTGCCCAGAAGCTATTAACAAGCCTGACTTTGAAGGAAAGACAGCAATCTATTATTGTGTGGAGAATCGTGACCATGAAGCACTGGATAACTTATTACGAGAAGGGGATAAAATCAATCCTGAGGCGAATGACAAGCAAGGAAAGACGCCTTTGGACATTGCCGTTGATAAAGATGATTACGCGATGGTGCAAAAGTTGCAAAACTATTTAGAGGTGTCCGGGTTGTATGGTAATCAGGATGCATATGCGGCAGCTGCCAATGCACTTTTGGTGGTTGCTACACTCCTTGCAACAGTGACATACACGTCACAAATCACACTTGCTGAATCCAGCCTCTATTGGGTGTTCAGCAACTTGTCTTTCTACTTTGCCATATCCACATTACTTGTTGCAGCAGGTGCTGCGATGCCGAGTAGAGGCAGCACACTTGATAACCTCCGAAACGCAGTTTATGGAGCTTCCGTTTGTTTGGCATTTTCCGTTTCATGTGCCATAGGAGCTTTTGGAACTGCAGGGTTTCTTTCTCTACCTCCTGGTATCCATTATGACGGGAAAGTCGTAGCCACTACAACTATTGGAGGAATTTTGTGTTTGTATTGCTTAGTTGGCTTTGTACGAAAACTTGCAAAAGCCTATAGTCTAATTTTCTTGTATGCAGATTACCGTATGAGACTCCTTGTTAACCAACACGTAACTGAGCCTTTGAGAAAGTGGACTAAGCCTTAAACCGAACGGCTGCTAAATTTGCAATTTGTGCACGATGTACGAAGATGGTATTTCTTAAGTGTTCAACATCCTGCAGGATTATGAGGCCAAAGCAAGAAATCAAAACTTTTGGAAAAGAGCGCCGCTTGACCTTCTTCCCTCTGATGTTGACAAGAGAGAACAAAGTCCAAGCATGGAAGCAAGTGTAGGAGGGATAATGAGCAACCCTTCATGCAAGGGACATCGCGGTATTTAAACTTGTAATTCGTTAGTTTGGTTAACAACGTCTATTGTAACTAGCTAGTTTGAATAAGTATTTCATTTTGTGAATGCTAGATCCTTGGACATTAAAAATTACCTAAAAGTTGTCACACATAAATATACACTTCTGTTGTATATGTATTTGTTCTCTTTTTAAGTTTCTGGCCTTCAATAGCCATTGCTTTCATGATATCAAAGGACCAACTGTCAATTTAAAAATATTATTTTGGATTTCATTAGAGTGGAAGAAATTAATGACTCAGGTGAAACATTGGATTTGGTTGAGAGAAAATCCGGAAGTGATTACATATTATTGAATGTGGTTGGAAGGAAAAGTATACATAATGTAACATTTGGTTCAAAATTGAAAATCAAATTGATTTTGGAGGTTTTCAATAGCCAAAAGTAAGGAGGGGAAAAAAAAGAGTAAAAGTCATTAGATTTGTATATTTGGATTTCAGTGTACAGCTTGAAAGATGTGTTTAAAACGTGGCAATTTTTAGATTTTTAAAAAAATTGTGATTAAAAAAAAAGAAGGAATATTCAACCGTTTTTTTTTTGGAAAAAAAACATTGCAACCAACAAACTTCTGCTTGGAATCCATAATATGATTTCGAATTCATTATCAACAATTTGATCTCACATTTTAATTGTTGATCCAGAAAATGATTGTCCACAATAACAGAGGCTCACTGGTTCTAGTCTAAGTGGTCTAACTATACCCACAAAATTTACTGTGCAGGGAGCATTTTGGCGCTAATGGTTCTGGGCCCTGGCATGAGTTTATTATTATTTTTGACATTTTGGTGAATTTTTGAACCAGCAAAATCTCTGACAGGAATTGGGTAAAATATACGTAATTTGTCCTTTTTTTTTTCCTTCTTTAATCAAGTGAGGCATTGGCCTCTATAGCTACTAGGGTAAAATGGCTCATCATCAAACATTTTCCAGTACTTTCATCATACCTTAACCAAATTGAGCAATTTTTGTGTCATTGAACAAGCAAATTGAAGGGCCACAAATGTTCTTTCAGAAGTAAAGGAGCAAAGCAGGAAACACGGGAAGATGATGAGCCATAGTTTGCTTGAAAATTTTTGAAAAAAAATAGCTCTGGACCCCTCTCTGGTTCCAGCTACTTAACTGAATACACTCAACCCCCTTACACCAAACACCCAATATCTTCTCCATTCTTTTATCAAATTGAGCAATTTGTGTGACGTTGGAAGGGCCAGGCAGAGGGTTACAAATGTTCTTTGAGCTTTAGAAGCAAAAAAAAAATGTCTGGAGATTCAACCTCCGTTGAGTTAACTGTTTGCTCACCAGCCTATATACCCTACTATGTAACCTGTATCCCCAAAAAAACTGACAAGATGTGGAGGTGAACAGGGCAGTTTAATGTCCTGGACCAGGAGAGCTCTGGGTGCGACTGGTGAGAACTGGTGGGCACTGGGTTGGTATCAGAGTTTCTTTTACTGGCGAATTTTCACCAAATTTCAACCTCAAAAATATCATTTAGACCTGTACAGAGGATTTTTCATGGAAAAAATGAACAAAATTCGTCAGATTTGGAAGACTATTAAATCCAAATTACCAGATTTTTATGATAAGCTCTACTAGATAGCCAAGAACATAGAAGGATTCTGTTTTTTTTTCTACTTTCATATCTTAAATGTAACCAAATTTGGCTAAATTATTTTTTGGATGACTGTCACTTTGACTTCCATCACAAAATCCTTAAAAGAAACCCTGGTTGGTATGCAGTGTCAGACAACCAGCCATCCCCACATAACCCTGAAGTATCCAAAATAATTTCGGAGCCGAGACTTTAATACAAATGGGATCATTCCAATAGCAGACAAAAGACACCAGCTGCATGATACATGAGTTCCTTAAATACTTGCCTCTCAAGTGTTCTTTGGACATGGTCTGTTGGAAATTTTCAAGAGAAGTACATAAAATCAATGAAATCAACTCATATAGGTAAGGGCTTTCTTGGTACATTCTGATAAGTGACATTCATGACCATTTTGTGCCCAGCTCACAAAAGCACATGTGAGGGGCCCAAGCCCAGGCACCCATACCAGGGATTATAGATAAACTGATACGAGTCTGCTCTGGATGCATTTTGGAACAGGAATGTACATTACGAGTGCATACGATACTGGGAGTTGAAAGTGAACAAGTTGTACTGGATGGATTGCAGGGGACATTTGCTTGACTTCCAGTTTTTACCATTTAAAAATGTTCAGAGCAATGTGTTATCCAAGTGACAAGATTGAGTGTCACCACATGAAAAAATGATGAATAGAGAAATTTTTCTTGAAGTTTTGTTTTTCAAAAGTTGAGAGGGATGTTATGCACATAACAAAATTATTCAAGTTTGCAAAAACATTATCAATAACAAATCTTTGTTAAAAGGATCACATGCTAATTGATGAAAATTCATGAAGCTTTGGAAAAAATCCTAGAATTAAGAATGATAGTTTGTTTTGTTTGTTTTGTCACATTGAGATCTCCAAGACCATAAGGCCCCTAGTAGTTGTGTTCTTAGTATAGTTGGAAAACTCAAAAAATCCTAGAAATATTTGGTTTAAAATATTTTTAAAAGTCAAACTTGCCTAGGCAAACTAAGGGACCAATAAAAATAAAATGATAGGTCCTTTATGTCTTGGGTAAAGTCCCAATGGGAAGGCATTCACAAAATAATGGACCAAGTAGGAGGTGGAAGCACATTGTGGGAAGGTCAAGGTGGGGAAAGATGTGGGACTCTCCCCCACTTTCATGCCTCACCCATCATGAAGCAAAGAAGAGGACTTTTTGAATATCACTAGATCATGGTGTAGGAAGAGGAGGAATATCCTTGCCATTCTACACCTAAAATGAAGGTCAAAACATTTTAAAATTTGAACTTAAAAACTAAACTAAATCACACACCAAAACTCTATTTCAATTTGCTACAATTTTACAAATAAGTAGACTTAGAATTTGGACAAAAGCTAGTGCAAGATGTTTTTCAATGACAACTACAAGCAACACATATTTCCAATTTGAAAAAACATACAAATCCTTTTCCAAGGGACATGCCCCCAGGCCTAGGTGAACCAGGACCCATACTAGTACCAAGGAAAAACCCCATAATCAAATTAAATTGTTTCTAAATATTAGAAATATCTCATGCTTAGACTAAATCATGAGTCCAAATGTAGCATTTTCCAGGTTAATATGGCAGCTAAAAGACTTCACTCAAAAATCGGAAGGTGCTTGTGTAAGTGCTTAAGTTTCACCTTGGCCCCTCACCTAGAGCATTGTAGAAATAATAATTTTGTGAATCACAAACACGATGTAAGTTCATCTTAACAATGACAATATGACTAAATGCATAGTGGCAATGAAACCCTTAGCCCTTCAATGAAAAAAGCAAAGTAATGAATCTATCAAAATGACTTTTAAGTTGTGTGTGGCTCTCTAAACTATCATTATTACCATGTAATGGCTACCATGGCATGAAAAGTAGATGAATTTTGACAATATTTTTATTTAGCCCCACCTATTTCTTTACTACTTTTAACACTAATATTGTTATCTTAGCATTTTGGCTAATTTTTTGTCACCAATATAAACACTGGTCCTCCCTATTCCTGAAGTTGAATATTTTGTCTATGTTCACACATGATTGAAATGACAAAAACATCGAGGCTACAACATGCAATTGCATTGTGACACAAATTAAACACGCCGGTCAACAATGTACAACCTTTTGTTCACCTTCAGTAAAATCCAACCTCAAATTTAGTGAAAGGAAAAGGTTTCATTGCTTTTTAGTTTCAGATATGACCATAGGCATTACCTTTTCCTGGATTTTTATGTATTTTATTTACATATTCTATGTACAAAATTTACAGTCTGAATAAAATATACTATATAGTCTTATCTTAATGGGAATTTTCTAGTGCTCTCTCACCTTCCCTCCTTTTTCCACCTTTTTCCCATGATTCAAAAGGTGGGTATAATGAATCCATTGAAAGTTAGAGTTCCATGTTGCTTGTTTGTCACATGGACTTTAAGAGGAAAGCTAGGGTATCCAGAACCTACAAAAGGACAGTTTGGAATTTTGGTGGGTAAGTAAGACAACTCCATACTACAAAAAAACCTAGATGTAGTCTACTTCTAAGAAAAGTTCAACTACGAATGATTAGTCTATACAAAAAGTTCTTACAATTCTTTCAACTATTGCAATTTGTGAAAGGGAATTTTCAAAACAAAATGCTATCAAGAATAGCATACCTGTGAGATTCTTTGAACTTGGATATTTTAAATGTTTGGACCTGGTAGCTTGTCTTTCTACTTTGCTGTAGCCACATTACTTTCTGGAGCAGGTGCAGCTATGCCGAGTAGAGGTAGCACACTTGCCAATGTCCGAAGCGCGGTGTATGCAGCTTCTGTTTGTTTGGCAATTTCCCTTTTGTCTGTCATAGGAGCTTTTACAACTGCAGCGTTTGTTTTTTGCCCCTCTTGGTGCGCATGATCGGAGGAAAGTAATAGCCACTACAGCCGTTGGAGGATTTGCTTGTTTGTACTTCTTAATTGCCTTTGTACGAAAACTTGCGAGAGCCTACAGTCCTCTTTTCTTATATGCAGATTACACTAGGAAGACCTTTGTTTACAAATATGTAACTAAGCCTTTAGCAAGAAGGCTCCCGGAAACCAAGCTTGTGGAAAGACTAAAATCATGGTATATGGACACAGTTGTAAATCCTAAGGGAAGAGTAGGCCCAAACAAGAAATCAATTGGAGAAGGGACTGACGCTTGGCCCTCCTTCCTCCGATGTCGATGAAGGAGAACAAAGGTCAAGCACGTGGAAACAAGTGTAAGAGGGATGGGGAGCAGCGCTTCATAAGGACATCGCAATGTTTCAACCTATATTGTAATTTATCGGCCTTGCCTAACAAGGCAAGGATATTGTGTTTGGATTCATCATAGAGTATGGTAGCTTAAGGAATTTTGGCCCCTAGGTAATAGCCTAAGGTCTAGTTTTATATGAGGATTTTTGAAAGATCATATTTTGGCTTGTGTTGAAACTTGAGATTAATTATAGAGTTATAATGTCTCAAAGGATTTTGACTTTTTTTAGAGTATTTTTTGAAGATTATATTTTTGCATGGTGAAATATTTGAGTTTCCATAATTCTTCTTTTGCCTTAAGATCCTTGTTAATGTAATTGGCAAGGCCACCGTGTGACACACCCCTTGTTTTTTATATTGTAATTTGTTAGTTTATTTAACAGCCTATGTTATACTAGCTAGTAAATAGTAGGTATTTCATTTACTGAACGCTAAAGCCTTCAACATAAATATAAGCTTTCTTCTTCTATTGTATGTATTTTTCTTTTTCTAAGTTTCTTGGCTTCAGTATTTTCATAATACCAAAGCCAATTGTCAAGTTAAGAGTATGTTGGATTTTGAGAAATTAATGAAGAAAACCATGCACATTAACATCATTTAATTCAGGTAAAAGAAAATCATGAAATGATGAAACAATACTTAACGTCAATCAAAGAAAAAATGAGTAATATAACAATTGATGACACATGATGGATGTGCATGTGTAAAAGATTACATAATGATTGGTACAATTTGTGATATTAGCCATCCTCTAAATTAGGAGCACATTTGGTTTCCACCTCACAGTAATTTCATTTAGCCTCACAAAACCTGAATGCATTT
>Ga0209611_10010518_pt1 | contig 13603 bp, 11 predicted proteins | sample S1TSphgellanicum_3_FD_187693 | JGI IMG/M metagenome (GOLD analysis project Ga0209611, IMG submission 187693) | Host-associated microbial communities from peat moss isolated from Minnesota, USA - S1T2_Fc - Sphagnum magellanicum MG (SPAdes) (version 2) | ecosystem: Host-associated > Plants > Peat... | reverse complement strand
ACTCTTCATGAACCTTCCTCCATCCTTTGATAACTTAGTCACAAGCTTGGAGTCCATATCCACAAAAGATGTAAACCTTCAATTCATTATAACAAGGTTGCTTCACGGAGTGTCCAAAAGAAAAAAATGTGAGAGTTCTGAGACTACCGCATTAGTCAACAAAACTCATAAGTCAAATGAGAAGCTTTGTTTCTATTGTAAGAAACTCGAACATTTTGTGAGAAATTGTTTGAAGAAGAAAAAATGATGAAAAAAAAAAATCAATCAAGCTTGTGAAGATCACGAACAAATGTTTGTTGCAGCATTGAGTGCCAATGATCATACCACGTATGATTGGATTGTTGATTCCGGTGCAAAACAACACATGACATTCGAACAAGAATGGTTTACCACGTACAAGCACATTTCCCCAAGGAGGGTGTTCATGGGCGATGACACCGTTTTGGAGGCCATTAGCAAGGGGAACATCAAAGCCATAATGCAAGTGGGAGGCGAATTGACACGCACAACCATCACCCAAGTTCTTCATGTTCCAAAAATGAAGAATAGTCTCATTTCGGTGACTAAACTCATTTGCAAAGTTTTCAAAGTGGAGTTCGACAAGGATGGTTGTAAGGTCAACGATGCTCGAGGAGTTGTTGTGGCACAAGCATGAAGGGACAAAAACTTATACCTTTTTAATGTGAAGGTGCATAAGGACACGACACACATTACAAATTCTTTGGAAGAAAGTGCGATGCTCTGGCATGAAAGACTTGGTCATCTCAACATGGCAAGCCTTAAGGAGTTGGATGCCATGTTGGATGGCATGAATTTGAAAGAAGTGTCGTTGCATCACATTTGCGAAGGATACGTCAAAGGTAAACATCAAATAACATCATTTCCCAAGGACAGAGCAACGAGGGTTTCACAACTTTTGGAGATTGTCCACACCAATGTGTGCAAGCCAATGATAACCACATCACATGGTGCAGTGCGATACTTTCTCACTTTCATTGATGATTTATCAAGGAAAACTAATGTTTATCTTTTGAAGGCCAAAGGAGAAGCGTTTGAAAAATTTAAACAATACAAGGTGTTGGTGGAGAATGAAATTGGTCACAAAATCAAAGTGTTACGATCCAACAACAGAGGAGAATTTATGTCGAAGAAGTTTGACGCATTTCTTGCGAAATGTGGAATTCAATGACAAACAAGTGCGCCCTATTCCCCACAACAAAATGGTGTTACGGAACGTGCCAATAGAACCATCATGAAATGTGTAAGAAGCATGATTTTTGCACAAGGGTTGGAACTTGAATTTTGGGGCGAAGCGGTGAACACAACAATGTACATCAAAAATTGATGTCCAACCAAGGCTCTTGATTCCAAGACCCTTCAAGAAGCGTGGAGTGGTAGGAAACCCGATGTGTCTCACTTGAGAGTTTTTTTTATTGTAAAACCTTTGCACATGTCCCCGATGAGAAGAGGACCAAACTAAAGTCCAAGTCCATGCCTTGTGTGTTTTTAGGATATTATGAAGGCACCAAAGTGTATCGCTTGATGTGTGTAGAACCAAGAGAATCATCAAAAGTAGAGATGTCGTGTTGATTGAAAGGTCAAAGGAAATAGGTGGTGTGCCCCATGCAAGAGAAAAAAGAAAATGTAGTTGTGCATGAAGAAGTTGAAGGAAAAAAACCATTGACCTTTAGTCGAGATACACCTTTGAATGAAACATGAATGGAAGGTGGGCAAAATGAATCCACACCAAGTTCTTCATCGAAAGAAAAATTTGTTGTTTCAAATGATAACCCATATAGTGAACCTTCATAAGATGTGCCGAGGGAAATACCTTAAAGGTAGCGAAGGGAATGGCCTTGGGATTGGTGGATTGCTACTAAGGAGGTGAAACGTGCCACCGTTGCATTTTTGGAGGAACCCCAAAATATTGAAGAAGCATTGACATGTGAAAATTCCAAGGAGTGGGAATGTGCGATGCAAGAAGAATATGATTCCCTCATGACAAATAACACATGGACTTTGGTAGCACTTCCCGTTGGTAGGAAACCCGTTTCTTGCAAATGGGTGTTCAAAATCAAACAAAGCGCAAATGGGGAGGTGGAACGCTACAAGGCTAGATTAGTGACAAGAGGTTTTACCCAAACCTACGAAGTGGATTACAACGAAACTTTTGTGCTCGTCGCAAATTTTACAACTATTCGTTGTATTCTTGCATTGGCGGCTTTAGAAGACATGGAGATCCATCAAATGGATGTGAAAACTGTATTTCTCAATGGCGAGCTTGAAGAGGAGATTTACATGGAGCAACCTCAAGGGTTCGTGCACCAAGGAAGTGAACATCTTGTGTGTAAGCTTCATAAGTCCTTGTATGGTTTGAAACAATTTCCAAGGGCATGGAATCAAAAGTTAGATGCATTTCTCAAAAGCATTGAATTTATGAAGAGTGAGGCCGATCCTAATGTGTATGTTACACAAGTGAGAGATGTGAAGTTTTTCATTATGGTCTATGTGGATGACCTCATTTTGGTGTGCAACGATCAAAACAAACTTTTGCAAATAAAAAAGGAACTCAGTTAAAAGTTTGAAATGAAAGACCTTGGGGAGTTACATTTCTTTTTGGGGATGGAGGTGGAAAGGAATTGTGATGAACGACTCCTACGCATCAACCAAATCAAATACCTCAAGGAAATATTGAAGCATTTTCGAATGGAAAAATGTAAGCCCATTGGAGTTCCATTCGATCCCAAAGTGAAGTTACAAAGGAATGCGAATGGAAATGATAAATCAAAGGGATTTGCATATCAACAAGCGGTTAGGTCTTTGATGCATGCCATGTTGTGCACATGACCCGACTTGGCATACCCAATAAGTGTGTTGAGTCAACACATGGCGAACTCTAACATGGAACATTGGATGGCCATCAAACGAATCTTTCGATATTTGCGAGGTACGTTGCAAATGAAATTATAATTCAGTGCAACACCATCCAAGGAAATGCTTGGATATTGTGATGCGAATTGGGGTGGTGATCTTGAAAATAGGAGGTCCACCACAGGGTTTGTTTTCATGATCGGAGGCCAAGCCATTTCTTGGAGTAGCAAACGACAACTTACAATAACATTGTCCACCACTGAGGCAGAATACATGGCGAACACACAAGCACAAAAGAAGCCATATGGATAACAAAATTGATGATGGATTTAGGATACATGGAAGAGAAAAAAGTGATGGTGATTCGATGCGACAATTAAGGTGCAAGATCATTAACCAAGAATCCCACTCACCACACACGAACAAAACACATTGATGTACAACATCATTTTGTTCAAGAACAAGTTGAAAATGGGAAAGTTCAATTTGAATATTGTCCAACGGAACACATGGTGGCATTATCGAAATAACGACATCAGAAGTTATAAACATGTTTAGATTAGAAATTTCATAGAGTGGGAGTGTTAGAAATACTATTCGTTTCTAATTCGCAATGTTGATGAATGTGTTAAACATTCATCAAAAGGATGAATAGTATTCATATCTTTATAATATTTAGGTTAGGTTGAATAATGGTGGCTAGGGTTTGGAAATGGAGGTTACTTAAGGTTTAGCAGCGGCTAGGGTTAGGTTTTAGTGGCGGCTAGGGTTAGGGTTTGGCAGCAGCTAAGGTTAGGGTTTGGTGGCGACTAGGGTTAGGTGACGGCTAGGTTAGGGTTAAGTGGCGGCTACTTTAAGGTTAGGAGATAGTACATAATGGAGTGGTTTTGAGTAGTCTTTCATTATCTCCTTTCATGGTTTTGAATGCACATAGAACTTTCAAGCCTGGTTAGTAGTTGCAAGCCATAGTTTTGTGATTGTAGCATTTGAAGCATACGACCTTTGTGATTTCTTGTTAGTTAATACAATTGTTCCATTTCATGAACCTTGAATGTTTCATTTCTTGCTTGTTTTCAAATTATTTCCAATATGTCTAACCATCTTCACCTTGCAGGCAACATTATTAAGGCTTGTTAAAGCTTTGGTCGCCATATCCCAGCTTTGGAGTTGGATATGGAGGTTTTTACGGAGGTGCTAGAACCTCTCGTTGAAGTGGTGATGCTTGAACTAACGTTGAACATGTTCATAGCTTCAATGTTAATTCTCTTGTCAAGAAATGCTCAAGGAGGTTGCTTGATTGTGAATAAGTTGTCAACTTGCATCAATATTACACATTCCTTCAATTTTTTTTATTGTATGCCTCACACTTTTTTCTCTTTTTATTTACAGAATGGCATCTTCACCAAAAAGCTTCCTTTCACTTAGGGAAGATGAAATGCTTCAGGATCTTACCATTTCTTTTCTATTACCATCATATGCCGAAGTTCAAGCCTAAACCTTCTAGAGTCTTTAACTTCACCTCATTCACAGATAGTTTCCTAAGGTTATGATGTAGGAGTTAGAAGTTAGATCAATGATGAAGCATTAGAAGATGTTTAAGATTTATTTTTGAGTTTAGTAGTGGATCATTGGGTTTATGAACCCGTTGGGTGGTCCTAAGGATGGGTGGAGAACTTTAATGATGTTTTTATGTTTTGCACTCGACCAAATTCTTATTTCAATTTTCACACAAAGCTCCTTTTAATTCATCTACCTGGAACTCTTGTAGTATTTGTGTTGAAGCTTATACATACGACAATGTTGGAATGCACGCATCAAGGAAAATCAAAAGTTTCATAAATTGTCCCAATAAAAAAAATTACTTTTCTGAGAAAAAAATTTAAAACCTATTACTTCTCTGAAAGATAATTTTATATATCATTGCTTTCAAAATGATCTCAAACTTTAAATGATTTTTGGAAACGTTCAAGCACACTATCCTTTACATTTGTAAAATTCTGCAAGAAAATTGGGTTATTTGCAATTGGAAGATCATATCAGTTTGTACACATTATATGGATGCCAAATAAAGATTATATGTTTCCTTGTTTTTTTCAACGTTGCATTTCTTTTTGAGAATATCTCTATCTAGAGTTTCAATGTACATGTTTTTAGGAAACATATTTCAAATTAAAGAATTGAAAATTTTCATAAATAACGTATGTTGATGTCGCTGATATCAAAATGGTTGTGTTGGTATTAGAATCAAACCTTTCAATTTTATTAGTTTAGCAACCTAACACACAAATGTGTATAATTATTTATATTATCAATATTTCTAACGATTTTGTGCCTTGGAGTGGGGAATTATACCTAACAAAGCCTAAACAATACCTAAACAATAAATAACAATACACAACAATTTCCAATTAAGTCTGTGGTTACTTGATAACAAATTTCAAATCTAAATTATGAATAACCACATTAGGAGATGAAATTTCATTATATATATTTATTACAAGTGAGATTCGTCTTGTATGGAGTGTGTTTTCCAATTATGAATAATTTAAAAAATATATTTGAAGCCAATTCCCAATTGTCTCTTTTTAAATGACCATAAATATTTTGTTTGTCCTTCTATATTCTACGTTGTGTTTATTGGAAACAAGTTGAAAACAAGCAAGAAATGGAACACTCAAGGTTCATGAAATAGAACAATTGTATTAACTAACAAGAACAATACAAAGGTTGTATGCTTTCAATTGATGCAATCACAAAACTATGGCTTGCAACAACTAACAAAGCTTGAAGGTTCTATGTGCACTCAAAAACATGAAAGGAAAGAATGAAAGACAACTCAAAACCACTCCATTATATACTATCTCCTAGCCCTAAAGTGGCCGCCGCCAAACCCTAACCCTAGCCACCACTTTAACCTAGCCGCCACTTTAACCTAGCCGCCACCAAACCTTAACCCTAGCCGCCGCCAAACCCTAAGTAGACTCCACTTCTAAACCCTAACCTAACTACTACAAGGATGTGAATACTATTCATCCTTTTGATGAATGTTTCACACATTCATCAACATTGGGAATTAGAAACGAATAGTATTTCTAACAATGTTTGTGTTCAACAACGCATCTTTGTGGAATCAAGTGTCAATTGTTACATCTAAAATATTTTTAATATTATGGATAAAATTTCCATCCTAGCTTAATCAATATACAAATTTCCAAGATTATAATGGGCAAAAACTAATTCAATTTATAATTGGATTTCTAAATTCTTGTTATGGTCTTGCAAATGACATTCTCATTTGGATGCAATTTTTAAGCAAATTAAGACTTTCATTTGTCAACTCTTGAAAGAAAATTCGGTGATCCAGTTGGTCATAAATCTTAAAATGCATTACTCTTTAAGTGGCCATGATCAAAGAACCAAACACACACAAACAAATACACATCTTACACTAGTTCACCCCCTCCATTTTAATAATGTTGGTTCATTTCATGGTCTTGCAAATGACACTCCTATAGTTCTTTACTACTTTCTCATGGTTTTGAGATGTTATTGATGTCAATGGCCTCATCTGTGGTAATATTGTGGGGAGCCTTTGATGCTCAAACCTAGTTCACCATCCATTCCCCTAGATGATTCTACCATAACTTTTGAGGTGAAAGCATGATCAAGTATACAACAAAAATAATTATGAGTAGTTGTAGTCATATTTTTACACATAAATGTAAGAAAATAGAGTCAAAACTTTTTCAATCATCGTTAAACCATCATGGTGCACAATATTAAAACTTGACATTTTACACTTACGCAACATATGCACTAAAGCCCATCACTCTTCACAAATTCAATGCTTTAAAAAAATGCATCCAACTTTTGGTTATGCGCTCTTGGAGATTGTTTCAAGCCATACAAAGACTTGTGAAACTTACACACAAGATGTTTGCTTCCTTTTTGAGAATCCTTAAGGTTGTTCCATGTAAATCTCCTTTTCAAGATTACCATTGAGAAATGCAATTTTCATGTCCATTTGATGGATCTCCATGTTTTTGATCGTTGTCAATGCAAGGATACAACAAGTTGACACAAACTTTGATATGTGTACAAAGGTTTCATTGTAATATATTATGAATGTTTGGGTGAAACCTCTTGCCATGAATCTCACCTTGTAACGTTCAACTTCACCATTGACACCATGTTTATTTTGAAAATTCATTTGTAAGAAATGGGCTTGAACTACCCTTGGGAAATGGCACCAACATCCAAGTGTTATTGACAATAAAAGAGTTTATTACATGGTAATCTCTGAATTCTTTGCATCTTCACTCTTTAATGCTTTTGCCACACTTTGGGGTTATTCCAAAAAAGTTATGGTGGCACATTCCACCTCAACCCACTAATGATATTGAGGCCACTCCTTACATTGTCTTTAGGACTATTTTTTTTGTCCAGTTCGTTGTGTTTCCTTCAATCTATCGTCATGTTGTGGTGTAACTCTTCTTCTATAAAAAAATCAATGTGGATTCACCATTCATGCATTTCGTTGATTTTTCATTCAAAGATCTACCATGATCAATCTTGACGTGTTCATCTTGAATTCTCTCATTCAAGAGTTCATTCACAAGAACACATGTTCTCCTTGCTTTGAATGGGGTTTACTTTCATTGACACCTTTTACTTCTGTCCTCCCTTCAAGGAACACAAAGTTTCGACTTTTGATGATTTTTTGGGTTTCTACACACATTAAGCAATATGCCTTGGTCCCATCACAATACCCTAAAAACACATGAGGTATGGATTTGGACTCTAATTTGTTTCTCTTTTCATTTGGAATGTGTGCATAGGTTTTGCAACTAAAGATTTTCAAATAAGACATGTATTCAAGTTTCCTACCAATCCATGCTTCTTGTGGGGTTTTGAATCAAAGCTTTAGTTAGACATCAATTTTTTATGTAAATTGTCATGTTCATCACTTTTGCCCAAACTCCAAGTCAAACCCTTGTGCAAGAATCATGTGCCTAACACACTCCATGATTATCATATTGGCCCTTTTAGCAACTCCATTTTGTTGTGGTTAATATGTCACATTTGTTTATTGTTGGATTCCACATTCATCGAAAAAGGCATCAAACTTTTTGGACATGAATATCAAATCACAAGATCATGATCTTCATGTTTATTTCATTCTCCAGTAGCACCTTGTATCCTTTGAATTTGTTAAACACATCTCCTTTGGATTTCAAAGGATAAACATGTGTTGTTCTTGAAAAATCATCAATGAACTTAACAAAATATTATGCTCCACCGCAAGATGTTGTCTTCATCAGCTTACACACAATGTATGCACAATTTTCAAAAGCTTCAAAGCCTTCATCACTCCATCTTTGGGGAAATATGTCCTTTGATGGTTACTTTCAATGCATCTTTCACTCACATGGTGTAATGGCAATTTTTTCAAGTTCATGTCATTGACTATTTTATCCCATTTAGCTTCTTCATTCGAAGATTTTGCCACATTTGCGCTTTCCTTCCAAACATTGACATTAAAAAGATACAAATATTTCTCCCTTTGTGCTTTCATCACAATAGTTTCATGCACATTATTCACCTTATAACCATTCTTGTCAAACTCCACTTTCAAGCCTTCTAAAATTAGTTTGTTAATGGAAGTGAGATTAATTTCATTTTTAGAACATGAAGAATAATGATGGTTGTAAGCAACATTTTACCTCCAACTTGCATGGTGGCCTCGATGCTACCTTCATCAATGGCCTCCAAAATGGTGTCATCACCCATGTACATTCTTCATAAATGGTAAACAATTCTCACTCAAATTAGTGTGTTGTGTTGCACCAAAATTAATGGTCCAATTAGTATGATCATTGGCACTTAATGTGGCAACAAACATTTGTTCTTGATCTTCACAAGCTTGGTCTGCCCTTTCCTTCTCATCACTTTTTTTTTCAAACAATTCTTCACAAAGTGTCTTGATTTTCTACAATATTATTAATCAAAACGACATTTTTTGTACTTTCACTTTTTGCTCTTTTGGAAATTTCATGAAATAATCAAACAACAATGAATTTAAGGTCAACATCCTTGGTGGACATGGACTCCAAACTCGTGACCAAGTTATCAAAATATGGCTTCAATTTTCCCCCATTTAATTGGTATATGTCACAAAACAAAACATCAACAAAAAAACCTTTAAACATTTGAAATTTTTTCTTCAACCTTTCATTTACTTGGGGTACTCCAAAAACAAAACATTTGGTTTCAAGAAATGATTATCTTCTATGCAAAAGACTTCACTTTTTCATATATCACCACAATGTTTTTTCTCTTGCTTTGTGCGGGCCCATAACCTATTGGAAACGACTAGAAATATTCAAAACCATTCCAAAATATACTACCTAACCTTAAACCTTAAACCCTTGCCACATCCTTTGAGGGGAGACCAAATTGACAAGTATATGAAAGGTGAGCACATTACCACGAACAAGGAAGGGGTCGAATCATCAGATAGTGAAATTGATAATATTATGAGCCCAACTTAACTAAGTTTGTATATGAAATCTAGTTCCCATAATAGTTGGAAGGTGATGTGTGGGGATATTACAACAATAGGAAGGAAATAATGTTAGGGTGGAAAAATGCCATAAATATGACAAAAAATACAATGTAGTAGGACAATTTGATATGTAGGAATAATCAAGATGATTATAAGGTAGAACTAATATGGCATAGGCAAACCAATAGGATAATAAGTCGACATGTTAGTGTGTTGGCATTTCAACTATGTAGTTAGTTGATTAGTTAATAATAAAAAGGCATATCATATTGTCAAAATAGTTAGGAAGTTATAATCGATTGGCATATTGATATGTAAGGAATTCCATAGACGTTTTGGGATATATGTGAATCTAGGGAATATTTCTAGGGATTATTTTTAAAAAAAGGGTGTGTAATTCATGGTAGAAAATGAGAGGAAGGAAGAATGAAAAGCATTGTAATTCTTCATGGATTTTAATTAAATATGAACATTTTTTCCATTTTGGTATGTTTCCTTGCAATGTAACTTCATTGTTGAATTTCTCCACGTGTCTTAGTTAGTATATTTACATGTGATATCTATCCTAATAGAGTAGGACAAAAATGCAAAAAAATCATTAACATTCCATACCATTGTAATTCATGGCTTGAAAAGGCACTATCTTCAAGAACATTTCAAGTTGAAAGCATCTTGCTTGAAATCATGTTTACATGCAAGCAAATTAATTGCATATGATTTTGACATTAGAAACTCCTAGTTAAAATAGAACGTTTTGCACCTAAAATTTGAAGTTTGGAAGATCATTTTTTTAATGAAATGACAAGGCCACAAACTTTGTAGGTGGAAATTTTTTATTTATTTTTTGTTCACAACAAGATTTTGGTGAAATAAATTGGTCAAATTTCACTATTTCCATTTATTTGGACAAATGTTCTATAATGTTTTTTTGAAGCTTCATATGAGTTCTTCAATTGCCTGTTGATACATGCAAATATATATATATATGATTAAAGGCTTTATTCTAATGACTTGAGATGTATAAACTTCCATATTAAGACTATATTACAATTGAAATGGAATTTGGGGTGTACCTTATACATGAAAATTTGAGTTTGAAACTTTTTTTCAGTGTTGACACTTATGTTTTTCAACTTGGGAAACATTAAGAAGCCTTTTATTTACCTCCCATGCCAATTACAAGCTTGGAGAACATTCATATGGGTATGTTTGGATTTGGAAACATGCCAAATTTGTTGAATGAACCTTGAAGATTAAAAGGTGGCATGATTGAATTTTCATTTGTAATGATTCTTGGATGTAAAATTTGAAGAAATGGAGGTCCATTATATAACTTCATTCAATTTTGGTATAAACCACATTCACCTTTCAAGTTTGGATTTATTTCCACCTAATCCAAGTTTGTTTATAACTAATTCACCTCTATTTGGATTTAATTGTTCACCTTTGTTTCCACCTAATTCCAGTATATTTGAATTTGATACACCTTTATTTGGACCTAATTCACCAGATTTGGATTAATTGCGGTTTGCTTCCATTTAATTCACCTCTATTTGGACCTTTTCATCTATATTTGGATGATTCACATCTATTGGGACTTAATTCAAGTTTGTTTGGACCTATTCACCTTTATTTGGAGGTGGGTGTTGGCACATTAAACTTTACCAAAAACGACAACGAGGAGTACATAAAAAATAATCTGTATTAATTTATATTTGAAAAAGATGAATTGGACAATGAAGATCAATTGTTAGATGTTACTTGGTGGGAATTTATCTCAACTATTTGTTCTTGCATGTGGAAGCTTACAAGGTGGGAATTTTGATTTTCAATTGTTTCTCATGTAAGGGTTAGCATTTGGAATTGAAAGTTGTCTAACAAAGGTGATGATTGGTTTTGCCTTGTTGGAATAACATTGGAGCTAGTTTGAACTTTGGACATTTATATTTCTTGTACATATGACTTTTGTAAAACTTTGGAGTTGTTGTGATGGCATCACTTGTAGCATCTAGTGGTAGTGGTAAGTTGGGTTTTTTATGAAAGGTAAAACAAGAAAATGATGTTACAAGTTTAAGAGGTGGCAAAGTTGTTGGTATGGTTACACCTTTATATGCAAATATTCCAAAATCACCGATGGCAGCCCTATTTCAAAATAAGCAATATGATTTTTGCTCAAAAAAATAAAGTCCAAAACGTGTGAGAATGCCAAGAGACTTGATAGTGGAGGAGATCCATAAGTATTTTGGACCTATTCAAAACAAGAATAGTTACAAGAACGTGTTTAGTGAGGATCCTAAATTGATTGCAAAGTGAAGGGCTTGTCGATGGTCATTCATAAAAAACCTTATGTTTTTACTTCCAAAATATATTTTAGGGCAAGACCAAAGGGCTTATAATGGAGATGAAATGGAAGAAGATAAATTGGGCCATGTATCCAATGGACGAACTAAGAGCAACAACAACAAAAGGGTTTTGTGGCAGATTTGTTGAGTGACAATGACGATGACATGAAATTTAACAAGGAAGGAAAATTGGTCTAAAGTGGGAGTTGCATGTATGCTAGAGGAATTTGTGTAGTATAAAGAGGTCATCAAGACATTATTGTTTGAGGTTTGAACAAAAGGAGGACTTAAATAAGTAGACTAAATTTTTGATGATTGGGCATTGCCCATTTTTTGGTTTGGGATTCACACCTATGTGGGTAGAGATGTTAACATCTTGTAACCACATGCATCTTTGTTGGTGTGTAGTGATGCATTTTAGCAACTCATCCAAATGTATCCACCTAGGTTGTTGCATGATGTTTGGTGGAGCACTATCAACATTAAAAAACTTGGCATTTAATTGGTTGATTCAAGGTTAAAAACATGAAAGCCAAAGGTGCTTCTCAAGCATTGTGTTTTATCTCTTATAGGTACAAGTTTTGTTCCTTTGCCACTTGAAAGTCAATTGAAATAACTTTGCATAGATTGAGGTAGTTTAATGTTATATGTCTTTAGGTCCAAAAGAGTTTGTAGAGTTGGTGACATTACTCTCACTTTTGGTTACAATTAGTAATTCAACAAAATGTGGTTCTTTGCTTTTGTATAGGTCCAATGTTGTATTTGAATATTGAAATGTCCTTGTTCATTTGTACGAAGTCTTGCATGTTCACAAATTTGTCAATTTCTTTCCATTGTCTTCCACAATTAATGTTTGGGAACTACACTAGGTGGGTATTACATCCATGAAATTCTATCTATATCAATTTATGAGTCACATCCATAGTCAAAATTGCCAAATTTTTGTGTCCACATAATTCCATCTAAGTCAATTGCCCATAGATGTAAGAATTTGTCAATGTTAGTCCTATACTTGTGGGTTCTATGTCGATGTAATTCCATTTAAAAGAGTGCTTCCTCAACTGTCCATAGATGTTAGAATTTGTCAATGTTCGTCCTACACTTTTGGTTTTTATGTCCATAAAATTCCATCTAAGTTAGTGTTGGAGTCCTCAGTTGTCCATCTAGGTTTCCATGGCAATAGTTGAAGATCTGTAAATTAAGTTTCATGAATATATCTTGCGTTCACAGGACTTCATAATGTGTTGTAGATGATGGTGAGGAATACAATTGTCTATCAAAGTTCTTAATAATTGTTGTACATAATCTTTTAAGCCATTAATGTCACATATTAATCCATTGTGGAACCATAACTGTCCTCATTTGATTCTTGTGTGGGTCATTCAAGTTCTTTATAACACCAAAACTTTTGCATGTGCATCATAAAGTCTAGATAATTGATTAAGCCAATTTTTCTAACAAGTTTCATTTTTTACAAGATTTGCTATGCAGACATGCCTTCAAAAATCTAGCTAGAAATGACCCTTCCCACGCTTGTTGCACCTTGAATGAGGATAGAATTACAGATTTTTTTATAGGTTGTGTCTCTTCATGAGTACTTCCCAAATCATGATTGGGTCTGGCAAATGCTAATATTTTTCTACTTTTCTGGTTTTTATTTATGTACCTGAACATATTGTCATTATAACTATCAAAATCTGAACAACAACAATAGTACTGAAAATAGATATTCAAATCCATAAAAAATGTTCAAAATTCCATATCTGCATCAAAATAATTTCTACAGTGAATTGAAATAGAATTCAAAACAATCAAAATTTGGAAA
>Ga0209611_10010517_pt1 | contig 13603 bp, 15 predicted proteins | sample S1TSphgellanicum_3_FD_187693 | JGI IMG/M metagenome (GOLD analysis project Ga0209611, IMG submission 187693) | Host-associated microbial communities from peat moss isolated from Minnesota, USA - S1T2_Fc - Sphagnum magellanicum MG (SPAdes) (version 2) | ecosystem: Host-associated > Plants > Peat... | reverse complement strand
GGGCTCCTACAAGCATGACAAGAGATTCTATTGTCCTGGTTGGTTGCTTGTGTTTTTCACAATGGAAAGAAACTTCATGCACAAGTTGGGGGTGATACTTGGGATTGTTAAAGATTAGAAAAGTCTATTATTGATTTATTTCCTTGTACTTGCACGAGCAACAAGGATAGTTTTAAGGGATGCATTGGGATTCTTTGTGAAGACATCAATATCAACATTTGCATCATTGTCCTCTATCTTTTCCTAAACACAAGCAAGTGGATCATGAATTAGTTTATAATCACAAACCATCTATAAATTTGGTGGAAAGTTATGAATAAACAATGAAATCAAACACCCACCAAAAAACATCTTCAATGCTTGCATTGGAATCATCATTGTTGTTTGCATCCATGGTAAATTAAATTTCCAAACTAAATTTGTAACTTATTGAAAGGGGTGAATGCACATTAAGTTGATTCGCTTTTTGTCCCTTTTTCGACTTTCTACAAAGTGTACTCTATTCAAATGTCACAAAATACACTGTAAAATCATCAATTTAACGAAAATATTTATGGATTAAAATTGCCAACTTGAATAAAAATATTTGAGGGGTAAAATTCAATAAACATGTGGCAATCATATAGTAATGAACTTTTAAAGTGATCATATGGACTATGTTTTAAGTTTTGCATTAAAATTCAAATGCATTTTTTTGTTATGATTTCATCCCAATAATTTTTATATGGATTCAATATATGATACATGATGGAAAAAAAAAATGGATTGAAAAAAATTACAACAAAAACTTTAACCAACAAATAACTATGAACTCTTGACCAACCAAATTTGGACCTTATTTTCTTAAGTCCTTCTCTTTGTTATTTTTTTTAGATTCATTTTCCCCCCCCCCCCCAACATGCATGTCAAAGAATTGTCTAAATGGAAAACCTTTCATATGGACTTTATTAGTTGATTAATCACCACATAGGGCCCACTCAAAATTGATTTTTAATTGTTTTTTCTCATTTTAATGTAAAAATATGGACTTTTGGATTAGGATTCTTGCCACTTTTGAGCCACCTTAACTTGCATCTACCCATAGGACAATACTAAACATTTAAAAAGAACTCACCATATAATAAACTTGAAGAATGAATTCAACTTGAAACATGTACCAAAACTTTCACTCATGGCACATTTTGTTTGACTTTGCAATATGACTTAGGTTGAACTAATATCCATATTCCTTAGTCTTGTTCAATGTAATGTTATGAATTTTGATAATTGTGTGTGCAATTGTATTATGCACAACACACTCTCATCCACCTTGCACAAAGAATAGAGATTAAACAAAATTAAAGAATTAAATCACAAATTTAAAAAACTACACAATTTGATTAACAATTAACAATGAACAAGTAACATACTTGTTGATGCCCAACATGAAAGAGTCAATCAATCCTCTATTTTGTGGCATTGAAGATATAACTATATAATGTATAGAAATATGTGTTGATTCATCACAAGATTGGAAGTTTAGAATTTATGATTATTCTCCCAACAAAAGAAATCTTGTTTTTTAATGTCCTCCCATAATCCACATGACCTTCTCTTATCTATAGTTGAACATCATCTAGTTGTCCTTTCTCTAATGAAATACATTGCTCTTTAACAACTATATTGGTGACATTGATTCTATCTCCACCAATTTTTTTTCACCATCAACATCACAAAGACATACATAGAGAGATATTTGATTAGGATAACCATGATCAAATCCTTCATACATCATTTGTACACATGTTTCCATCCCATGATGCATCCAACTTATGGGAATCAATTTGCATAAAGGAATTGAAACTTTGCAGAGTTCCAAGTGCCTAAGTTGCCCAACATCTCTAGATTTTCTTTTTTTTTCCTCAAATCGATTAATTTATATGTGGTTGGGCATCTTCAATAAAAGCAAAATTGGAATAGTCCCCCTCTTCTTCCAATTAGCATCATTTGCAACTTGCATCTCCATAATAAACTCAAGAACACTCTACATTCATCTAAGGTTGAATCCACTTACATCAATGTATCTATATGTGTTCATCCACACCTATTCAGATATTCAACGACATTCATTCATATCCATCCACTTTCAGTATTTTATCCAAATGACATCCATGCATATGTTTGTGTTCATCCGCATCTATCTAGGTATTTAACATGGCTCATTCATTCAGATTAAATTCATGTATCCCATATATTTAACGAAATTCATCCATCATCCAATCACTTTTATTTACATTCATCCATTTTACATCCACATTTCCATCTCATTCCTATTGAACAGGGCAAGTGGCTGAGAATCTTAACCAGTTATATTGAGTCTCGATGTTTTATAGTGAGTTTTAGGTTGTAACTTGTAACCAATGTTTAGGGGTGCCATGGCAAGACATCTATGGCTGGTTTGGAATGAATCACACCCCATAACCCTTACCTTCCTTGTACATGCAGAGACCTTTTGATTAGTTGTGTGCAATAATTCTACGTACTATGTCCTATCATGGGACCTGTTGTGCACTTTGGAGAGCTACTCTGAACAATAATTACATCCGGTAACCAACCAAAACTAGCGAGAGCGGCGGGGTTACTAAACATAGTCTTGGCACATACCTAGTTGCCTTGACTATATTTGATAATCTGGCTACTCTTACTCGTTATCTAATACAAAATGGAGCCAAACCGTGTTTGTTCCAATTCTACCACCTATGTCATTATAATAATAAATTTGAATTCAGTCCTAATGTAACGAATCTTTGTTAATCTCCAAAAGCTTATTGAAAACTACACCGGGAAACATTAGTGCAATACATTTGTATTCAAATTTTTCTTACACCCTTAGTCCCATTGATGTGAAATGACATTTTGAAAAACAAAACTGTGCAATTTTGTTATCAAAATGTGATTGTGAATAGTTAAGGTAGCTAAGCCGGTCACCGAACACTTAATGTTTTGAGGTTTGTGAATTTCTGGAGAGTGCTCCTTTGAATTTCATGCCCAAAGAGGAATTGTAGCCCTACTATTTGCACACCCATAGAAAGTTGAATGGTTGAAAGAGATGAAGAAATGAATCAGATACTATTATGGAACACCCAAAATAAAGTCTTTGAAAGTTGCTCTATTGCCTTTGTAGTTCAAAGGTGATTTGTAGATCATAATGTTGTGCTCTTATAGCACTTTAAATCACTTAAATTGAACAAGAAATGAGAAAGTTATGAGCACTAAAAGTAGGAGGGGTAAAAAAAAAAAAAAAAGAAAAAAAAAATGCGTTTTATAACTTGGAAAAGCTTAATTTTCTTCTTCCTCTTCTATAATTACTCCTTTGCCTCTACTATTCAAAGGCAAATTGAAGAAGTCAAGTTAGCGCTCCCATAATGTTTTAAATCACTCAAAATGAAGAAAAGATGAAGAAGATTTTAATAAAATGTTCAGTCGTAGGTGGTGTTCGGTCATAGGGCAAGTTACTAGTTGGTTTTCAGATGATGAAACTGTAACAAGTTTCTAACTTTAGGGTTTTGAGTGTGAACAAAAAGTGGTTTTAGGGTTTCAATTGGAGCTTGTTTTTTTTTGTTGGTGGCTGGGAGTGTTTGCTTTTAATGGTTTGGAGACAAGGAAGATCACCAAATGGATATGTGGTGGTGTTTGATAGCATTGAATCTTGTGTGTCGTTTTCTTCTATTGGGTGTGTGTGTGTTGTTGCTGGACACAAGATGACTTTGTGGTAAGGGAGTTGCCAACTGAAAGGCGTTTGGCAAAAATCGCGCGGAGTAGCAACAAAAGCATGTGCAGCAATGAAAACAAGTAGTGTGGCTTTGGTTTTCTGCAATAGGAAGGTTGTTGAAGTTTGGGTTTTTAGATTTCTGTCTTGAGGGAAAGTAAAAGAAAATCTGCTGCGCAATGTACTCAGGGAGGAAAAACTTCTATCTAAAAGTTGGTATTGGTGGTTGATGAGGGGGATGATGAGAAGTTTTAGAGGTCTCGAAAATGGCTAGAAACTTTTCTCAAAGTCTATGTTTAGGTTGGTCTATATCTGGGTTTTGTTGGCTTACATTTCAAGAGAGAGTACCTGATCTTTGGGAACTCCGAAGAACTGCATTAGTCCATTGAAGTTACGGGGTCAATCATACAAAGGAGGATTGTGGTTGTTTTTAAGAATTTTTGAACAGTCACTGGGGGAAGTGGATGTGTTGTCTTCCTATTTTTTTTTTTAATGATGGTGTCAAGAAAACTAGATTATGTGATTTGTGTGGGTTGACGAATTTACGTCACCAAATGTGAGCAAGAATTTGAGTTCCCGTGGATGTCCAATGTGGTCCTAGGTTTGTGTGGTCTGAAGACTTTGAAAAAATGAATGAAGGCCAATGGGCTCAAGAAAGAGAGATCAAAGCAATCTGACCCCTTGGAAACCTCAAGTCTTTCTTTGATGAAAAAAGTAGTGTTTTATGTGGTTACTGGACAAAGCTTGGGTGGTCTCTAGCTCATGCTAGTGTGGAACTCTGAAAATGTATTTGTTATTCAGTATGCACATGATTTGCATTTTGCTTGTCTTGCACCCTTGTTTTTGGTATCAAAGAAGGTCGAATTAGATACACACCTATTAATTTAGAACAACATTATGTGTGGTGATAGGTGTTATGTCTCGAAAAGCTATGTCTAATTCTGATTTAGACCAATTTGTCACTGATCTTCAAGCAATCCATGATTAGCAAAGTGTTAAGAGCGTCAACAATTCTTCCAATGAACCACTCCTTCAAGTTGGATCTATTGTCTTAAGGTTGGTTGGGGGTGCTTACTATGGTGGGATTCAGCCTTGCAGAGGCACAGGTTGGAGACATTGCTATCAAAGTCACACACAATGGATGTGTGTTTAGGGTGAGAGTGTGGGTAAAGTCACAAGATGGAGGAAGCAGCTAGTACAAAAGTGCAAAGTTATAGTAGTAATTCCACTTCACCTCGTACCTCACATAAATCCACCCACATTGTGTCAAATGGAGCCAAGGAAGTTCCTAGGGTTGGAGATATCTGGATACCTTATTCTGCAAGATCTCCTAATTACTTCACTAGATTTTTCATTCCCAAAATTAAAGTTTTATTCCAATCAAGTGACAAGATTTTCAAAGTTGAAGCATCAAATCTATCATCACAATTGGTGTGTTGGAGACTTTGGCAAAATATTGAGCTTCAACAAGCATGGCAACTAGATAGCTAAGATGAACAAGCCTTCTCACCTTTTCCAACTATTTTTTAAGACCTTATTCCAATAACAGAAGGAGATCAACATGATTTCTTTGAATATATAAGTGCAGGATGATCTTTAGGTTTTGTTTAGGAAGATGCCATGAATTCTAAAAACCTATTAGAATCATATCCTTTGACAAAATTGTGTTTTTCCAAAAACACAGTATAAACTCTGTAGTCACCAGATTAGTTGATTTTCATCAATAACCCAAATAGGACTCTCCTTGAGTACTTGGAATTTGAAACTTAATTTTCAAAGTGGTTTTGAGTCCTTCATCAATAACTTCGATGATGGGCAGATGTGGAAATAGGATTATCAAGCAATGTTTTTCCAGTGTTGACATTCAATGCTTATACACTAGATATAGTAGATTTTTGGTTGTGGGATGTTGTAACCTGAATCACGCTCCAAGTATTGCACCTCAACCCATCATTTTTCCTCGTAGTGCCCACAACAATTATCTGATTTGCTGCCAAAAATTGTTAAATAAAAAGGATTTGGTCAAGTACTAAGTACATCCTGTAATGACGACATAGGCAGAAGAAATACTTTGTGTACTAAGTACACTACAGAAGGAAAATCGATTGGTAGTGTTTGTGATCATAAAGGTTTTTGCACTTGCAGAGATTTTCCTTATATAGTCTATCCCAATAGTTTTCACTACTTAATCAGAATCCAACTAATCACCATGACTAGTCCTCAAAGTATGGATGAGTTATATTGGGGCAAGGACCATGAGGATGTAAACGATTGGGCTAAGTGTCTAACCATGGCAGCTAAGGTCAGAGATCTCAATAATGATAAGTTGTTTAAGATAGCCAAATTGAACTTGCATGACAGAACTAAGGAGTGGTTCAAAAAGCTTAATCCCCACCAGCAGATTGGACTATCCTAAGAATTACAATTGTTCAGAAGTTTGGTGATGTTGATGCGGATGAGATTCATGTCAAACTTGATGCAATCAAACAAGAACCCAGAGAGCGGGTTGAAAAGTATTTTGAAATATTGGATAAACTTTTTTAGAGAGGGAAGATTGGTGATGTTGAGCAAAAAAAAAGGTTTCTGACTTGACTCAGACAAGAACTTAAAAGGCTTTATGTGGTGAAGACATACACAAACATTGAGGAAATGGTGAGTGTAGCAACTAAGATAAAGAGGGTGCTAAGGGATTTGGGGGAAACACCATATGATCCCCTCAAGGAGGAGAAGGATGAAGATGTACTTGGGGAATCATCTATAAATAAATAGTTGTCAGTGTTGAATGAAACTCTAATACATTTCTTTAAGGAATCTAGCAGTAGAAATGGAGCAAGTGTTAGCTCTTATGGGAGTGCATCTAGGTGTCAGTTATGCCAAGCTGAAGACCACATTGCAATGGCCTATCCAAAACACAATGATATGCAACCTAAGTGCAGCAAATGTGGTGGAGGACATAGGGCTAAGAACTATGGCATAAGGTGTTCATTCTGCAATGGTATGGGGCATTCAAAGGATTGTTGTTGGAGGAGGAAAGACACTAAGCCTTTTAACTCTACTACCAATTACATTGAGGTGTTGGTAAATGATGAAGAGGCCACACTGAATGAATTCAACAAGTTTGTGGTGCCAATCACCATTTGACATCTAGAAACATGATTCCCAAAAGAAGACTCCTAGTACATGCTAATGAAGCAAAAGGAGTTGCTGAACAAGCTAAAGGCATTGATGCAAGAGATAGGACCAAGGAAGTAATGCCCAATTCTGGTGCAAGATCAAAAATTCTTCTACATTTCATGAAGGGCCGGATTTCTTTAACCCCAATGGAAATAATCATGAAGATTCTTGGAGAATTGGAATATCTTGAAGGGTTGGTTAAACTAGCCAGAAAAATGAAAGATGAAAAGGCTGGCAGGGATCAAGTTGCTCCTATCAACAGCATTGTTGTTGTTAGAAGGATATCTGTGAACAAAAATTACAAAGGTAAAACCATGCACTTGCCTGTGGAAATCAACAATGGGATGATTGAAGGACTTGTGGACATTGGTGGATCTATGTTAGTAATGGCAACCAGTATAGGACGAAAGCTTGGGATCATGCATTTGGTTTTAGGACATGAGACATACAAGACAACATTTGGTACTGTCACCACTGCTTTGGGAAGGCTAGATGACATACATGTGTGTGTTGGCAATGTTGTTTGCAATATGGTGTTTTTGGTGGTGGATATAGATACATATGACCTCTTGTTAGGTTTGGACTTCCTCATGAAGATTGGGGCAGTGGTTGATGTGAAAAAAGGCACTATACAGGTCAGGCATGGACTTGGGGCTAATGTGGAGATGCTCTCTTTGAATGTTGTAAACATTGTACATCATGGGGACACACCACATACTTCTTTTGTGGGGCCCATTAAAAGTCTTGGCAAGATGTTCCAACAACTCAAAGTGGAGGACCTGCTTGAGAAAGGCTTGTCTTGGAAAGGCAGATGTTCTTCAGGTTCAAACCATTTTAATGATGAAGGATCATCTGATGACAACACAATTGAATTTGGAAGTGAAACTGATGAGGAAGATGCTCAATTCAGTTTGATCATGCAGGAGAATGACGTAACATTTAAAGATGATATGAAGGACCAAGGGCTAGACCATCTTATTCAACAAAAATTTGCCAATCAAATTATATGAATTTGATATTACAAGATCGACATTGCAAACTGTTGGATGAATACATTATAGAAGGGGATGTTTATGTTGATTAGCTTCAATGGGCAACTATTGAAGAATGAGAAAATTTCAAGGGAGTTTTTGTCATTATGCTTGTGCTTAATCCAGTGCATTTGGATCATGAAAATATGCAATAGGTTGTTGCATCTGGAGATGAAAGGTGGGATGAAATACGAAACATGGTAAAATTTGACCAGGCTTTCGATGAAAACTAGGCTAAGGAGCTATGGACTCTATTGGAAGACTTTAAGGATGTCTTTGCTTGGCACAAAGGGGAGTTGGGGTGCTGCATAATAGGGGAACATGCAATTGACACACAAGGCTTTCCCCCATGTCACACCATGCTTGGGAGGCTATCTTATTGGGAAGAAGTTAAAGTGAACAAACATATTCAGGCATTGATCAAGTTTTGTAAAATTAAGAATAGTGACTTTGAATATGCTTGCAGAGTCAATTTGCCTGTTAAAAGGGATGGCAGCAAGTGGTTTTAAGGTGGTGATTACAACCCATTAAACATGCAGACCAAAAAGCATTCATTCCCAATGCCTTTGATTGATGATGTTCTCTCTCAGATGGGAAGCAACCAATGGTTTAATGCACTTGGATTTGCAATTTGGCTTTTGGTAGATCCGAATGTCACTAGATGATGTCAAAAAGACAGCCATAATAATAAAGTCTGGTCTTTATGACTGGAATGTGATGCCATACAAACTGAAGAATGCAATAGGGACATTTTCCAAAACCATGACAAATGTATTCAAGGATTTGGACAAACCAATTCATGAAGGTCTTTGTTGATGATGTCAATATACACAACCATACATGGGAAGAACACCTCAAACATTTGAAGGCTATTCTTACACAATTGCGGGAGGTTAATTTGAAGCTAAACCCTGGAAAATGCTCTTTTGGTGCACAACAAATTGTATTTCTAGGACATGTTGTGACCAGGCAAGGCTCATATCTTGATCCAAAGAAGGTACAAGCTATTAAGGACTTTCCAGTACCTAGGTCTGTAACTAATGTGCAGGCCTTTTTAGGTTTGATGGGATATTAAAGGAACTTTGTACATGGGTATGCCAAAATTGTTGTGTCGCTTTTTGACTTGACTAGGAAGGATCAAAGTTTTCTTTGGACCCCTGTCTGTCAAGAAGCCTTTGAAGTGCTCAAACTCAAGTTGATTGAGGCACCCATCCTTGTAAGGCTTGATTTTGAAAGACCTTTCATACTTAATGTAAACTAGTCTATAAAAGGAATAGGGTCAGTTTTATCCTAAAAGCAAGATAAACATGAATGTGTTATTGCATATGCGAGTAAAGGTCTTACACCCTCACAAAGGAAGTTCCATCCTATGGAAGGTGAGTGCTATGCTCTAATATGGGGGATAATGCATTTTTGGCAATAATTATATCAGGCCTCCTTTGTTGTCAGGAATAACCACAAGCCATTAGAATGGCTTGCAACAATTTTTAATCCATTTGGCAAGAGACGAAGGTGGATCTCCATGCTCCAAGACTTCAATTTCAAAATTGTCCACAGAGCAGGAGTTAAGCATGCAAATGCTGATGTGTTGAGCCGTAACCCAATTGATTCATATGATGAAGATGAGGATTTTAGGATGGAAATACAAGATGAGAGGAAGGATGCCAGTGAGGTATAGGTCTGGAAATCCTTTGCCTTGAATCCACATATCTTCACCTTCTCCCAGTCTGTTGATGTTGAACTGATGCAAAGGGAGAACAGGAAGAAGTTAATCCATCTAGGGAATTTGCTGAAGAGGATTCCAATCTTCTAGTTAAGGCACCTACTCCAAAAAAAAAGGCAAAAAGGGCTTTAATACCAAATGTTGACTATTGGGGATTGATTTGTCAGGTTCATGAGATGGTGGATGGAGAAATGAACTCCATTGATGTCAGTAACAGTGAAGAGTACAATGGAGTGGAAGAGATAGGGAAATAGATGGACATCTAGAAAGATGAAACCTGTATGGTCCTGTTGTTTAGAAGCATTCTGGATCAAGTGCTAGATGATGCTATTGAGATTGATTGAGCCAAAAAAAGATTATTGAATTACCATTGGAGAAAAGAAACGTTATTCTTCAAAGATTTGGTAGTGCCAAAACCCAAGGAAAAAAGGTGTTGGTCAAGAACATACACAAGGAGATTGGACATTTTAATGAAAGAAGGACATTGGCTGAGGTCAAAAAGAGGTTCTTTTGGCATGATAGAACAAAATCTCTGAGGATGGTGGTGAGACAATGCCAACGCTGTCAGCTTGCCAAAAGTTCGAGAAACTTCAGTTCCAGTATTGAGGAAATGAAAAGCAATCATGTTTGTGACCTTTTCTACAAGGTGGCACTGGATACTTCAAGACCTTTGCCTGAAACTAAAAATGGAAATAGGTATGCCTTAGTTGCCATAGACCACTATTCAAAGCGGTGTGAAGCAAGACCTGTCAAAGACCATGATGCTACCATTACTGCTAAATTTCTGGAAAAGGAAATCATATGCAGATTTAGTGTGCCTAGATTCATACTCACTGACTATGAAGGTGAATGGATGGCTGAATTTGATTTGATGTGTAAAAAATATGGGATTACTCATCAATTCACAACTCCACAATGGCTTCAATGCAATGGGATGGTGGAGAGAATGATCAAGACCTTGAAAAATGGATTATCTGTGGTGTCATCTACTGATTTGGATAACTGGGACATCCAGTTACCACGGATTCTATTTGGTTACAAATGTGGTGTTCAGGCTAGCACCAAGTTCTTTCCTTTTATGGTGCTAATTGAGAGAACCCCATGGCTCACTTATGACAATGGTCTTTTTGCATTCACTAATGTGGAAAAAGATGTACCTCGGATGAGACGACGTAGCTGATGGTGGAGAAACTCAAGCTCATTCGAATATGCATTCATTTGTGTTGGAAAATGTGGACCAAACATAGAAGAGCAACGTAGAAGCTATGCCGCATGGAAAGGCAACAAGAATTCCAAGGGTTGGAGGAAGGAAGAACCATGGTGAAGATGAGAAAGCCAAGAAAAAAAAGGGCACTACTTGCAAATTGGGAAGGTCCGTATGCCTTTGTGAAGTACAAAGACAAGAAGGGTTGCATAGAATTTGATGATGGCTACCGAATCTATGTCCTACAAGGGATTGATGGCAAGTAATGGGAACGTGCTAGGCGTGATCTGCATGTTTTTTACTAAATTTGAAATATGTGCGAACACATGTAAATCAAGGAAGGAGGTGTCACATGTGTAACAAATTTTTAACTTTAAGGTTTTGAGTGTGAACAAAAAGTGGTTTTAAGGTTTCAATTGGAGCTTGTTTTTTTTGTTGGCAGCTGGGAGTTTTTGCTCTCAATGGCGTGGAGACAAGGAAGATCACCAAATGGATATGCGGTGGTGTTTGATAGCATTGAATCATGTGTGTCGTTTTCTTCTATTTGGTGTGTGTGTGTGTGTGTTGTTGCTAGACACATGATGACTTTGTGGCAAGGGAGTTGTCAAATGAAGGGCATTCGGCAAAAATCTCGCAGAATAGCAGCGAAAGGATGTGCAGCACTGAAGATAAATAATGTGGCTTTGGTCTTTTGCGACAGGAAGGTTGTTGAAGTTTGGGTTTTTAGATCTTTGTTTTGAGGGAAAATGTAAGAAAATCTGTTGCGCAATGCACTCAAAGAGGCAAAGCTTCTATTTAAGAGTTGGTATTGGTGGTTGATGAGGGGGATGATGAGAAGTTTTAAAGGTTTCGAGAGTGGCCAAAAACTCTTCTCAAAGTCTGTGTTTGGGTTGGTCTGTATCTAGGTTTTGTTGGTTTGCATTTCAAAAGAGAGTACCCTGATTTTTGGGAATTTCGAAAAACTGCATCAGTCCACTAAAGTTATGGGGTCAATCATACAAAAGAGGATTGTGGTTGTTTGTAAAAAAATTTGAAGCAGTTAGTGGGGGAAGTGGATGTGTTGTCTTCCCGTTTTTTTTTGAGTGATGGTGTTAGGAAAACTGGATTGTGTGATTTGTGTGGGCTGAGGGATTTACATCACCAAATGTGAACAGGAACTTGAGTTCCTATGCATGTCCAATGTGGTCATGGGTTTGTGTGGTTTGAAAACTTTGAGAAGATGAATGAAGGCCAGTGGGCTCAAGAGAGAGAGATCAAAGCGATTTGACCCCTTCGAAACCTCAAGTCTCTCTTTGATGAAGAAGGCAATGTCTTATGTGGTTACTGGACAAAGCTTGGGTGGTCTCTAGCTCATGCTAATGTGGAATTTTGAGAATGTATTTGCTATTTAGTATGTACATGATTTGCATTTTGCTTGTCTTGCACCCTTGTTTTTTTGTCACAAAACCATCTCACTTGGGCACTCTTTTCCACAGTGCCAATTTCCTTCATCATATTTAATACATTTTTATGGTGCAAAGTTATTGTATGTGAAAAGTATATTCTTTTGTGAGGTCACATACTTCTTCAAGTCACCTCTGGTAGTTGATTTGAAAAACTGTCCAATCAGTCATCCCTATTTGTTGGCCTTGCCTACCAAGGCCAGGATATTCTGTTCAGATTCATTATAGAGTGTAGTAGCTTAAGGGATTTTGGCCCCTGGGTAATACGTCTATTTTTATATGAGGATTTTTGAAAGATAATATTTTGGCTTGTGTTGGAAACTTGAGATTACTTATAGAGTTACAATATCTTGAATGATTTTGATTTCTTTCAGAGGATTTTTTGAAGATTATATTTTTGCATGGTGAAATATGTGATTTTCCATATTCTTCTTTTGCCTTAAGATACTTTTGGATGTAAATGGCAAGGCCACATTGCGCCCCTTGATTTCCTTTTGATTGGAATGTTCTTTGCTAATGTGCAGTTTGTTTGGGTTGGAGAACATCCATTATTGAATGAGTTTATAACTCTTTTTTTTTCATAAACTGTTTGTTATTCAGGTTTCTGGTGGCCCTATGTATACTCCCAAACCATTTTGGGATAATGTCAGGCAGGGCAGCAAAAAAAACCATGTTTTGTAAAAATGGGGTTCTTGTATCCATTTTTTTATAAAAATGGCAACATAAAGGGGGAACAATATTGTCTTTGAACCACCTATGAACCACCTTTCAACCCCCCCCCTATGAACCGCCCATCAACCCCTTATGAACCACCTTTGAAACACCCATGAACAAGGATGGTTTTTGCTACAGCCCTGCCTGGCATTAACTCACCCACCACAATCACGAAAGGGGTTGGGAGTTAGTGCCAAGGGCTCGGTGGCTGAAAGTAGAAAATGTCAATTTCAGGGCCACTTCAAAGATTGGCATCCATTCACATAAGATGTTGTTTCGGGTTTCGTCAAGTGGGCAGTTTATTAAGTGGGCCTACATTCTACACAGTTGAAAAGTTCACACTCAGGTACCCAAAGCTTTAAAAAAATAATAATAACAATAATATAGAGCTCAACCAACAAGAGCAAGTAAGAGATTGACAGTTCAGGTTTTCATTTCAGCCTTTTCCTAAGTACAGACAACTTTTGATCAAAATCCTAAATTTTTATATTATTTTTTAATTTTTGAATCCCTAAAACAAAGCCAGTAGTAGAGATCATAGCTTAAATCCCAACAGGCAGAAGGAGA
>Ga0209611_10010514_pt1:0-12500 | contig 13609 bp, 13 predicted proteins | sample S1TSphgellanicum_3_FD_187693 | JGI IMG/M metagenome (GOLD analysis project Ga0209611, IMG submission 187693) | Host-associated microbial communities from peat moss isolated from Minnesota, USA - S1T2_Fc - Sphagnum magellanicum MG (SPAdes) (version 2) | ecosystem: Host-associated >... | reverse complement strand
GATCCGGTCTCCACTTTGTCGATTTCCCAACACTTCCTTCCTCACATACAATTCCTCATGAGCAGACTCTTCTTGAATCCCCCAGCTGCTGCTGCTATGGATCCTGCCTTCACTTTGTTGATTTCCCATGCTTTCTTTGTGACATATAACTCTTCACGAGCAGACACATGAATCCCCAAGCTCCTCTATGACTCCTCATGTCAGTTGAATTTCTGGAGTTTGGTTTCAATGGATTGCTTTATTGTAATTGCCAGATTTCCTGATTTCTGTGAACCAGATCATGCTTGTGTCTTTGCAGGGTTTGCATTGTGATATTGTCTTCAAAATGTTGGTGGGAAGATTTTTCTGCAATTTTTGTAGGTATTATTTATTGTTTTGGTGCACATACACAATATATTTTTTGGGGTGTTGCCCTTTCTTCAATTGTACCCACAGATTCTTATCTTCCCATTGTTGCTGCTGCTGCTGCTCTGTATTCAGAGCTGACTTGCAAGGTTTTGAAATGTGGATGGGTCAAATTTGGATGTGATTTCTCTCATCATGTTACCTTCAAAATTGTGGTTGTGGAGATTCCTCTGCAATTTCATAGATATGATTTGCTCATCTAGCAACTCAAAAAAATGCTTACAGTTCTGTGAAGTAATTTGAGTAAATGCTACGGTTTTCTTCTTCTCTGAGAGCGAGCAAGAGAGAGAGAGAGTTTTTCTTACAAAAATATGTATTTGCTTGTGTTGCTGGCAGGGTATGAGAATGACAATAACATGAAGGGAATGATGGTGGACATACTGATATGGGCGTTAGATCATCCACCACCTGCAAACATTTATCTGATATCAGGCTTACAGAATGATAGCTTCAAAGACGTGCTACATCAGCTACACATAAGGAGGTACAATATCTGGGGGGCTGAAATTTTTCCAGCAAATGTATTTCTGCCATTATTTTCAACTCAGTCAATGAAGTTAAATGGAGAATCAACAAACCCTAAGTGTCCACCAACATGGCTCCCACCCAGTCCCCGGCCCCCAACAACCACACAGACCTCCAGCAAACGTGTGAATCAAAAGAATACAACTGGGCGAGGCCGAGCACGGGTGCCTATAAGCACTACTCCTCCAGGAGTGTCTGTTGCAACTGAGGGAGAAGTAAAAGCTTGGCTTGAAGAATTTGCCATGAGTGAAAGAGGATACATGGGCATGAGTCTGGGTTCAGTTGGGAAGGAATTCCAGAATCAACGGCATAAGAAGCTAGATCACAAAGCTCTGGGATTTGTTACCCTCAAGCACCTACTCATATCTTTTCCATTTTCAGCTGTGGTACGGATTGAACATCCAAGGACTGGAGTTTATATCATGCTTGCAGCAGCAAATGGTGATGCAGCCAAAAGGAAAAAACCAAAAGTGGGTACTCAACTAGAGACACTTACTGAAACTGAGTTGAAACATGTGCAATCAAGAACCGCCGCCGCCACCCCAATCTTTTCAGATTGGCCCTCATCCAGTAAGAGCACTTCATTTGATGCTGAAGGCAGGAAGACTCTTCAACATGGGCTGCATTAATGAAGTCTCAGTTCACTTTGTCATCTTCCAAAGAGTTGAGAGTTCAGATTTAGCCTTCTTCCAGTATGAGCTGAAGACAGAGAAAGAACCTTCCAATGCAGGTGCCATTGACAAAGTCTGGGTGTTTCTCCCATTTTTCAAGAGGATTGAGACAGATTGCAGCAACCAGTTTGCCGCAAAGAGGGGTTGTAGGAAGATGGAGGTGAATTTGCTAATTTAAGATGAACTGTCTAGTCTCGTTTTGGATTATGCTCTTGGACCATAAAAGCTGCTGGGTACAATGTGCTCCAGGAGCTTTCTGAAGGGCATTTCGATATCTCATGCACACTGAGGAGCCACCAGAGTCTCAAGCCACATTGGCAAATCATATCTCAGGTACATGAAGTTTATCCACAACTGTTGTCGAGCGTGACAATTTTGATGTGAGTCATCTTTATGCCACTTTTGTACATGTGCTTGTGTGCTGTGACTCAGTATGGTTTTAACACTCACGAGTACATGAAGGCATGTCCTTCAATTGATACACTGGTGCATCACGCTCTGTGAAAGACATCTGCAAAATAACGTACTATGCGGATCTCGTGATGAGTGGATCCCTTGTTAAAACATGTGGATACCAAAACCAGTTTGATGGATTGAACCAATTGAACCTGCGCATGTGCCATGTGGTAAGATCGTGTGGTCCTTGATTTGCAAGTTGAATGAAGATGCTTGTCGCTCAGGGTAGCACTACTATCAGTGGTTTCAACCTGCTTGCTGACAATGTGAAACTCGTGTCTGGATTACTTTTGTAAAACTAATTGAATAAGAAAATCGAAAATGAGCAAAGCTAATAAGAGAAACTAACTCATGGAAATTTAGACTGATCTCATGGGTCATCTCAGAGGAACACAAGCTTCAACCACTGCAGTGTGCTCCTTACTGGAAGTGCTTGTTGATGATGTAAATTTTGTAACTTGCAATGTAAAACTCCCTGGAAACTTCACTTTAAAGGAAATAAGGATTAGCGAGTTGGAGTGAAGGGTCTGGGTGTTACAGCCCATCCTGTGCATGCATTGCAACAAGGGTGTGACAAACCTTACCCCTTCTTTTAATTGCATAAGTTGCTTTCTCTAGTTCCTGGTAATGTGGCTTAGCACTTTGCACGTAGGTTGTCAATTAGTTCGCTAAGTAGTAGAACTCCAAAGAGGTAATGTGCCCTGGCTAACCCCCTCTCCCCTACAAACTCTAGAATTTGGTTGTGTACTCTGCTCAGCTGCATTGGCAAGCTGTTGCTGTAGTAGGTATTAACAATTGCATGAAAATTGCCTGGACATAAGCTTGCTGGTGGTCAGCTGACTGTTGTCCTGAGTTCGTTGACAATCCAACTGGTGTTCTGAGTTGCCAATTAGAGACCTGTGTCTTACAGAGCATCAATGGTTGGGTGGTTATTCATGGAGTTGATGTCCCCATGGATGGAATGTCTGCTGTTCTGTACAGTACACAAGTGGGGAATGTGAAAAAGTGGCAGAGACCTGCGTTTGCTATCACACAGCCACCAATTCACCTCCAGCCTTCATGGAATGCAGCCTTCATTCAAGAATGCACTCCATTTTTGCTGCTTATTCATCTGACCTGGGTGATAATCAATCTTGTGCATTAGAAAGGTAGATCAGTATAATCAGATTTCCTTGCTTCACATTAGAAAAGAGGGTCGAGGGAACTTAGGCTACGAGTATGAAATTACTTGCAAGGAATGCAGAGCTTTTGGCAAAGCTAACCATAGTTTCCATTGATCAGCACAGCACTTGGTATGCCACTCAGAACAGTGTTCTAACCTGCATGCTGTCCATTGATGCTCTTTTTCCCTGGTCAGTGCACACTGGCATTGCTGCTCTGCTGGTGCTTCTTCATGGTGTGTTTACCATCACCTGCCTTTTGGAGAAACTTCTCACAGAATGATCGCTACCTCTAACTATGCGTGACAATTCACTAGAATGGAAAACAAAGGAAGACTAAAATCTCAAATGAAGGCATTCATGTTCTTAAAACTGCCTGTTGCATGCACTGCAGTGGAAAACCAGAGGGCATAGGAGCCCAATTATATTAAGAGAAAGTGTAGAAACAGGGGTAAAAGCCATGTATGCTTTACTATTATCCTACTGCCAGCAACCAACCCTTGTCATGCATTATTTTGTACCTCAGAACTACAATACTAATGACAGTGTAGCATGACAACAGCCTGGTAAGAGAGTACACAACATGTCCACTACTAGCAACTAGACAATCAACTGTAGATTGCAACATACAAAACATGCACTACACAATATATTAAGGCTCTTGGAGTTGCTCTTCTGGAAAACATAGATGTGAGAGCCCTCCAATAGCTTTGGTCTCATACTTCATATAGCATTCCTACCTCAAGGTAATTTGCAGGTGGAATCTGTAGTTCCTTGATTGCTGACCTGCATATCAACCTGAGCACAGCATAAATTTTGTTGATAGCAATACGCCCAAGCCAGCCAGTGCTGCTACTAGTGCGCACTGTGATCTTCCCCACAACATGAACAGCATCATGGCCTGTAGCACTCTGCAGTTCCACCAAGTCCTCTGGATCATACATGTCCAAAGGATTCTCAATTGATTGATATTGAAGGTCAGAAGAAGTCCCGTTAGAAATCTGAACAGTTGAGAGCTCCATGTGGTCTCCAGACTCAAGGTAGGATTGGAGACTTTGAATTGCTTGATTCTTGAACTTGTCACCTTCACAGTCAATGACATCCAGGTAACCATATCGGGCAACACAGCGGTAGACTCCTTTGAATCCCATCTGTCCAACTAGAAATCGCTCTTCAGGTGACACTGTCTTTACAGGCATGAACCTGAATGTGGTGAAGATCAGGACTTGGTGAAGTGTCCGTACATTCTTGACATAGTGGCTGATTATTGGAGGAACTCCATCAACTAGATCAGTATAGAAGAAGCAGATCCCAGGCACACGTTGCATTCCTGCACTTGAAAGAAGTGCTCCCAGGTTGTCCAAGCTGATCATGTGGTTCATTTCATATTTGCACTTCTTTTGCCTGCCATAGCTCCAGGTGAGACTGATGAAGAGAAAGAAAGCTGCAAATCCAAAGGGTACCCAACCCCCCTGTGGGACCTTGTTCAAGACAGCAGTGAAATACACTCCCTCAATGGATCCAAAGATTGTTAGGAAGAGTAACACCAGAGGCCATGGAAGATTCCATATCACAAGCATCACCAGGGTCATCAACAGCGTAGAAATAAACATCACTCCCAGCACAGCCACACCTGGCCACATCCAGAGCAGTTCAGGTCAAACAGGGTACAGTTCAGTTCAGTACACACACAGGTGTAACACCTTCACAATATGACTGAAAAAAGTGGTACCAAAGGGCCAAGAAAGATTTGGTAAATCTTACCAAAAGCGTTCCCAACCTGTGTTGCATTGCGGAATCCAAGGACCACTGCCACGCAGAGAACCATGAGCACATAATTGACTTCTGGTGAATAAACCTGACCTTCCTGATCAGGCGAAGTGTGCACCATCTTGACACGGGGGAAACACCCCAATGCTATAGTTTGCTTCATAATTGAGAATGTTGCTGTGATGAGAGACTGGCTAGCCACAATTGCAGCGAGTGTGGCCAAAATAAACATGGGCCAGTATACTGCTTGTGGGATTGACTTGAAGAAAGCGTTCCTATGATCCATGGGGTGCCTGATGAGGTACGCAGTCTGACCGGCATATGTGAAGAGACATGATGGGTACAAAACAGCTGCAAATCCAATCTGGCCACAGGAAGACAGAGAATTCATGTTGCGTCATGGAAGTGAAGTCTGAACTCAAGAAGTTTTCTTGGGATCAACTACTGCATAGAAATGTGAATACCGATAGATCAAGGATGCAAGGAGAGACTGCAAGACACTTTGTTGAAACTATGTGTGGAGCAAGTACCCCATAGATAAACAACAAACATACCCATCAATAAACATCCTTGAGGAACAATCCAGAATGAAGGCTAACTCCTTCAAATCCCTCACCTGGATTGCTCTTTTGTTAAAATGACCTAGGTCTGCAAACATTGCTTCCGCTCCTGTAAACACAAAAAAATTGGAACAGTTGTAATTGATTTGTATGATGCAGTTGTGTCAACTTGCTTCAAGCAAAAGGCAAGATACAAGGAAAGAGGGGACATACCTGTAATACAAAGCACCACTCCACCTAGTGCTACCCAGCCCTGCTTCTGGTTTCGAACAAAATAGTCAACAATGTAGTGTGGTGACACAGCTTTGAACACACTGGGATAGTGAACCACAATATTGTAGATTCCCACAATGGGAGTTGCCACAAACCAGGCCAACATGATTGGAGAGAAAAGGAAACTGACACGATGTGTTCCAAATCGCTGCATCATGAACACTAGTACTAAGATGACTGCTGATACCCAGGTCACAACAGCTGCCACCCCAGATTATATCCTTTTGGTTAGAACAACCCTCCTTCGAAGTGTTAGTTTGATTTACCAAACAAGAAGACTAAACATTGGCATGCATATATTGCAATATGAAACATTTCCTATCATCCATTCAATAAAGCACAATGTGTGACCATAGGCTTAGGAAACTTACATCCGGAGATTGAGTTAGCCTCACTTTGAATACCTGCCATGGCTGATAAGACTGCAGCACCGGAACAATTTCAGTTCAGATGTTATTCAAACACCCACATTCATCCATATCACAGTTGCCCTCAAAACTATTACAGTGAGACATCTCCACTGCTAACCAGAAATTCCTTACTTCATGAGGTGCTCAAAGGATCAGAGGCCCTGGGATTCAATTTTGTCAAATAGCAACATAAGGAATTTAGCTTACTGTCAACACAGCTAAGAGGTTATCCCATCCAGTGAGGAACTTCCTGCTGCATCATGTTGAGCCATAATAGTGGGCAAGAGTGGTCCAACAAGTTAAACTATACGATTAGGATTTTGGCAAAGCAATCTCAGAAGGCCAAAACAATATTTGAGACTGAGATACTATATTCTTACCAGAGATGGCAGGAGTAAGGATGCCATCACCAATGACCAGGCAGGTGCCCAGCATAACAACAACAAACAAGGTAACTTGAGCTCCCTTGAAATTTTCAAGCAGGGCAAGAGTTTTTTTGTGAACAGGACCGCTTGACTGTGAGATTTGCTCTTTTAATTTGACACTATCAGATAGTGCCTTGGACTTCTGGCCCAAATTAGCATGCTGGCGGAGCAGAGAATACAATGCAAATGTACCACCTGCTCAGTCAACCACACAGTCAATGATTTGGAAGCCATCTCCAACAACCTTGCGGCTTTTGGTACATTAAGTTTGCATTCTAGAGGCACAACAAGGTACCATATTAAAAAAAAGTTGTTTAACAGCTAAGGAGGCTGATAGTACAGCTTCCCAAACTTGTGTGTCACTGAGTCTGCACAGAGAATCACTGTTGAGTTTATTCATAAAGAGCAAATGACTTAATAGATGCAACTTACACAATTCTCTGCCTTGACAGTGGACACTATTAGCATCAGAGAGGAAATATAAAAGACATCTCAAGCAGACCAACATGATAAAGATTGTACAAACCTTCTCCATGATCATCAGCCTGAATAACAATAAATACATATTTCACCAAGGCAATCAATGTAAATGTCCAGAAAATAAGGCTCATTACTCCCAAAAAGTCCTCCTCCTTAGGGTTTGACAGGTTGATACTAGGCCAAACATACAGTGGGGATGTACCCAGTCCTCCAAACACAATACCAAGTGTCTGATATGCCAGGAATAGAGTTCCCCATGTGGTGCATTTCTGCATCCCCCTCACCCAATAAACAGCATCACTTGGTAGGTCAGCAATTCCACCAATTTTCTCCCCAGACTTCAAGTTGCTGAACAGATGGATCGTTCACTTTCCCATCTCACTCTTTAAGGCTCCTCATGCTTGATTTGCAACTTATCAAAATTCCAGCAGATGGTCAATTGGTTTGAATGTGTCAAACAGAACACAATTATTGCTCTACTAACATACGCATAATTACTGCACTGAAGTGAGTGAGAAGACAAAAGGACAATACCTGTCTATCTGCATGAAGTGGGACCATTTGTGTTGAAAACTGCATGTCTGATACTTTTCTTCGAAGCTGGCAGTGTTTGTGATGCACCTCTACTTTCCCATTTGCTGCTTCTTTCACATTCAGCCTCTCTGGGCCTCCAAACCCATTAGTATTCATCACACCATTGCCGACTGGATGGTCCATGCTATCACCATATTCCTTATCAATCTGGTGCTCAAAATTCAGATCATCACAGCTGTTCTGGTCATGTTCATGCAGTGTGCCAACTTCAAGATCCTTCCCATTGCTGGTTGCCATAGCTCTTTTGCTTTATATATCAGACAATTTCAGCACACAGATATCAAGCTAGTCCAGACAAATGTAACATGACAGAATAAGAGCTCTCTAGGGACAAGATATTTTGTATTAAGTCCCCACACCAACTCAGGCAAGATGCTCTTTGAAGAATTTTTGTTTTGCTCGCATCAGGAGCTAAGATAGATGTTTTACAAGATCCCCTGAGGATTCTTCTCTCACTAACATGGCTTCAGAAAGCACTCGGCACAACTGTATTGATGTTCAAGGGCATATCTGTGGCTGCCCATGATCATTATGGTAAATAGATGAAAGAAGCTGGGGTCCCCATCAGTGAAAGGATTTCAGCTCCCTGACCTCAACCCATTGCAATCCTTTCTTCCGAAACGATTAACAGCAGAGGAAGAAGCAGAAGAAGAGTCAGCAGGCATCAGCCGGGGGAGAACACAATTACTGATTCTAAAATGCGAGCCTGGGCCTAACATCCGCCTCCGTCCGCTGCTGCCGAGGCATGCTTGCTTCGCTGTTGAGAAGATCCCAGCTTCCTGGAGAGAATGAGAATCGGAATTGGCCGGTGTGCAAAGCACCAGTCAGTCTGAAACTTGGTGGCGCTGATCCCAGGCATTTCTTGCGTTGCACAACGTGTACGAGATCTGTTCGCCGTCGTGCCTTGATGGTGATGAACCACTCGCTGGCTTGCTGTTTCTTCAGCGATGCGCAAAAACCAAGACGAAGACAGTTCTGTCTTCTTCTCTCCCTTTCTTATGATGGAAACCAAGACGAAGACGTTCTCTCTTCTTCCCTCCCTTTCTTATGATGGTCCAGAATGGAAAGAACGAGATTCGACTCTCGACGGGCGAGGAGGACTCGTGCTGAAAAAGACTTCAACAAAGATGGAGCCAAAACAAAAGGAAACCAGCAAGATATGGTGCAACCGAGGTTTGATCCAGATCGGTTCCCTTTCTGCAGCGAGACTTTCCTCCACGAAATTGCAGAAACGCGCTACCGCAACTCTCTAACAACTGAGCGCAAAGGAGAACTGAAGAGCTCCGAGTTGAATTCTTCTAACAAGAAAACGAATGTTTCCTTCAAAAAATCTCTCAAAAGCTTGTAGTTCTTGTTTCTCTTCAAGACACAAACAAAACGCTTGCGCGCGCACGCACGCACACGAAGACAATAACCCTAAGGAAGACTAAAAGAAATCAAGAGCACGGAAAAATGAGAAGAAACGAGAAGCTTTCGCTCCTATTCTCGCTACCTATTTTGCCTTCCAACACCTTCCGACAAGCAAACAGAAGGAAAGCAGAAGGAAAACACACAAAACTGCATCAAAAAAAAAAACACTACGACGACTAACTAGAGCACACAGAGCGTATCTGTTACAAGCGATTCGCTAGAAAGCGTCCAGGAGCAGCACGGGACGAAAACCAAAAGAAGGCCACATCGCCAACGACGACGACGACTCAGAGTACCGGATCTTCATTTTCTTTACTCTCATCACAAACGCCAAACCGAAGATGATCGATCCCCCTCCCAAAAAAAATCCTCCTCCAGGCTCCCCGCGTGGAAAGCAGTTTCAGAGAAAACGCTTGCAGAATTGTCGGATTCTTCTTCTTCTTTGCTGTGGCGATGGAAAGCGGAAGCGTAGATCTCTGCCTGCCTGTTCTTCTCGCTTGTTCGTCGCAACGGTGGTCAGAAGAAACGCACGTACACCATCACCGCAGCCTCCAAAGCGAAAGAAAGCAACGAACAGCCTTGGCTGCTGTTATCCGACGGTTTCAGACATGCGCCGAATAATAATCCATTGGACGGCTACCAACGGTAGCTAGTTCAACACCCTACCCATCACAGCCCCCACCCCCACCCCCATCTATTCTCCAAAATGTGGTCATCCATAAATAAGGGGGTACTTTGGCACCTTACTTACACACATGTACATGTCTAACAATTAATTAATTAATTTTGAACGATTCCATTTCCTAGAAAATTAATATTTCAGAATATTTCACAAATATTCTTTCATTTTCCTTCACAAAAATTAATTTATCTCTTCAATATTTTTTTAATTTAAAAAAAAACCTTGTCACCATTAAAAATATATATATATAGTTTGAGTCAAAGCCACCAAGGTACTTCAATGTTAACCTTATTTGCACCCACCAATTGAAGTTGGGAATTTCATGGTGACCCCCTCATGCATCATTTTTAAGTTGGTGTTGGAAAAAAAAAAACCATGTCCAATTCGCCTTAGGAATTGTGACCTTCATAGGCTACATTCTGACTACTCATATGCCAATATTCTAGTAGATGATGGAAAAATAAATTAAAAAATAAATTTTTATTTATTTATTTATTTATTTATATTTATTTCAAAATTTAAAAACGAATTTATTTTTTGAAAATAAAATAATTACTCGTTTTTGTCAATGTGGAAACTGACCCTTAGGCTAGGGTAGTTTGGGATCCCAGTTTTAGTTTTATGGGTGGAGGGAAAAAAAGTAACTAACTAAAGTTGGATGTGAGAAACATTTGCTCAGAGCAGAGCAGAGCTCAGGGGTGCAAGAACCTACCTAACCAATCATTATGTTTGGCCAATGAGAAACAGGGAACAGCAGTCACATCATATTCATTACATGCTTCTCTAAGTTAGCAGGCGTTAGGCTTTTGCTGTGCCTCTTACCAGCCTCAGAAAAAATTGTGCAAAAATGCTGGGCCAAAGCCATTTTGAAAATTAAAATGGTTTGGACTTTCTCTTCATTCAATTTTAACTTTCAGGGTCACATACCAAGCAAAGGTGGAGTTCCATGCTCGGCTCCACATTGTGTGAGCCCTTATGCTGGTATAAAGCCCATGACGTCGGTCTTTAGCTTGGGACCTCAAAAAGGTCCTACATCCCAATCCAGTGGTGTGCAGATGAAACTCCTGCCGGATGTCTGCCAATGAGCTTGACTTGCGGGTGCCAACAGCTTGTCAGGGTCAGGTCTGCTCTTGTGCTTCCAAAAAACAACAAAAATCCAAAATTTTGTGAAAAACAAGACAAGCAATGCAAGTTATTTGTTTTTAGGTTCACCATTTCAACACATGTCCGTCAAATAATTAATTAATTTTTCATGTTTCATTTCAGAAAAATGAAATATTCCTAAATATTCACTATTTTCCTCACATTATTTTTTGATTTGAAAGAAATAATTTTTGAAAATTTCAACATTTCTAAAAATAATATAACTAGTGTCAAAGTGGCCAAGGTACTAGGGTTATTTGTTTTAAGTTCACTTGTGTTGTGTTTGAAATTGTTGATTAAGTAAGAGCATCCCCACAGGTGCTCAGTATGTGACCCTGCACAATTAAAATGGGATGAAGAATAGAATAGTAGCTCAGGAAAATAGTTTTTCTCCTGCATATTTGTTCAGTTTGTTGAGAACAGTAAAAACCGCAGCAAAGTTGTGCACCTGCTAGAGAAGAGTGTAACAAATATGTTGGTCCTTGTTTTTTTTATTGGTCAATCATAATGATTGGTCCAGGTGGTTTGACATTAGTAGTTTTCCCACCTATTCACAGTCCCTGTTTCAGTTTTATGGGTGGGGTTGCAGAAGAGTAAATAACTAAACTTGGATGTGAGAAATATGGATGTGAGAAATATTTTTTTTGCAGGGTGTAGGGATGCTCTAAGAGCAGGTCCATTGGAATGATTCAAGGTGCTTCCGTGCTCTACTTAGATGAAGTAAATACTATAGTGGATGTGGTAACACTCGTAAAAGCCCAACTGTGAACCAGCACCCAACAGGGCACCATCCACTGGATGCCCATTATGAGTCAGATGTGGATGAACCTCAACTGATGTGTCGCCACAATGAACCAGCACCCACCAGCACACCATCCACTGGATGCCTGTTATTACTTAGTTATGGATGAACCTCAAATGAGTTAGTATATGGTTTCACCTTGGTAACCACTTCTGTAGGAAATAGGTCTCATATATAGGTAGATAGGTAGGAAAATAGATAGCTACTAGGTAAGTAGATGGTTTATACAAGAGTTAGGGCTGTTTTTTGCAACCTACCTCCTTAAAAACCGCTTGTGGGTTGTTACTAGGTAGGTAGAAAAAAATAGCAACTGAGCTAACTGAGTAGGAGAATACTGCTGCCTCCACAGCATGATATCAGCAAAACAGAATCCCCCCCCTCCCCCCCACACATCATCCATGGGATGAAAATTTTGACCATTGCATATCATCCCATCCCATGGGTCATTACACCATGCCATGAGTCTAACTTGCATGGATTTGAAACCCTATTCACATCAATGAAGACAATCACCAAATCCATTTCCTTATAACATTGCATATGTCCATAGTTGTTAATGAAATCAATACAAGAGCAATGCTACAATTTTTTCCCCTCACTTTACCTTTTTGCATTTCTTTTTTTTAATAACCTTCTCATGTTTTGCACCCATAACCTCCCATCTCACAAGTACTGAAGGCCACATAACATGCAAAAAAAGATCTACGTATTTGTGAATCCACAACCCAAGCAAT
>Ga0209611_10010512_pt1 | contig 13611 bp, 8 predicted proteins | sample S1TSphgellanicum_3_FD_187693 | JGI IMG/M metagenome (GOLD analysis project Ga0209611, IMG submission 187693) | Host-associated microbial communities from peat moss isolated from Minnesota, USA - S1T2_Fc - Sphagnum magellanicum MG (SPAdes) (version 2) | ecosystem: Host-associated > Plants > Peat... | reverse complement strand
CCAAAAAAACAATCTACTTGTTTACCAGGACAGTCGCCATTTACTGCTAATTAATGCTGAGGATCCTAACGAGTGCACCTACTTGAGGAATTTTGAAAAAAAAACCCTGATTTGTACCGTTGGCATGACATCTATAAAACAGCGAGTCTTCCTCCCAAGCCTAAAGCCTCCGGGTGCCTTCCTGCGTTGTCATTTTTCTGCGTAGTCGTTCTTGGTTGAATTGAACGGAGGGGAGGTTACCGTACAGGATCCCGTTTTTGGATTGGAGGAAGAGCATTGGCTATTGTGTACTCCCGTTCGTTTTCTAGCGCTTGTTGTCGAGGGAACTCCCTGCAGCTGGGGCCTGGCCTTTTCTTCGCTTGTTTTAAGCCACGAAAGGACGCGGTTGGTGTGCGAGACGAATGATCAGTAAGCTATTGCGCTGCTTACGACTAGAGAACATGATTTGGCGTTGGGGCAAGTCCGGCGTGATCTCGAATGTGGAGTTGGGAATGCTCCTGATCCTGCCAGGCGTCGTTCTGGCCAGTTTCCTGTCGACTACTGTGGCCTCCCATTATTCACCTCTTGCGCCGTCGTCAGTTCCATCACCTCTATTCTGTTCGCCGTCTGCGCCGTCGCCAGTTCCATCACCTCCATTCTGTTCGCGATCGGTGGCGACCACTATCGGGAGTGCGCTTCTCGCATTAAGCAGCCTGCTGATGATAGATGCATGGGGTGAGGCTTCGGCTCAGATGCCGTTTACAAGGCGGAATGTTGCTCGCTTCTGGTGGAAGGTGCTTTGGACCATTGTGTTAGCACTAACTCCAATGGTTGGCACATTTTATGTTCTTCAAAGTCTGTTCGTGACCCGCAAATTTCGCAAAATCCTCAGACGGCCAGGCATGGCGGTTGGCGTCCATGCTTATGATATAGCGAAAGACATTGCAGATACCTGGGTCACGGTAGGGGTTGAACACGCTAACACCATACCTGGTCAGTACAGACTAAACATGCAGCAAGCTAATCCGGACCCAGATCTCGTTTTGAACCTTGCAGGTACAGGTGACCCACGAGGCAATCGGCAGTGGCCCACAGTACAGGGTTTTCATTTCTTTCTGTTAAATTACGAGGGAATGGTGGCCTTATTATGTAGTGGATCTCTTAACGATGTTGATTACCAACAATTGCGGTTTTTGGGCCGTAGAACAGGTCTAGAGACCGTCATAGTTATCCTCCAATCAATGAGCTACATCACAGCTGTTGTGTATAGGCGTATACAGCATTTAAATGTGACTCCCATAGAAAGCATAGGTTTCGCCTGTAGCCTGTTGTTCCTTGTCTACGCTGTTGTAAAATTGTTTTTTGGAAGTAGAAGTAAGGAAGGTCTTCTAATATACCTAACCCCTGCACAAGAACTAGCAATTCAGAATTTTTGCAAAGCATACCCACCACCTCAATGGTTTGCCGATATGGACCCTGATCTTTGGGCGTTGATATTGACACGTTTGGTGGGTTTGCTGGTGGCGGGAGTGGCAACATGGCTGGTATACCCGGTGTTGGCCACAAAAAATATGGTGGATATGCTGGGGCACATCATCTTTTTTGGTGACTTGCTACTCCAGTTCATTTTCTTCATCGTGCACTTCAAGAAGGGCTTCAGAAGTGTTCCATTACTGCTTCCTGGGATTATTGCTTCAGTTGGCTTGGCCTTGGCCATTTATGCTACAATACGGCATTGGCATGATCAAAACTTTGACATCCCCACCCCTTCACTTCGTCGCTATTTACCTTTTGTACGTTAATTTATTATTTGTTCATTCCTCTGTCACGAAGTATATTGAACGCACATAGGTGTGATCAATCTTGGGGATCGATATCTGAAGGCAAATGTTATAAGGGCTGAAATAATTGTAATCCTTGTAGCCTTTTATTTTCTATGCAAAATAAATAAAACTTGTCAACTGATTTAATAGATGATTCAAAAGATCCCTCAACATAAAATGATCGTCAGGTTTTGATGGCAGGTGCTTGCATTAGTACCTATTTGAAGTTAGTGAGAATGTGTGCATGTGAGTGAGAACACGATAATTGTTAGTAAAATCTTTTTTTATCTAGCAATAAATATTTCAAGGAGTACTAATAAATTTCTTTTATTTTGTTGTGTATAAAAATGACAATGTATCAATGCATCATATTTCATCATGCATTATGTTATCATACATCATGTTATATCATCAACATAAATCCTATGGCACATATGTATTGTGTAAAGAAGGGTGGGGAAAATTTCAAAATGATTACATGCAAAAAGCTTTATAAATAAACATCTAAATGTTTGTAAATATTATATTATAATTTTTACTGTATCAAAAAAATCAGTACATTAAAATTTAAAAATACATGGATAAGATATTATCATATTTCCAAGTTTATGGGTAAGGTAAAGTAATTGTTAATTTAGTACCAAACCACCAATTTACTATTGACAGATGGTGTGAAAATACATTGAATGTATTACTAATATTTCACACTTGAAAAATAAATGGTTACATATGAAAATTCAACACTCAATATACATTTAAAACCATTTTTTTATCATAATTAACTATAATTTACCATATGTTTTTGATACACCAAGGATTTATTAATACATTAAGGATTTTTCAACCCATCTAAACATAGAAAGAATAAGAAAATTTCAAAATATATGGACAAGAAATGTCCACATTTTCAAATTTATAAATAAGTAAAACACCTATTAATTTAGTAAAAAACTCATAATCTATTATCAAGATGTGATGCAAGCAATACATTGAGTGTATCATGAACATATTTCCACACTTGAAAAATAAACCTTACATATGCAGATTTGACACCTAGTATACATTCACCATCATCTTTCGATTATAATTAATTATTAACCATATGTCATTGATACATTAAAACTTTATTGATACATTAGTGATGTGTTGATACACTAATGATCTTTTGATGCCCTAAAGCTTTTTCAACCCCTTTGAACATAAAAAGAATGGAATTTTTTCAAAATAGATGGACAAAAGGTTGCCACATTTCCAGGTTTATAAGGTAAAACAATTGTTAATTTCATTAAAAACCATTAATCTACTATCAAGATGTGATGTGAGCAATACATTGAATGTATCATAAACACATTTTCACACTTGATAAATAAACCTTACATATGAAATTTTGACACCTAGTATACATTTACAATCATTTTTTGATTATAACGAATTATTATTAACCATATGTCACTAATACACTAAAGATTTATTAATTTACATTAATGATACAATAAATATTTTTCAACTTCTTTAAACATAGAAAGAATGGGATATTTTCAAAATAAATGAACAAAAGGTTGCCACGTTTCAAAATGTATGGGTAAAGTCAAAAATAATTAATTTAATCAAAATGCACAATATGTTATCTTATATATTAAATCTACAGGGGTGTCTGTCTGTCTGTCCGGGCAGTTTCCAGGCACTACCCGGACCTTTGTTTTTTTTTTGATGGGTTTTGTTTTCTGTGACAATTATTACTCGACGGGTGCATTATGCACCAGGTTCACACTAGTTAATTAGTAAATCGAGGTGTGAGCAATATATTGAATGTATTATAAACATGTGTCCACATTTGAGAAATAAACTTTACATATGAAAATTTAACACCTAGTATATATTTACCATTAATTTTTATATTATAACTAATTATTATTAACCATGTGTTATTGAAACATTAAATATTCATTGATACATTAATGATATATTGAGACACTAAAGATTTTACAACATGTTTAAACATAGAAAAAAAAATAAATAAATTCAAAATAAATGGACAAGAGGTAGCCACATTTCAAAGTGTATGGGTAAAATAAATAATTAATTAATTAATTAAAAATGCACTGCTATGCTACTAGCACGTGGTGTGAGTAATACGTTGAATGTATTACTAATATTTGATACTTTAGAAAGAAATCTCTACATATGGGAAAATTTGACACGTGTTACACATTTTCCACCACTTTTCAACTTTAAATAGTTGATATTTGCATTTGTTAGTCTATAATATAAATATGTGTTGAATTTCCAATAAGGATTACTTTGCAAATTAGGGTTTGGGGTCACATTTTTCAAGCTTTTGCATATCAACCTTGACATGAATTTCCTCTTCACATGGTTTTTTTGTGTTATTCCAAAAGTATTTTGTACCACACACTTTTGACATTTTTTCAAAATTTTCACATGTCATTATGACCTAATTCTATGTAAATCAAAAATTTACCATGATTTTAATTCATTGTATGTTTATAATCACAATTTGAATGTAAGGTGCATAAAAATTAATATCTTTTACAATGGTTTTTGCAAGCATGGAGGGGAAGTTGCACTTGTATGAACATGGCCATCAAATTGAACTGCATGCATTAAAAAATGTAGTTCAAACACCACTAGATGGGCTTTTTGATCATGAAATTTGTTGTGCGAAATTGTCATTCGACACATTGGGATGCAACAAGGCCCTTGCCTTGTTAGGTTGCATTCATAGTTGGTTGATGGCCATGTTCATACTTCTATTACAACTATTACAACTTTACTTCATAACCTTTATTACATTTATGCACCAAGATTTGCATACATATTATACATGTTTAAATGTGATGTTCACCATCTAATAAATTAATTTTACTATTATGTAAACATGAAATATGTGATTAATTGTATGTTTTGTAATGCAATTTATGTTCATAAGTAACACAAAATTGGTTGGCTAGTTGTTTGGAGGTACCAATGTCAATATGGTCCCAATGATTTCACAAATACTTTGAAGGATATTACACAAAACCATAATGCAATTCCAAAAAATTTGGACATCAATGGGAAAGTAATCCCATCAAGGACAAGCCACAAGGGTACACGAAATTATAGGAAGAAATGGGGTGGTTTTATAAAAAGAGGATGTAAAGTTGAATCCACCATTAAAATATTATATTTGCTCAAACGTTATTAGAGTTATGTTTCATTCAATGAAATCATGTTAATCAAAATGGTCTACATGTCCATGGGGATTTTTAAATGGGTGATAGATCTACATTTGCTACCCATTTATTGAAAGAGATCAAGGATTTTGTGATGGAACAAAAAAGGCTTAGACTCACAATGTCTCAAACTATGGCAAAACATAGGTAACATGTGAAAAACATCATGTTAGGGACATGTGAGTTAAATAGAGACATGTTCCTCACTAAGCAAGATGTTAAGGTGTTGTTTAGGAAATTGGCTCAAGAAAAATACTAATTACATAAGAACAATATGAAAAGTGTGTGTATGTGGGTTCAATAAAACACAATTCAATGTTTACTACTAAAAAACTAGGGTAGACGTGGATGGTGGTCTCATTGGGCAAAACATGCCTTTCATTTTGGGAATCCAAACACCATGGCAAAAGGAAATGATGATTGAACATGGGCACCAAGAGGGTGTTCCAATTGATGCAACCTTTGGGACGATACATTATGTTTGATACATAATATATGATACATTAATATGTATGTAATGTAATGTCATTGAAACATTAATAGGACAAATCAATAGACATAAAAAAAATACATCAAAAAATTTGAAATTGTTAATAGATCATTCATTATATCTTTTGTCAATGTTCAACTAACATATCTCTAGGGGGAATTGTAGCAATTCCCCCTTTATACCATGATGGTGTTTAACCAATGGCACAATGGCATTCCTATAACATATTGCATCACATCACAATGTCGACAAGAGGATTTGACATCATGGATGCAGGCTTTGAATGAAAGCATTCACAATACTCACCCATCATGGCATCCCAATGCTTTCATTGTTCATTGTGCCCAAGGGGAATTCAGTTGCATCTAGTAAAATCCTTACCCCTTCCCCCTTTCTATCCAACAAATTGCCAACTATATATTATACATGTCACTTACCCCAATGGATGTAACATGCATTAACATTGATTGTATTTAAATCCACCAAGTTTCATATATAATGCATTTTCTTTCTTGTAGGACTATACAGCCAAACATTGCCATTTTTTTAATGTTTATGGCATGTGAAAAGAACATGGCAAAAACAAGCATGTATCAAGATAAAAAAACCCAACATTATGTAATAATATATTGCAAGAACTAAGGAAGATCATGTATGACAAGGATGGTCCATTTGGAACAGATGCTGAAATGTGGGCAATGAATTGGCTATAGTATATCATTAGCAAGTACTCTATAGCTAATGTCTTTTGGAAATACATGGAGGAAACTTGGCAACATAAGACTCACATGTGGGTGGTTGGATTTTGAAATTTACCATATGTTGGGCAAGATAGCAATGTTGCAATAGAAAGTTACTATGGGACATTAAAGGCCTAATTGAAGTCAAGGAAAGTAGATTGGTTGGTCGTTGTTGGATTGGTGCATCCATGAGCTAGTTAAAGATGTCCTCATTTAGTATTAGTATAAAAATCTATGGAAGAACTTTGGGTTCATGAACAACAAATGCTAATAATTGTTTGTGGTTAGGGCCTTGTTGAGGGCATAGTTGATTCTTGACACAAATTTGACATTGCCTTCCAATAATGGTGGTCCAACACACATCATGTCATTAAAAAAAATTCATTTGTGATACACCATCCACAACCCAACATTAGAGTGGGCATGTTGTAATTGCGTTTATGCACAACATGAAAACATTTGTAACCATCAAACCTTGCTTATAACCTATGTATTTATGTAAGTATTGTAAAAAAATTCAAGTTCATTTAGTAGAATATGCATGTTCAAAAAACATTCATGGAAGTTGATTACAATATGTTGGTCCAAAATCATATTCATTAAAAATATGTTGGTAAAGAAAATCATTTTATGGGGTGATGGTGCAATGGTTAAGGACTTAACTCTTTAATGTGGAGGTGAAGAATTCAAGTCCTCACACTTGCAACCTAAGCTACTTTGGCTACTTAAGTGAACTAATTAGGTAGCCTAAGTTGCAAAAGTTACTAAACCACTAACCTAAGCTACTTGGCCTAGCTTAAGGGGCTTGACATAGTTTAAGTGTTTAGCATAAGTGTCTTAGCCTAGGCCTAAAACATAGGGTTGATAGTTAAATAAATAAATAAGTTTTTGGCATTAATTATTAATTTTATTAATTAGGTAAGTAGATAGGGTAGGTAGGGTAATTAATAAATTAATAGTTTCATATTAATTTTAAATAAAATAATTTAAATAATATATATATTTGGTCATGACCCAAATTATGTTATTGTCATGGTGGTTCAATAGAAAAACCTAATAAAAAAAACAACCAAAAAAACCTAATCAAAACAGTCATGATGCACCCCCAAACTTCTTGATGGGTTCATCTACGAGTCCAAAAGTGAAAACAACAGAAGGATAAGGAGTTGGGGTACGTTCCCTGACTTGCAACATTTTGGAGGTAGAAGGGTATGTTGGATCTCTAAGATAAGGATTAAGATGAATGACAAGTGGGTCAATTATTCACACGGACCTGCACAAACCAAACAACAAGTTCATTAGTGCGTAGTTGGAACACTTTTGGTGCATGGACGAACCACAGGCAAACACGAATTCATAATATTCACCATGGTTCAAATTTGAGGGAAGCCACCACCTTCCCCCTTATAATATTATTTGTGTTTAACCACAAGGCATGCACCTAAATGTCATTTTGTCCATGGACTCCCAAGTTGGGAATTTTGAAATTCTCAAAATTGGGACTCTTGTGACTTTGGAAGCCATAATTTCTTGTGCTAACCTTTTATCAAAGTGAGGTTTCAAACAAAATTGTAGTCATCGTCAAGAACTTTCTAATGATATGTGGCATGCCACCTACACATAACTAAATTAGGACGATTCATGATTTTTAATGGTCGAAAGTCAAATTGATAGTTTGACTCTTGATGTTGCAACCCCACTTTGAGGGAAGTGTGAGGTCGCCACTCACACTCCCGAAAATGGGACTTGGGAGTCCTCCGAGTCTCCCAAAAACTCAGAGCGCAATTGTAGGGGTCAAAACACCTTGCATTGTGGAATTCTTTATACCGTTGGAAAGGTCTTGAAGTGTAGATGTCCAAAATGGCCTCGCATGAAGCATTTGGACATCTGCAGCACAAGTTATGGTCGAAAGAAGGGCCGGGAGTCAAACTGGCAATTTGACTCCCGACCACTAAAAATCGAGAATCAACCCAATTCCGGTGCTTACAGGTGAAGTGCAAAACACCGTTGGAAAAATCTCGAGGAGAGCTACAACTTTGGTTGAGACCTCGTCCCGATTCGAACTCGGGGCAAGAAATTATGATGCTCAAAGTCCTGGAGTCTAAACTAGGACAGTTTTGGAACTCCACTTTGGGAGTCCTGGGAAAAAGTGTCATTCGGATGCAAGTGCGGTGGTGAAACGCAAAGAATACTATATTGGGGAAGGCGGTGGCTTCCCCCAAGTCTAGGCTGTGGTGAGTCAAATGAGTCCAAGGTTGCCCGTGGCTTGTCCCAACACCAAAAGGGTGCAGAATGAGTTCTAACCAACTTGTGGTTGGTTTTGGATGCAGGATTGAATAACTAAGTAGCTTGTCCCTCTTCCTAGTCTAATCTCGAAACTTCTAGCACGCCCCTCTCACCCCCTTTAATGCTGAAAGCTGGGAACGTGCCCCAAGTCCCTCACATTTCCGCAACTTGAGAGACTTAGCCCCAACTTGGGGCTAACTTGGGGCTTGGGAGCGCGTCACTTGACCCTTATTTTGGCCATAACTTATATTTCAAGTACCCAAATGTGTCATGCAAGCACATTTTAAACATCTACATCTTAAGAGCTTTTCAATGGTATAAGGAATTTTTCAATACAATGAATTTTGACCAATTGCAATCACCTTTTAAAGATTTAAGAGTCCATCAAAACTCTAATTCCCAAAGTGGGAACTCACTTGGGAATGTGCGATTCATTCCTTCACACTCCTTTATACTCCCAAGAGCATGAAATGTGACTCATGGGCTTCACTTTTGGCCCTCACCTTTGCAAGCCCTTGCCTTGGTCATGAGCCCAAGGTTAAGGTTGTGATAAATTGAGTTTGACTTGTTTAAAATGACACTTTGGTTAAATTGGACATGAAGGCAAAAACACCATATGGGGGGTTTTTTTTTATTAAAATTCCCAATGAAAAAACCATGATTTCTTGTAATGGGTGATTTGGTAAAGTTTTTCCTTGTTTTTTCCCTAGTTTAATAAGCTCTTTAGCTTCAGATTTTGTGATGGTGGGGTACATTTTTAGCAATTCTTTCCTTATGTATTGAAAGCACAAATCCATCATCATGTTATAAGATAATGTATTCTTGTTTTTGAGCATGGTCTTATAGAACTTGCATTGGAATGAAAGCTTGTTGTCATAAGTTGGTATGTTTAATCTTCACATCAAAATGCATTTCTAATGCCAACATTTCGTACTCCTCCTTTAAGTATAATGCAACATAGTGGTGTCTATTTTATTGCATTGTGGATTTGTAAATTATGTTCTTGCCTTCCAGACATTAAAAATTTGTAAATATAAATAAATTGCTACCCATGCCTTAAACTAAAACAACAATATTTACAAATGTTGAGAAGTTGTAGCAATATATGGATGTAACTACTAGAATAAATTTGCACATTCCCCAAGTTAAAGTTTTGCATCATAACATCACAGCATCACAAAAACCGAACACCATTACATTGTCCATACCTCCTACTACATTAATTGTTTTATGTTTGTTCTTTGTTTTCTTATTTTCCTTTTGCTTTACATTTCTTTTGACCTAAACCTAGAAAACAATTGACATTGCACACAGACCATAACAATAAACATGAAAATCACCCAAGGGTGCAAATTTTTTTAAATGTACCAAAATCTTGTCATAGTTCACCTTTTTCTATATTTTTCACCTAGTCCTTTTTTACCATGTAAAGACACATTAATGGATGATTATGATGGAATCTATAATTGTAATAACTTAAAATATAATATTTGTAAAAAAATTGACAACTTTTGATTCATTATTTTTTATGGGGATCAAAATATAAGGTAAAAATAGAATGTAGTAAGGACTAAGCCCTTTTTCTCTTGTGTGGTACACCTAAAAGGATTTTCACCCCGAAGGCAATATTAAACCTTAAATAATTGTTTCTTTGCTCACCATACTCACTAACAAATTCATGGACAACAAAAAGAAAGGAAGATTCACCCCTTCTACCCATCCCACTACTATTGTTTTAACAATCTTGATGTATATTTGTTGACCGAGTAATCAAATCATGTATGGGTCTTCTTATGCAATTATGGGTAGCAATTCTTGTAACAAATGTCTCTACTATCCCTCTTCTTCTGAATTCATCATGGCATTGGTTTGTGTTGTTGGGCCCTTTGATTCTATTGTGTCAAAGTGAAAGAGGTTCGCAACAAAAGTGCTACTAAGCTACGCCTTTAGCAAGTTTGTAATAATGGCACATGTACTTACCAACTCTTTAACCAACTCACCACACTTTTATGTTGTGATAAAATTTGTGAAACTTTGTTATTAGCATGTTCCATTTCAAATCTTTTTCAACATTCAAACTTTGAAATGCATTTTCTTCTTCATGTCTTATTTTTCAAGATCTTCAAAGATCTATTCATTGAAAGGCACAATAATGTACAAAATTTTAAATGATTTGTGAAAAAAACTTTCTTGAAATTGAATTATGTTCACAAATTCAACTTATATTTTTCCTTCAAGATTTATAATTGTGTGTAAATGTAAACTTAGTAAGTACAATTGAGTAGGAATTAATAAGTATTAGGTAGTGCAATTAATATGTAGGTAACTAGGAACTAGATAATAGTTAGGTAATTATGCCTACCTAGTTACCTAGGTAATAACTAGTAGCTAACTAGTAAAACCTAAATATTATTGTAGCTACCTAGTAACTAGTAGGTAGTTAGGGAAGTAGGTATAGGTAGGTAAGTATAAGTTGGTACGTAAGTAGACCTAGGGCAAGTAAATAGGTTTAGGTGGGTAGGTATGTAAGTAGGTTGTTAGGTTATGTAGTTAGGTATGTAAGTAGTTTGTTATGGTATGTAAGGAGGTGAGGATGTAAGGAGATTATTGAGGTGACTAAGTAAGTAGGTAGGTAGATAGGTTGTCTAGCTAATTGTTTAAGGTAGGTATGTAAATAAAGTAAATGTCTATCTAGAAGTTACTCTTCTCATTTCTTCCTTTTAATCCTTTTTTTATTCTTTTTTTTTTACTTATCTTTTTTTTTTAATTCAATTCTTTTGTTGTTCATTTTTTTCTTCAAAATTCAAAATTTGAAGGCACAGAATTTTTTTATGCATAATTCAAAAATCCAAAAACCGATCATCTAATTTATTCATAATTGAAACATCTGAAAACAAATAGTCTATTTATTCATGATTAAAAATTTGAAAACTCAATTTTATTTTTAAAATTCAAATAAGCAAAGATACATTTGCAAACTCAAACTTTTATACAAAACTTGAATAAAAAAATTGGAGCAAAGGGTTTCACCTTCAATGCCATGGCCAATGGATATATTTTAATGTTCCACTTTGTTGCTTCTTGACCTAAGAAACAATCGAATGAAACATCAAAATTCAATCTGAACCAATAAAAATCTGCAACTACCAAGGAATTTTTGAAAATTAGAAATCTGTCATGTGAAATGAATTGGCAACATGTGAAATTGTTATGTAATTTGCAGAGGATTCTGTGAAGATGAAGATTCCTTTGTAAACACATAAGATCAAAATGCATCAATTTGAAAAATTGAAAGTGTATCGTCAAGTTGATATGCAATGACTGCCAATTTGAAAAACTGAAAGTGTGTCTTCATCATGAACAGTAAGAAAAAGGTGCAAGAAATTGAAAGCAGGATTCAAACAAAATTGCAATAAATTGCAATCACCCATAGAAAAAGATCCTGAAATATGTGTAAACAAATATATATATATGAGAAAAAACAAGGGGTGTGTCACTGTGGCATTGACTTTTACATTAAAAAGTATCTGAAGGCAAAAGAAGATTTATGAAAATTGAAATATTTCACCATGCAAAAATATAATCTTCAAAAAAATCCTCTAAAAGAAACCAAAATCCTTCAAGATATCATAATTCTATAACTAATCTCAAGTTTCAACACAAGCCAAAATATCATCTTTCAATAATCCTCCTATAAAAATAGATCTACTACCTAGGGGCTAAAATCCCTTAAGCTACTATACTCTATAATGAATCTAAACACAATATCCTTGCCTTGGTAGGCAAGGCCAATAAAACAACAAATCAAGATAAAGGAGAGGAAATTTTTTTAAATAATAAAAACAAAAGGTCATTGTTGCTAAGAAAGCACAATTTTGTGTGCAAGAAGTATGTTAGCAAAGTTGGCAGTGCAACAAGATGTACGCTTCAAATAGAAAATAAAAACAAATAGGAGTGCTGCAACAAAATTAGCAAGAGCAAGGAATAAGAGCAAAGAGCGAGAGCATTACAACAAAGCAAGCAAGAGCAAGAAAGAGGAGAACAAGGGAAAAATAGAAAGATGAATAATAAAAATCAAACCTTTAAACTAAAAAAAACCAGTTGCAGCTGTAGCTTCGTACACTTCATCCAAACTTGAAAAGAAACCTTGGAAAGAAATGTTGAAAAACAGCAAGACTTTACACACATGAAGGCTCGCACTGTAGGCCCTTCCAGATTTTTGACTCTAGCATTCGGCCTAATGACTTTGTGCTAAAATCTCAAATTTGGAAGTGCCTACATTGGGAGCATTCTCTTATACATAAAACTCATAGAACTATTGGTTTTGTTATGGAACCTAATGATCATTCAAGGTTTTCAAAACAACCGGAACTGATGGTTTTTTATTTTCAGTTTTTAAAAAAACCCAATATAGGCAGTTCTCTGATTTGTAAAGCACTCAAAAAAAAATTGTAGTGTATGTGGAGGGTACCTTATATCCTTCACTTTCGCTCGTAAAAATTGGCAGGGAAATTACGGCTACTCCTCAAGGATGGGATGAAATTATGCCTACTTTTAGGTTTAAGGACCTTACCACTATTGAGGAGTAGGCATAAAAACCTTCCCATTCATACAACTCATGATTTACATAGGTTTGGTTCATGATAAATTTTGCCTCATGCTTTATGATAGGTAAAGCCCAGGGTGGGGGACAATCTCAAAATGCAAGGCCAGACTCAGCTATTGCCTCATCTTAGGCCTCTTATTTTGAGAATCCCCCACCCTAGGGCATTACCCTACACTAAAACATTTAGAAAACCAGAACTGGTGGGTAGTAGCAAAATCAAATACCAGCCCAACATTGGTTAGCACTACCCAAATCATGTACTCTATGGGATTGAACAATGCAGAGATTTTGAATTTTGAAAATTGTTGTGCATGTGTGTTCACTAGATTGGTCTGTTGAAGTTCAACGGATTTTGTTTTGAATATTTCTGCTACTTTTTTGTTACCTTTCTGGCTGATGCAGACAACTAATAAGTCCTTAATGAAGTTCTTTGCACGAACATTGAGATCAG